>OLPW01001024.1_pt1 | contig 30857 bp, 21 predicted proteins | sample 1672161 | NCBI WGS metagenome assembly OLPW01 (sample SAMEA3136654, study PRJEB25190) | human gut metagenome
TGACCAACTGCCACAACAGCCTGTGCGCCGTCGGCGGCACCATCAACGAGGACGATCACATGTTTGCCCTCTCCGCCGCGCACAAGTACGGCGGCATCTATGTGCCGACGAACATGGCCGTCATCCATAGCTACAACCGCGAAATGATGTCCGGCTGCGGCCGCATGATCCTCGGTTCGGACAGCCACACCCGTTACGGCGCGTTGGGCACGTTGGCCGTCGGCGAGGGCGGCGGCGAGCTGGCCAAACAGCTGGTGGGCCGCACCTACGACGTAGCGCGTCCGGGCGTGGTCGCCATCTACCTGACCGGCAAGCCGCGCGACGGCGTCGGCCCGCAGGATGTGGCGCTCTCCATCATCGGCGCGGTCTACGCTAAAGGCTATGTGAAGAACAAGGTCATGGAGTTCGTCGGCCCCGGCGTAGCGAACCTGCCGATTGAATACCGCAACGGCATCGACGTCATGACGACCGAAACGACCTGCTGGTCCTCCATCTGGGAAACCGACCAGAACACGAAGGATTATCTGACCATCCACGGCCGTCCGGAAGCGTTCAGGGCGCTCAAGCCTGCCGACGTGGCGTATTACGATGGATGCGTATATGTCGATCTCTCCACCGTGGAATGCACCATCGCCCTGCCGATGCACCCCAGCTACACCTACACCATCGCCGAGCTGAAAGCCAATGCGGCGGATATCCTGCACGAGTGCCAGGAGAAGGCTAACGCGCAGATCACCGGCGCGAAGCTCGACCTGATGAGCAAGATTCGCGGCGGCGAAATCTGGGTCGATCAGGGTCTGGTCGCGGGCTGCTCCGGCGGCACGTTTGACAACGTCTGCGCAGTTGCGGATATTCTGCGCGGCCACAGCTGCGGCAACGGCGAGTTCAAGATGAGCGTCTATCCGGGCAGCATGCCGGCATATATCCAGCTGATGAAGAACGGCGCGCTGACCGACATCGCTTCCGCAGGCGCGATCATCCGCGAGTGCTTCTGCGGCCCGTGCTTCGGCGCCGGCGACACCCCGGCCAACGGCGAGTTCTCCATCCGCCACACGACCCGAAACTTCCCAAACCGCGAGGGCAGCAAGCCCGGCGAGGGGCAGATGTCCGGCGTGGCGCTCATGGATGCACGTTCCATCGCCGCGACGGCGATCAACGGCGGCCGCCTGACCGCCGCAACAGATCTGGATGTGACCTACACCCATCCGCAGTATTTCTTCGATGGCAGCGTGTATGAGAAGCGCGTTTACAACGGTTATGGTAAGGCCGAGCCGGAGCACGAGCTGCGCATGGGGCCGAACATCAAGGATTGGCCGGAACAGCCCGCGCTCTCCGACGATCTGCTGGTGAAGGTGGTTTCCTACATCACCGACCCGGTGACGACGACCGACGAGCTGATTCCGTCCGGCGAAACCTCTTCCTACCGCTCCAACCCGCTGCGTCTGGCGGAGTTCGCGCTCTCCCGCAAGGACCCGGCATATGTCGGCAACGCAAAGGCCGTGCATGCTGTCGAAGTCGCACGCGAACAGGGCGAAGCGCTCCCGGATGATGTAAACGCCGTTTACGCGGCGCTCACCAAGGCGGGCGTCGCCAACAAGCCCGCCGAGACCGTCATCGGCTCGACGATTTACGCCAACAAGCCGGGCGACGGTTCCGCCCGCGAGCAGGCCGCAAGCTGCCAGCGTGTGCTCGGCGCGTGCGCCAACATCGCGAAGGAATACGCAACCAAGCGCTACCGCAGCAACTGCATCAACTGGGGCATGGCGCCGCTGCTCACCGCCACGCCGGAGGATTACGCGTTGGGCGACTGGGTATTTGTACCCGGCATCCGCGAAGCGATCCTCAGCGGCAGACAGGCGTTTGACGCGTATGTGGTCAAGGCCGACGGCAGTGTGAAAAAGACCTCCGTTTCCACCGGCGCGCTGACCGAAGACGAACGCCAGATTATTGCGGACGGCTGCCTGATCAACTATTACCGCAATCACTGATTTCTAAAGTTATTTATCAGTCTCTTTTGATACAATTTGTGTGAAAATACAGCTCCTCTCATGCAGAGGAGCTGTATTTTTATGCGCTGTCCTACTGTCTTTGGCAGTCATCTCAAAGAGGAATTTTTTGTAACCCATTCTAAAAACGTTTTTCTTAACAATCTTGTTTTAAAACGCATGTCCTTTTATTTTCCTCTGTGAAGAAACCGTCAGTGAAGCTGACTGAAGAAGTAAAAAAACGGCCCTGGGTTTTCCCCAGGGCCGGATGAATTGTGGATAAGTCAGGTCAAATCTTCCAACCGTTTTGCCGTCAATCGTCTGCGCGGCTTGCGCAGCGGATCAAAGACGCAGATCGCCGAATATTCGCAGTTCTGACAGGCATTGAACGTTTCGCGTTCAACAGGGGAATCATCAATTTCGCCCGCGTAAATTTCATCCGCCAAAGCCGCCGCCTTGTTTCGCGCAAAGGTCAGCAGTTTTTCCATGCCTGCTTCATCGACCATCGACGCGGCAAACCGGCCGTTCGGCTTTCCATCTTTCGTGACCATCGCCGCCTGTTGGCCGCCCTGCGCGCGCAGAATCGTCACATCGCTGAGCGATATCCCGCTCAACGCCAGCTTTTTGGCGATCTGCCGCTCCACCTCTTCCCGAATGCGTGATTCGGTCTGCACCGTCGGATCGGCAATCCGGCAATAGAAAAAACCCGCCGCGTGCGAACCCGGCACGCGCGCCAGCGCTGCCGCCAGATACAGCAGCAGTTGAAGCTGCAACCCCCAGTAAACAAGCGTTGGATCAAATTTCCGGCTTCCGCTCTTATAATCGATGACGCGCAGTCCACCGCCCGTCATCACATCCACGCGGTCAATTCGCCCCTGCAAATAGACGAATGTGCCGTCGCCCAATTCGAGCACGATCGGCGACAGTCCGTTCTGCCCAAAAACAAACTCCATCTGCGCGGGCCGGAAGCTGCTGTCCGCATACTGCGAAACAATGTTGCGCGCGGTGCGTTTCGCCGTTCTTCGGATTCTCCTGGCAACGGCTTCGCCGCGCCTGCTCTCCCCCATCGGCGATTCCCGCCACGCGTCGATCAGCGGCGAAACCGCTTCATCCATCAATTTGTCGCAGACCTCAACGGAGACTTCCGGAAATTCCGGCAACGCCGTCACAGCATGGGTAAATCGTTCCGCCGCCTCATGATAGAGCGTGCCCAGCTCAGCCGCATCTACGCCGGGCCGCTGTTCCCGTTTAGGCACAAGGCCGTAGCGGACAAAGTGCTTATACGGACACTGTGCAAAGGTTTCCAACCGGGAAACGCTGCTGACGGGGCGGCCATACAGCGTTCGCGCCAGCGTGTTTTGCAGCCGTTTGTCCGGCGGAGCGCCCAGTCCGCGCGTTACATTGAACAACTGCCGCGCGCTCTCTTCCTCTCCCGACAGCACAGCCGCTGCCGACGCATATTGCCGTCCCAATTCGCGCCGTCCGTCCGCCGTTTCGGACAGCTCCACGGCCAGCGCTTCAAGCGCCGGCGCTTTGGCACAGAGCATCTCCGCCCTTTCCTCCTGTGCAAGTCCACCGTAAACAGGCATATTCGGAAACAGTCTGCGGATCGCCTGCACAGCTTCCCCTTCGCGCAGCGTCCTTCCCGTATCGTCCGCCACGGCGTATGAAAGAATGATTCTTTCCTTTGCGCCCGAAAGCGCTTTTAATTCGTCCAGCTGACCCAGCGCCGCGCTTTCCTGAGGCGTCATGCCCAGATAGGCTCCGCTGACCTCCTGCGCAGCCTGCTGTTCCTGCACCGTCAGCAGGCCGTTATCACCGCTCCCCGGCATATCGTTCATGCCGATGGCAAAAAGCGTGCGCACCTGTGCTGTGCGCACATTGCCGATTTCGCCGCAGATCACTGCGCCATCCGCCGGGGGAAGCGCCGCCAGTTCAAGCGCGGAAAGTCCGTTTTGAAGCAGGCCCGTCACCGTCTTTGCCGAAACGGCTCGCCCGCCGAGCAGTGTGTGCAGTTGATCGAGCGTCGTCATCATTGCGTTCCAAACCTGCGCGCAATCCTGCGCTTCCGCCGTCAAACCGGCGGCATTCAGCTCGTCGCGCATATCTTCCAGCGTTTCATAGGCGTGCACGTTTTCCAGCAATGCCAAAACGGCACGAATGGTGTCATCCGCCGTTTCAGCCGCCTGCAAGTCATGCTGCAACGTCAAAAGAGACGTCATCACCTGCTTACGGCTTTCTTCCAGCGCGGCAAGTTCTTCTTCGGTCACGCCCTTGGGATAGCGAAACGGCTTGCGCATGGCGTCGCCGCGCACGTCGGCCCCTTCGCAGTAAACGCAGAATCGATCAAGCTCGTCCTGGCTCAGCCCTAAAAAACCGCTCTGTGCGCATTCCAGAATATCCGCAAGCCGCCAGTTTCCGGAAATCGCCGTCAATGCGCTAAGAATAAATCGACTCAGGGGATGCGCGCCCGCCTGCCGTTTCTCCGCCACATACGCCGAAAGGCCATACATGGGCAAAATGTTTTGCAGCAGCGGGCCATATCCGCTCTGTTTGGGATAGACCACTGCCATTTGGGCCGCATCCTCCCCTTCCGCAGCCAGACGACGCATTCTGGCCGCCACAAGGTACACCTCCTGCCGCTTTCCGCTTGCCGCATGCAGTTCAATGGCGGTCGGCTCTTCCATACACGGCGCACAGTCCAAGGCATAGAGCTTTTTTTCCATTTCCCGAATATCGGCCGGCGCATCCAATTCGCCGTTCAAAACTTCGCGTTTGACTGCAACGCCCCGCTCTTTAGCCAGCTTTTCGAGCCTTTCCAGGCTATAATTGACGGGCGCAAAGAGCCTTCCGTCCGGTGCGGCATTGGCATCCGTTTCAATCGCCAGCGTTAAGCTGCTGCAAAGCGGCTCCATGCTCAGCAGTTCAGCCGCAAAAGTCGGCGTGATCATATCGAAGCCATAGACGAATATATTCTGCTCCTTAAAAAGACCGGAAGCGGCAAATCGAGCGCACATTTCCCGCGAAACATCCTCCGCATCAGCCAGTTCTCCCGCCATTCGCTGTTCATAGGCCGCGTAAATGCGCGCAATGTCGCCGAGTTTCGCACGTGCCGGGTTTTCTTCTTCCATTTTTTGGACGCTCTCTGCCACGTCGGCCGCCGATAATCCGCTTCGTTTGAGCGAGGCGATCATGCTTGATATGCGCGCAGTAAATCCTGCCGTTCCGCTTTGCGCCGCACCGCGATAGATGGTCAATTCATCTTTCTGTTCCTCAATGATGGTGCTGAGCACCATACACTTTCCGCGTTCATCAAAAATCGTCTGTTTGGGCATGCCAGCAAGCTCAAACACACGCGATTGAAGCCGCTTCGGCGAAAGCACATCAATCAGGAACGAGCCATTGACATGCAACCGCTCCATGATTTCGATTTCCGCCTGTAAAGTATACTGCGACGGCACCAAAAACATGCAGCTTTCACCCTGCTGCGTCTTTTCGCCCAATCTGCGAACGCATTCCTCCAGCAGTCTATGCGGTCTTGCCGTCAGTATTTTCATTGCGCGACTTCCTCCGTTCTCCCAAAATGTTTCACGTGAAACATTCTCTCCCGATTTGCTTCGGATGTTTCACGTGAAACAACGCTCTCAACTTCCGCCAAAATGTTTCACGTGAAACATGCGGCAGGAATTTGAAGGTACATCCAGAATTATAACATAAAAGCTCTCTCCATTCCATATCTTTATCAGGAGGATCTATGGAAGCCATTGCGCTCATCGCCGATATCCATGCCAATCTGCTGGCCGTCGAAGCCGTTCTCTCGGATATACATAAAAAACACAGACCTGACCGCATCATTTCCCTGGGCGACCAGGTCAATCTGGGACCGGCGCCTCGCGACACGCTCCGGCTGCTTCGTTCCGAAAACGTAACCTGTCTGCACGGCAATCATGAGGGATACATCCTGTCCGCCATGAACAACGATCCGAAATATGCCGGCGCAAACTTCGCTTCGCTGCGTTTCAATGCGTCGCTCCTCAAACCCGACGAAATCACCTTTCAAAAATCGTTATCCTATTCAGGCATCACCTTTTGCCATGCCCTGCCGGAAGATGACCGCTTTCCCGTGTTTGACCCGGCGCTGGCGCTTCCCCGCCTGCAAGAAAAAAAATATGCGCCCAACACGCGCATCATCTGCGGCCACGGACACAACCCTCTGCATTACAGTCTGCCAAATTTGACGCTCGACGTGATCGGCAGTACGGGCTGCATGGATGACGGCGTGCCGGGCATGGCTCTATATGCGATGCTCTACCTTTCCCCCGGAAGCGTCACTTTGCAGCCGTGCGTCGCGTGGTATGATCCCGCGCCGCTCAAGGAACTGTTCATCAGCAGCGGTTTTGCGGAAGCATGCCCCATCATGGCGCATATCACCTGTTTGCAGCAGCAGCGGAATTTTGATTACCTGATGCCATTCGTCACCCTTGCTCGCGAATTGGCTGCAGAGAAAAACGAAACGGATATTTCGCCCGCAACATGGTCAGAGGCCGACGCGCTGTTTCATTGGCCGGACGGCGTAGGCACGGCGGAATTTTGGCGCGCACTCCGCCTGCATACATCGCCGTAACCGTTCTCCAAAAAGCTGATACCACCGAACATACAGAAAGCCGGATGTTTCGCTTCCACATTTTGGGACAAGCGAACATCCGGCTTTGTATCTCTTTACAGCAGCGTTTTCTCTTCAAACGCAACGCGGCGTTTCACATCGATCATCAGCGTATCAAACTGTTTCGGGTCAAGCGACTGCGCGCCGTCGCACAGCGCCGCCTTCGGGTTGTTATGCACCTCAATCATCAGGCCGTCCGCTCCGGCGGCAATCGCCGTGCGCGCAAGCGGCTGCACCATCCACGCAATACCCGCGGCATGCGACGGGTCGATAATCACAGGCAAATGCGACTTCTGTTTAATCAGCGGCACAGCGGAAATATCCAGATTGTTGCGGATCATCTTCTCAAACGTCCGAATGCCGCGTTCACAGAGGATGACGTTCGGGTTGCCGCCCGCCAGCACATATTCAGCGCTCATCAGCCACTCCTCGATCGTCGCAGAAAGACCGCGCTTGAGCAGAATCGGCTTATTGATCTTGCCCAACGCTTTGAGCAGCCGGAAATTCTGCATGTTGCGCGCGCCAACCTGAATCACATCGACGTCGGCAAAGTCGTCGATCTGCGTTTCGCTCATGATCTCCGTGACAATCGGCAGACCCGTTTCCCTCTTCGCTTCCAGCAGAAGCTTGAGTCCTTCGTTCTCAAGTCCCTGGAAAGAATACGGCGATGTACGCGGTTTAAACGCACCGCCGCGCAGGCAGGTTGCGCCGCTCTTTTTCACATCTTCAGCGATGGAAACCAACTGCTCCCGGCTTTCCACCGAACAGGGCCCGGCGATCACGGCAAACGTACCTTCGCCAATCACCCTCCCGCTGACATTGACGTGCGTATCCTTGGGATGAAAACGACGGTTCGCCAGTTTATACGGTTCGGAAACGCGCCGCACATCTTCGACGATATCGCTTGCGCGCAGCCAGTCTTCATCCACGTGCGTCGTATCACCGACGAGGCCTAGAATCGTCTCCGTCGTGCCCTGGCTGTAATGAATATCCACGCCCTGCTGTTTGATTTGGGTCATCAGCGCTTCAACACGCGCCTTCTGTGCGCCGGGTTTCAAAATAACAATCATGGTGATTTCTCCTTTTTTGCTTTTCTTCTATTTGACAGTTTGTCACTTAATTTTTGATATAAAAGAAGCGGCCCTTTCGTTCCGTGAAAGGGCCGCGCTGCAATCGGTGGAACCGCTTTTATGAATTGCAATGCAAACAGCCCGTATTCTCGCAATAATACAGGCTAAAGTAGAACACGTTCGTTCTTGCAGCATTCATAAGGGTTTTTCCTCCCGCTTGCTTGGTGCTGACTCTATCTTAAATCAATTAAGACGATTTGTCAACCCCATATTTCGTTTTTTTTGCAAATCAAGCATCTCTTGATTCTCTGCCATGTTGAGCGCCTTCTTATCTGGTCGATTCAAAGCTGAGTCGGGGCACAAGATATTGGGTCATCATAAAGCCGATCTCTCCGTCAATCAGCACATGGCACCATTCTCCCGCTATGCCCAGCACTTGAACCTGCGTTCCGTTCGGATACAGCGCCACCGCGCTAACGCGGGTCGAAGCCTGCCTTCGCAGATTGGCGCCCTGCCCATTGGGATTTTGAATCGTCACCTTGGGCAGCATTTCGGTTTGCTGGTCTTTGGGAGCGTTAAAATCGAGGAACTGATTTTTCATATATCCTTCAAGATTCCCGATTCGAACCCGGCTCCATCCGTCGTTCCCTTTTTGAACGATTGCAACCGTGCATCCATTGTAATATTTGCCGAGCGACGCGCTGTTCTCCGTTTTCTCCACGCGCAGATTCAGCCGATCCGTCGAAATCGGATTATGAACCTGCGCCGTCGCATAGCCGTCGTAGTAATTGCCCGTCCGCTGCTCCAGCGCCGAGCCGTCAGCCGGTACAAACCCGGTATATTCCCGAATCTGAACGTGCCACCATTTTGGCGTAAAGCCCAGAAGCATCACCGTTTCGCCATAGCCATACATGTCATAAGCTCCGTTTACATCGCGGGATTGATAAAGCTCCCACGCGCTGCTTGTGGAGGTATACGTCGGCATTGCGGATTTGACCGTCTGCATGCCATCCTCCTGCAGATATCCCTTCATCATGTACCCTTCGGCCGTTCCGCGATGACCGATTCTCACGCGAACCCATCCGTTGTTCAAATCTTCAAGAATCTGAACCTCCACGCCGTTATAATATTTGCCCAGCGATTGCGCGTCGCGGCTTGGCGCGGCCCGCAGATTCAGCCGGTCTGCGGCGTTCGGATTCTGCACAATCGCATAGGCGTAGCCGCCATCCGCCCAAGCCGTACAACAAGTGAACATCAGGCTCATCAAAAGCAGTCCGAGAATTCCGATGCGTTTCATAGATTCATCCGCCTTTCCTCACAAAATGTGCAATGTCGCACACCCGACACAGCATCATCGTCTATCATAAAAACGCATGTCCCTTCCATTTTCTTCCCAGAAAATCAAAAAAGCCCCCTCTTTCGAGGGAACTGCGGCTTGTTGACATAAAGATCCATTGACCAAAATCGCAAAATCAAGAAATTCAGCTATTCTTTCATTTGCGGAAAAGGCAATTCTCCCCCTTCGGGGGGAGAATCGCTTTATTCAGTCCAAAGTCCCTCTTTCAAGGGAGCTGACGCGCTTTCGCGCGCGTATGAACATCAGCGCTTCTTGGTCAGCGGCGTGAGATGCCAGATGAGGTCGTTATACTCACGGATGGTGCGGTCAGAGGAGAAAACACCGCTCTTAGCGACGTTGATGATCTCCTTGCGCGTCCACGCCTTCTGGTCAAGGTAATCCGCGCCCAGACGGCTCTGCGCCTGCTGATAAGAGCCGAAGTCCTTGAGCACCAGATACGGGTCGGCCATGCCGCCGTTGTCGCTGAACACCAGCGCGCGATACAGACCCTCGAACATCTTCGGGTTTTCCGGCGTCAGGCTGCCGTCAAACATCATGTTCAGCGCGCGGCGCAGCTCGGCGTTCGTCTCGTAGATATCCAAAGAGCGATACGTGCCCGCGGCATAGAGCGCCTCCACCTCGTTGGAACGCATGCCGAAGATATAGCAGTTGTCGCGGCCAACCAGATCGGCGATTTCCACGTTCGCGCCGTCCAGCGTGCCGATGGTCACGGCGCCGTTCATCATGAACTTCATGTTGCCCGTGCCGCTGGCTTCCTTGGAAGCGGTGGAGAGCTGTTCGCTGACCTCGCTGGCCGGCATCAGCATTTCGGCGGTGGAGACGTTGTAATTCTGGAGGAACGCAATCTTAATCATCTTGCTGGCGCGCTCATGCGAAGCCACCTTCGCGGCCAGCACGTTGATGAAGTGGATAATCTCCTTCGCGCGGCGGTAACCCGGCGCGGCCTTCGCGCCGAAGATAAAGGTGCGCGGCGCCATCGTGTAGTTCGGATCATCGCAAATGCGGTTGTAGAGCACGAGGATGTGCAGCGCGTTGAGCAGCTGGCGCTTGTACTCATGCAGACGCTTGACCTGCACGTCGAACATCATCGTCGGATCCAGCTCGATGCCCTGATGGCGGTAAATCCAGCGGCTGAAGCGCTCCTTGTTTTCCTTCTTGACTGCGGCAAACTTTTCGACAAAGGCTGCGTCGTCCGCAAACGGCAGCAGCTTTTCCAGCTCGTTAAGGTCTTTGCGCCAGCCCTGGCCGATGGTTTCATCCAGCAGCTCGGAGAGCGCCGGGTTGGCCAGCATCAGCCAGCGGCGCGGCGTGATGCCATTGGTGATCGCGTAGAACTTCTCCGGCATGATGGAGTAGTAATCCGCAAACGTCGTGTGCTTGAGGATATCGCCGTGCAGCTGGGAAACGCCGTTGACCGCGTGGGAATACGCCACGCACATGTTCGCCATGTGCGCCTGATCGTAAGCCAGAATCGCCATGTGGCCGATGCGGTCCCACTGACCGGGGAACGCGTCGAAGAGCTTCTGGCACAGGCGGCGGTTCAGCTCCTGCATGATGGAGTAAATGCGCGGCAGCGTCTCTCGCATCATGTTCTCCGGCCACTTTTCCAGCGCCTCAGCCATGATGGTGTGGTTGGTATACGCCACAGTCGCCTGGGTAATGCGCTCAGCCTCTTCCCACGGCAGCCGCTCTTCATCCACAAGAATGCGCATCAGCTCCGGAATGACCATCGCCGGGTGCGTGTCGTTGATGTGGAAGGCGACCTTCTCCGGCAGCTGGCTCATGTCCGTGCCGTAAACGCGCTTAAAGTCCTTGATGGCGTACTGCAGCGTCGCGCTGACGAGGAAATATTCCTGCATCAGGCGGAGCTTTTTACCGTTGTAGGTGTTGTCTTCCGGATAGAGCACCTTGGAAATCTGTGCCGCGATGGAATTGCTGTCCTCCGTGGAGCCGTTGTAATCGCCGGCGGAGAACTTCTCCAGGTTGAAGTTCTGCGGCAGAACGGCGCTCCACGTGCGCAGGCGATCCACCACGTCGCTGTCGTAGCCCAGAATCGGCAGGTCATACGGCACGGCGATCACGTTTTCGGTGTTCTTGAGGGTGACGTAATTTGTGCCGCCCACCCAGTTTTCCACCATCTGGCCGCCGAAGCAGACCTCCACCGCGTCGCGCTGGGTCGGAATCTCCCATGCGTTGCCGTAGGTCAGCCACTCGTCCGGCACTTCGACCTGCTGGCCGTCCACAATGCGCTGACGGAACAGGCCGTATTCATAGCGGATGGTGCAGCCCATCGCCGGCAGATTGAGCGTCGCCAGCGAATCGAGGAAGCACGCGGCCAGGCGGCCCAGACCGCCGTTGCCCAGCGCCGGTTCCGGCTCCTCGTGAAGCACGCCGCGCAGGGTCAGCCCCAGCTCTTCAAACGCCTGCTCGTATTCCTTCGTGGAGCAGAGGTTGAGCAGGTTGTTGTGCAGCCAGCGGCCCGTCAAAAACTCGATGGAAAGGTAATACAGCCGCTTGGCCTTTTCGGCGCGGCGGGCTTCCTTCTCAAAGCGCCACTTGAGCATGATCTGGTCGCGCACGGTGCTCGCCACGGCGGCATAGACCTGCTTGGGGGTCGCATCCTCAATGGTGCAGCCATAGTAACGCAGCAGCTTGTTGAGAATAGACTCCTTGATGGTATCCTTGTTATATTCGGTTTGCAGAGGCATAAATTTAAAACCCTCCCCAATATGACAGATGGCGGCTCTCCCGCCGATTTTCCAGACAGACAGCCTGATTTTGACAGGCACCGTTCGTCATTATACCATAGATTTCCTTACGTGGCAAGGAATTTGCAAACCACGCGTTTTCCCCGCCGCCTTTAGCCTTCCCCCTCTTCGCTTTCATATCCGTTTCGGGTTTTTTCTCTTCCTCTCCACAGCCGAACAAACATGATCAAATTCCGCGTCCATTCTTTGTTCCTTCGTTCTTTTCCGCCTGATGCAGCGCGTCAAATTCCGTCTATTTCTGCTCAATTCCGCAAGTTTTGCGCTTTATTGGTCAGACGACTTGATTTGCGCCCCGTCATCGTGTTATAATATCCATAGAAACTGAGATAGTGTGCGGTTTTTCCCGCTGCGCACGCTCAAATAACATTCAGGAGTGATTACAATGGCTCGTATTGTTACTCTCGGTGAAATCATGCTTCGTCTGAAGAGCCCCGCGCTGGAGCGCTTCTTCCAGAGCCCGTCCCTTGAGGCCACCTTTGGCGGCGGCGAGGCGAACGTGGCCGTTTCTCTGGCCAACTACGGCATGGACGCGGCTTTCGTGACCGCGCTGCCGAACAATGCCATCGGCGAGGCCTGCCTGCGCGACGTGCGCAGCTTCGGCGTGGACGTCTCCAACATCAAGATGATGGATGGCCGCATGGGCATCTACTTCCTGGAGACCGGTTCCAACCAGCGTCCGTCCAAGGTCGTCTATGACCGTGCGGATTCCTGCATCGCCAAGGCTCCGGTCGATACCTTCGATTGGAAGAAGATCTTCGACGGCGCGACCTGGTTCCACATCACCGGCATCACCCCGGCCATCTCCCAGTCCGCTGCGGATCTCTCTCTGGCTGCCGTCAAGGCTGCTAAGGAGATGGGCGTGACCGTGTCCTGCGACCTCAACTACCGCAAGAACCTGTGGAAGTACGGCAAGGAAGCCAAGGAAGTGATGAGCGAGCTGACCAAGTACGTCGATGTCGCCATCGCCAACGAGGAAGACTTCCAGAAGTCCCTGGGCATCAGCGCCAAGAGCGACGTGGAGAGCGGCGAGCTGGATCGCGACGTCTACAAGCAGATCGCCCAGACCGCGATGGATCTCTATCCGAACCTCAAGAAGGTTGCCATCACCCTGCGCGAGTCCAAGAGCGCGGACACCAACTACTGGGCTGCCTGCATCTACGACGGCAAGGAATTCTATGTCTCCCGTAAGTATGCCATCACCGATATCGTTGACCGCGTCGGCGGCGGCGACTCCTTCGGCGGCGGCCTGATCTACGGCCTGAACACCTATGCCACCCAGGCTGAGGCTCTTGAGTTCGCCGTGGCTGCTTCCTGCCTGAAGCACACCATCTCCGGCGACTTCAACCGCGTGACCGTCAAGGAAGTCGAAAGCCTGATGAAGGGCTCCGGCTCCGGCCGCGTCGAGCGCTAAGCGGCCTAAAGCCGCCTGTGCCTCCGCCGCAGTTCGCATTAGCGCACGCGGCCAAGCTTTGCGGCTCAAGCATGATAAAACCAAGGCGTTGAACGGAAAATCCGTTCAACGCCTTTTATTATCGTTTCAACGTCCTCAAATACGCCTTCTGTTCCGTCGAAATCCGGTAACTCTCCCGCGCCTTTTGAATCGTCTTGTTATGCGTCCACGGTTCAAGCCGACGGGTTTCCAGATACGCGACTGCCGCATCCCACTGCTTGGCCAGCGCCGTGGCAAAAAACCACGCGGCCATCATCTTCGCGTAGTAATCCTCCAGCCGCACATCTGCCGCCAGATCGAGGTACTCCGGCTTGAAATCAGCATCCAGAAAATGCGTCATCAGCATCTCAAGCCCGAATCGGCAGGTGTATACGTGTTCCGCCTTGACCCATTTTCGGATTTTCTCCATCAGTTCGGGCTTATGTTTTGCAAAAACCTTCGGCGACAGGCAGTCGCACACCGCCCAGTTGTCCACGTATGGCAGAAACGCCTCCACCGCTTCCATACATGCGCCATAGTCCTTCATCCGCGAAAGCAGCACGCTGTGCAGCACGTTTTCGTCGTAATACGCATGCGGCAGTTCGGTCAGAAACGCCTGCGTTTCCGCTTCTCCGGCGATTTCCTTCGCCAGCTTGCGTATCATCGGCATGCGCACGCCGACGACCATCTCTTTCGGTATATTCGGAATCAGCGCGCTTTGAAATCGTGCAAAATCCTCGTCTTTCAGCGCAAAGAGCCTTTCCTGAACGCTCATCCCCATCTTTATCCCCGCTTGTGCGCCTCAATCGCTTTCAGATAGCAGGCTTCCACCTTTTCGGCAAAGCCCTCCGTGCTGAATGGCGCGGCATACTGCGCTGCGGTTTTGGCAATCCGCTTTCCTTCCTCGCCGAACGCGCGGATCAGTGCGGCCAGCAGCGACTCGTCGCTGTCCCCGGCAAGAATGCCGCTCACGCCGTCCTCGACCACGCCGTCCAGACAGGGGTCGTTCACCGCGCAGACGCACAGACCGGAGGCCATCGCCTCCACATATGTGAGTCCCTGCGTCTCCGAGTGCGACGCGCTGCAAAACACGTCGCCCATCGCGTAATAGCGGTCGATTTTCTCCCACGGTTTCGGCCCGGTCAGCGTCACCGCGCGGGAAACACCCAGTTCTTCCGCCATGCGCCCCAAATCCTCGCGCATCGGGCCTTCGCCGACAATGGCGAAATGCACGTCCGGGCAGGCGTTCAGCAGCTTGGGAAACACGCGCATCACCTGTTCCAGGTTCTTTTCCTTGGCAATGCGGCCGATATTCAGCAGCAGCGGCGCGCGCTCCGGCAGGCCGCATTCGCGGCGGGTGGCCAGCCGTTCCGCCTCATCGTGTCTGGCCGGGTCAAAGCGGGCGATGTCCATGCCGCTGGGGATGATGTCAATCGGCGCTTCCACGCCGTATTTGCGCAGCAGGTCGAGCGTCTTGCCCGTCGGGGTGATTACGCGGTCAAAACGGTTGCACCACCACTGGGAATATTTTCGGGTGATCTTGCGAGCCGTCTCGTCCGCCACGCCGTGGGTGATGTAGTAGGTATAATCCTCCCAAACGGTGTGATAGGTGTGCACCTGCGCGCAGCCCAGACTGCCCGCGACGTGATGGCCAAACATGCCCATCACAAACTCGCTGTTGGTGTGCACGACGTCAAAGTCGATCTTCTCCGCCTCCCACGAGGTCAGCGGCGTAGGAAACGCGAAATTGCGGTCTTTGAGCACCAGCAGCGGCGCGCTCGCCAGATAGTGCACGTTTTCATGCCGATTTTCTTCCCATCCCTTGCATTTGGGCGCGTAAACGTGCACATCGTGGCCGCGCCGCGTCAGCTCCCGCTGCAAATTCAGGCAGCTGGTCGCCACGCCGTTGATTTCCGGATAAAACGTATCGGTAAACAGGCCGATTTTCATGTGCTTTCTCCTTTGTTTCCGGGCGTTCCCGGTAATCAAGCGTTATTCACCTGATTATAACACATTTACCGCCTGCGAGCCATTCCTTTTTTCATCCGCGCAAAAGATGAAATTTAGCTTCATTCACTTGCAAAAACACGGTATTTGTGTTAGCATCATAGCGTAGAAATGGGCGATGGCGTCTATACCGGGTGCAACGGCATATCCGGCCATCCCCCCGTTGGATAAGATTAGGAAATCACAGGGGGCTGTCGGTTCATGCCGCAGCCCCTTTGAAGGGCTTTACGCCCGAAAAGGAGAGGGTCATTTTGCTCAAGACATTGACGACGGTCGCCAGCGTCGCCCTGCCCATCGAAGAGCGATGGAGCATCAAACGCTGCCGATACGCCCCTGACGGCGAATCTGTCGGCCGCGTCTGCATCGCCACCGGCACGCACGGCGATGAAATGATGGGCCAGCTCATCGTCTATCTGGTGCAGCAGCGCATTGCCGCCCATCCGGACGCGCTGCGCGGCACGGTGGATTTTTATCCCATGCTCAACCCTCTGGGTCTGGATATCGGCGAGCGCATGGTACCCTCCGGCACACGGCTGGATATGAACCGCGCTTTCCCAAGCTCGCCGGACGGCACGCCGCTGGAATACATGTGCTATCAGGTCATTCAGGATATGCGCGGCGCGGATTTCGTGCTGGATCTCCACGCCAGCGCGCGCAACAAGAGCGAGCTTTACGAAGTGCGCGTCAGCGCGAAAGAGGCGGATCGCCTTCTGCCCCGCGTGCGCGCACTCTGCCCGCAGCTCATCTGGGTCTATCCGGATAAGGGTTCCTTCTCCGCCTCCCTGACAGGCGCGCTGGGCGCGGAGGGCGTGGACGCGGTCATTCTGGAGGCCGACGAACGCCGCCGCCTGCCGCAGGAAATCGCCGCCGCCGTGGTGGACGGCATCTTCTGCAAGCTGAAAGAAATGGGCATTTGGACGGGCGACGCCATCGACGCGCCGGCTGCGTCCGCAGACATCCCTACCGTATACACGCGCGAGGACGTCTGCCGCGTGGCCTGCGAGTTCCCCGGCGTGTATGTGCCGGAGGACCGCATCGGCACGCGCGTGGAAGAGGGACAGGTGCTCGGCACGGTTATCGACGCGCTGGAAGGCGCGGCGCGCGAAACAGTCAAAGCCCCGTGCGCCGGGCTGGTGTTCAGCCAGCGCAGCTATTCTTCCGTATATCCCGGCACACTGATCGCCAGGATCAGAAAGGAGCGGGCATGAAAAAGGATATTCTGTTCACCCTCCCGTCGTATTTCCGGGATGATATGAACATCATGGCCTATCGCTTCGGCAAGGGCGAAAAGACCTGCGCCGTCGTCGGCGCGCTGCGCGGCGACGAAGTGCAGCAGCTCTATGTCTGCGCGCGTCTCGTTTCCTTCCTCCGCGAGGTGGAAAAGGAAGACGGCGTACAGCCGGGCAAGAGCGTGATGATCGTGCCGACCGTCATCGGCGCGTCAATGAACGAGGGTTCCCGCCTCTGGGAACCGGAAAACATGGACATCAACCGCCGCTTCCCCGGCGACGTCACCGGTTCGACCACCGAACGCATCGCGGGCGCGCTGCTCGACCGCCTCAAGAATTATCGTTACGGCGTGCAGCTCACCAGCTTCTATCAGCCCGGCTCGTTCGTGCCGCATGTGCGCATGATGGATACCGGGCGGCAGAACCCCGATCTGGGCTGCGAATTCGGCCTGCCGTATGTCTATGTCCGCACCCCGCGCAGCTACGACCAGACGACCCTCAACTACAACTGGCAGCTCTGCGGCACGCAGGCATATTCCCTCTACGCGGGCAAAACGCGCGAAATTGACGAAGCGGCGGCGGATCAAACGCTGCGCGCCATCGTCCGTTTCCTCAACAGCCGCGGGGTCATCCGCAGCGAAACCGCTCCCGGCCATCCGTCAACCATCATCACCAACGCGGATATGATTTCCGTCTCTGCGACGAGCGCGGGCCTTCTGCGCCGCATCAAATTCGCGGGTGCGCATGTCCGCCGCGGCGAACAGCTGGCCTTCATCATCAACCCGTGCGACGGTTCTGTGCGCGAGGTGCTCAAAGCGCCGGTCACGGGCATGCTCTTCTTCATGCAGGACGGTCCGTTCATCACCGAGCACAGCCCGGTTTTCCAGGTGCTCGCGGGGGCGTAAGGCCATGACAAAAGCGCCTCCCGGCTTCACCCGCACGCTGCTTTCCATCGCCGTGCCGGTGACGCTGCAAAATCTGCTGGCCTCTTCCTTCACGCTGATCGATACCATGATGATCGGCAAACTGGGCGACACGCCGCTGGCCGCCGTGGGCATGGCAGGAAAATGGACGTGGTTTCTGACCATCGTCTTTTTCGGCTTTTCCAGCGGCGCTTCCGTGTTCATTTCCCAGTTTTACGGCGCGGGCGACGACGCGGGCATGCGCCGCACCTACGGCCTGATGACCGTCGGCACGCAGGCGGCCGCCCTGCTGTTCATGCTCGCGGCGCTTCTCTTTCCGGATGGCATTGTCCGCCTGTTTTCCTCAGATGAGCAGGCCATCGCGCTGGGCGCTTCCTATCTGCGCATCATCGCGCTCAGCTATCCGTTTCTGGCGCTCACGCGCGGCGGCGGCACGCTGCTGCAAAGCACCGGCGACGTGATGATCCCGTTCGTCGGCTCGCTGATTTCCGTCGCTGTAAATATCACGCTCAATGCGCTTCTGATTTTCGGCCTGTGCGGCTTTCCGGCGCTGGGCGTTCAGGGCGCGGCCATTGCTTCGCTGACCTCCTCCATCGTTGGTGCGCTGGTGATTTACGGCGCAGGCATCGCAAAAAAGACGCTGCTTCGCACAGGGCCAGGCGGCCTTGCCGGCATTACGGGCGGTTTTATCCGCAGCTTTGCGCAGGTCAGCATGCCTGCCATGCTCAATGAGAGCATGTGGGCGCTGGGCAACCTGCTGTACAGCTCTATCTTCGGCCACATAGGCACGGGCGCGTATGCGTCGATCACCGTCGTCAAATCCATCGAGGAACTGACGAGCGTTGCGGTGATGGGACTTTGCTCCTCCTGCGCGGTGATGATCGGCAGCGCCATCGGGCGCGGCGATGTTCCCCTGTGCAAGCTCTGTGCCCGGCGTCACATGCAGCTGACAGTCGGCCTTTCCGTGCTCATCGGCGTGAGCATGCTGGCGCTCCGTCAGCCGCTGCTTTCGCTCTTCGGCGTTTCGCAGGCCGTGCGTGAGGACGCGCTGGCCGTGCTGGCCATCTGCGCGCTGGAAATGGTGCTGCACAACGTGCCCGCCATTCTGGTGATGGGCATCTTCCGCGCGGGCGGCGATACGCGCTACGGGTTAATCATCGACTGCATCACCATGTATCTGATCGGCCTTCCGCTGACGATGCTGACCGGGCTTTATCTGCATTGGAGCGTGCCGATGACCTATCTGGTGATGTATCTGTCGGAGGACATCGTCAAATGCGCGGCGTATCTCCTTCACTACCGTTCCGGCAAGTGGATTCGGCCGGTCATCTAATCGCCTCTCAGGCGCTTCGCGTCGGCTCTCCTTAAAGGGAGCGCTATACAGGCAGTTTCAATCCACAGCCCTGTTCCGCCTTTTCCAAGCAGTGGAAGGGTAAACCTTGAGGATAAACGTCATGAACAACACAAACACTAACCCGCCCCTTTCCTCCTTTGAAGAAAAATCCGCCCCCAAACGCGGCGCAATCCGCGAGTTTGCCGCGTTCTACAAGCCGCACATGGGCATGTTTCTGCTGGATATGTTCTGCGCGCTGATTATCGCTCTGGTGGATATCCTCTTCCCCGTGGTTACGCGCAAAGTACTCTACGATTACATCCCCAATCAGGCGATGCGCACCTTCCTCATCGCGATGGGCGCAATGTTGATTGCGTTCTTCGTCCGCACGGCGGCGCAGTGGGTCGTCACCTATCTGGGGCACCTGACCGGCGTACACATCGAAGCGGACATGCGCGCGGCTATTTTCGCGCACATGCAGAAACTCGGTTTCAGCTTCTACGACAAAAACCGCACGGGCTTGCTGATGTCCCGCGTGACGACAGATTTATTTGATATCACCGAGCTGGCGCACCACGGTCCGGAAGACTTGTTCATCTCCCTTGTGACGCTGACCGGCTCGTTCCTCGTCCTCTGGCGCATTCAGAAAAAGCTGGCGCTCGTGCTGATGATCGCCGTGCCCGTGATCGTCGTCTTTGTGGCGATGCGTCGGCGCAGCATGATGAAAGTCTCCCGCGACGTAAAGCGCCGCACGGCGGGCATCAACGCCGAGATCGAAAGCTCCATCTCCGGCATCCGCGTCGCCAAGGCTTTTGGCAACGAAGATGAAGAAATCGACAAATTCACCCACTGCACCAACCAATATGTCTCCGCCAAGCAGGGCTACTACAAAGTGATGGCGGGCTTCTTCTCCGGCACGGAACTGATGATGAACCTGATGAGCCTGTCCGTCATCTTTGTCGGCAGCTACCTGATTATGAAAGAACAGATGGATGTCGCCACGCTTGTGACCTTCAACATGTATGTCGCCAGCGTGCAGAGCCCCATCCGCAAGCTGACTCAGTTCACCGAGCAGTTCACCCAGGGCATGGCGGGCTTCCAGCGTTTCCGCGCCATCATGCACGAAGATCCGGATATCGTCGATGCGCCGGACGCGGTCGGCCTTGACCGCGTGGACGGCGACATCGAATTCCACGACGTTTCCTTCTCCTACGACGAAGGCAAGGGCGACGTGCTCTCCCATGTCAATCTGCATATCAGGCCCGGCGAAATGCTGGCGCTCGTCGGCCAGAGCGGCGGCGGCAAATCGACGCTCTGCCAGCTGATTCCGCGCTTCTACGAGATTTCCTCCGGCTCGATCACGCTCGACGGGCAGGATATCCGCCACATCAAACTGGCCGATCTCCGCGGCAGCATCGGCATTGTCCAGCAGGATGTTTTCCTCTTCGCGGGTACGATTCTGGATAATATCCGCTATGGCCGCCCGACCGCCACGATGGAAGAAGTCATCGAGGCCGCCAAGCTGGCCGAAATCCACGATGATATCATGGCCATGCCGGACGGTTACGACACCATCGTCGGCGAGCGCGGCATCATGCTCTCCGGCGGCCAGAAGCAGCGCGTCTCCATCGCCCGTATTTTCCTGAAAAACCCGCGCATCCTCATTCTGGATGAAGCCACCAGCGCGCTGGATACCGCCACCGAGCGCAAGATTCAGGCCGCGTTTGACCGCCTTGCCAGGGGCCGCACCACGCTGGTCATTGCCCACCGCCTGTCCACCATCCGCAACGCGGATGAAATCGTCGTTATCGGCGAACACGGCATTCTGGAGCGCGGCACGCACGCCCAACTCGTCGCGCAGGGCGGCGTTTACGCCGAGCTGGCCGCTGGCGCAAGATTGAGCGGGGAAACAGAGTAAACCTTTTCTTCGTTTTTCACCCATAACTTCCATTTTTCCCGCCGTTCGCTTTACGAACGGCGTTTTTCGCTGTATACTTGTTTTTGCTGTTTTTACACTTCATTCCTGCATATCGGAGGCATATTTCATGTCCATTTCTCACACGGGCGAGGGCGCCCGCAGCCATACGCCCGCGCTGGCGCGCGGCATGCGCGACGGCATTCCGGTCGGGCTGGGTTATCTGGCCGTCGCCTTCTCGCTGGGCATTGCGGCGCGCAACGCCGGGTTAAACGCTTTTCAGGGGTTTCTGGTCAGTCTGCTGAACAATGCGTCCGCGGGCGAATATGCCGGATTCACCACCATCGCGGCGGACGCCACCTATCTGGAAATCGCCATCGTGACGCTCATCGCCAACGCGCGCTATCTGCTGATGAGCTGCTCGCTCAGCCAGAAGTTTGCGCCCGGCACGCCGATGCGCCACCGCTTGCTGGTCGGCTACGACGTGACCGACGAGCTTTTCGGCCTTGCGATTTCGTACGACGGATGGCTCGATCCGTATTACATGTACGGCGCGATTCTCGTCGCCGCGCCGAGCTGGGCCGTCGGCACAGCGCTGGGCGTTGTGGTCGGCAACCTGCTCCCCGCGCGCGTGGTCAGCGCGCTGAGCGTTGCGCTCTACGGCATGTTCCTCGCCATCATCATCCCGCCGGCGCGCAAGAATAAAGTGGTCGCCGTTCTGGTGCTGCTCTCTTTCGCGCTCAGTCTGGCGTGCGGCTATCTGCCGTTTGTCTCCACGCTGTCTTCCGGCACGCGGACGATCATCCTGACCGTCGTGCTCTCCGCAGGCGCAGCGCTGCTTTTCCCTGTAAAAGACGAAGTTAAGGAGGAGGACGCGGCATGACGCACAACATCTATATCTATATCGCCATCATGGCGGGCGTGAGTTTTCTCATCCGCACCCTGCCGCTGACGCTCATCCGCAAGCCGATTACAAACCGCTTTCTGCGCTCGTTTCTGTTTTATGTGCCCTATGTCACGCTTGCGGTGATGACCTTTCCCTCCATTGTGCAGGCCACGCAGTCGCCCATTGCGGGCACGCTGGCGCTCGTGCTGGGCATGGCGCTCGCCTTCAACGGCGCAAGCCTGTTCACCGTCGCGGCCTCCTGCTGCGCCGTCGTGCTGATTGCGGAGTGGATTCTGCTGTAACCGTCTCATTTGGAAACGGCCGTCCTTCCTTCGGGAACGGACGGCTTTTAATATTGAACCCCCCGTTTCATCGTGCTATAATGGATGTATCCAATTGGGCGGCGCACGAAACAGGCCGCTTCAACAAACGAAAGGAAGGCTTTTTTATGCTCAAAGGTATTTCCCCGATTATCAGCCCTGAACTGCTCAAAATCATTGCCGAGATGGGGCATGGCGACGAGCTTGTGCTCTCCGACGCAAATTTCCCCGGCACGTCCATCGGTCAGAAGTGCGTGCGCTGCGACGGCCACGGCTGCGCCGAGGTCATGAAAGCGCTACTGACGCTGTTCCCGCTGGATGACTTTGTGGAGGCCCCGCTGGCCGTCATGCAGGTGCCGGCGGGCATGTTCCCCGGCGACAAAGCGCCCATCTGGGAGGCATTCCGCGCGGCGGCGGATACCGATCTGCCCACCGCCAAGTTCGATATGATGGATCACGACGCGTTCATGGAGCGCGCCAGGAAGGCGTTCGCCGTCGTGCAGACGGGCGAAACCGCGCTTTACGGCAACATCATCATTCGCAAGGGCGTCGTGCGCGCGTAAGCCATGCGATTTGTTCAGCTCATTTTCAGCCCGACGGGCGGCGTGAAACGCGCGGCAGGGCTGCTCTCCGCCCCGATGGCCGAGCAGCCCGACATCATCGATCTGTCTCTGCCGCTGAACGGCACGCCGCGCTTTTCGCCGGAGGATGTCTGCCTGATTGCCGTCCCCTGCTTTGGCGGCCGCGTACCGGAAATCGCCCTTGAGCGCCTTGCGCAGACGCAGGGCGGCGGCGCGCGCGCCATCCTGCTGAGCGTCTATGGCAACCGAAGCGACGAAGATACGCTCTTCGAGCTGAAAGGCGCGGCTATGCGGGCGGGTTATGTGCCGATGGCAGCGGTTCGCGCCGTCGCTCAGCACAGCATCGTCCCCGCCATCGCCGCCGGACGGCCGGATGAGGAAGACGCGCGCAGACTGGCGCAGTTCGGCCGCGTCATTCGCGACAGGCTGACAGAGCCGAACGCGCCGCCCCTCTCGCTGGCGAAAAAAGAGCTGCTTCGCCCCTTCGGCGGCCTGCCCGTGCATCCGCGCGCAGGCAAAGCCTGCACGGGCTGCGGCAAATGCGCTTCGCTCTGCCCCGTCGGCGCGATTCCAAGCCGCGATCCCTCGCAGACCCTTGAAACCCTGTGCATCACCTGCATGCGCTGCGTCGCCGTCTGCCCCGTACACGCGCGGCGGCTCAGCCCGCTGGTCGTGAAGCTGGCCGGACGCAAACTCAAAAAGAAATGCGCCCGGCGTCAGGAACCCGAACTGATTTTCTAACTCCTTCCGTCACGCCTGCGGCGTGCCAACCTTCGGCATTTGAAATGGTCTAAATCTGCCACAGGCAGAGACAATTTCAAATGTCCCTCTAAGAGGGAGGCTTTATCCTCGCGCTATTGCAACTTATACCAAAAGGCCCCTCCTTGAGGGCGCACAGCTTGCCGCCCACAGTGTGGGAGGCAGACAGGCAAAATGCCGAAGGTCTGTCAGCGAAGCTGACTGAAGGCATTGGATAGCGCGATGTATAAATTTGTACCCTCTGCGCCTCTCTCCCACGGGAAGGAGACGCTTTTTCACTCACGACGAAAGGAAACCACGATGATGAAATTTGACGCAAGCAGGCTGAAAGATCCCTCCTTTTTCGCCGAAAACCGGGTTCACGCGCATGCCGATCACATCGCTTATGCAAACCTTGAGGAACTGAGCATCGGCGAAACAAGCCTGTGCCATTCCCTGAACGGCCTCTGGAAATTCCATCACGCGCTCAACGCCGCTCAGGTTATCCCCGGTTTTGAGGCGGCGGATTACGACAGCCGCGGCTGGGCGGATATCCGCGTTCCGGCTCACATTCAGATGGAGGGCTACGGCGCGCCGCAGTACGCCAACGTGCAGTATCCGTGGGACGGCTATCAGGATGTGGCCATCGGTGAAATTCCGACGGCATACAACCCCGTCGCCTGCTATATCAAGACGTTCTTCGTGCCGGAGCAGATGGCCGACAGGCGCGTCTTCGTCTCCTTTCAGGGCGCGGAAAGCTGTATCGCCGTATGGCTCAACGGGCATTACGTCGGTTTTTCGGGCGATTCCTTCACGCCCAGCGAGTTTGAGCTGACAGATTACCTGATCGAAGGCGAAAATAAACTGGCATGCCGCGTGGAGCGCTGGAGCGCGGGAAGCTGGCTGGAAGATCAAGACTTCATGCGCATGTCCGGCCTGTTCCGCGACGTGTATCTCTACGCTATCCCCAAGGCGCATATCGCCGATCTCCATCTCAAAACCCTTTTGGATGACAGCTATACCGACGCCGTGCTCGATCTGTCCGTTCAAATGGCACTGGATCCATCCGTGGGCGCGTGCAGCGTTTCGTTTGAACTGACCGACGGCGGAAGGCTCGTCGCTTCCGCAGCGTGCAAAGCCGAAGCGTCGCTCCACGTGCAGCTCCCGGTCAAAGCGCCAAAGCTTTGGAGCAGCGAGTCGCCGTATCTCTATGACCTGCTGCTGACCGTGCGCGACGCGGACGGCCGTGTGCTCGAAGCCGTTCCCCAGCGCGTCGGCTTCCGCCGGTTTGAAATGAAAGACGGCATGATGTACCTCAATGGCAAACGCATCGTGTTCAAGGGTGTGAACCGCCACGATTTCTGCACCGACAGTGGCCGTGTCGTGCCCGTGGAGACCCTGCGCCGCGACCTGCTGACGATGAAGCGCAACAACATCAACGCCGTGCGCACCTGCCATTATCCCAACTCCAGCGCGCTGTATGCCCTGTGCGACGAACTGGGCCTGTACGTCATCGACGAAACCAACATGGAAACGCACGGCACATGGGAAACCATCGAGCGCGGCAAGCGGGACATCGACTACGCCCTGCCCGGCAACCGCATGGAATGGGCGCCGATGATGCTCGACCGCGTCAATTCCATGTTCCAGCGCGACAAAAACCATGCCTGCATCCTCATCTGGAGCTGCGGCAACGAGTCCTTCGGCGGCGACGTCATCTATGAAATGAGCAGGCTTTTCCACCGGCTGGACGACACGCGCCTGGTTCACTACGAGGGCATTTTCCATGACCGCCGCCACAACGACACCAGCGACATGGAAAGCCAGATGTACACGCCCGTCGTCGGAATCCGGAAATACCTCGCCGAGCATCGCGAGCGCCCGTTCATCATGTGCGAATATACCCATGCCATGGGCAATTCCTGCGGCGCGATGAGCGATTACACCGAATATGCCTACGAAGAGCCGCTCTATCAGGGCGGATTTGTGTGGGATTATATCGACCAGTCCATCCGCACCAAAGACCGTTACGGCAATGAAACCTTTGCCTACGGCGGCGATTTCGGCGACCGCCCGTGCGACTATAACTTCTGCGGCAACGGCATCGTCTACGGCAACGGCGAAGAAAGCCCGAAGATGCAGGCCGTCAAATACAACTATCAAAACATCATTGCGGAGGTCGCGGATACAAAAGCCGTCATCGCCAACCGCGCCATGTTCACCAACACCGGCGCCTTTGACTGCGTGGCCATTCTGGCGCGCAACGGCGAAATCATCGCTTCCGCGCCGCTGGAAACCGACGTGCCGCCGATGGAAAGCCGCGAATATGCCCTGCCGTTTGCCCGGCAGACGCGCGGCGGCGAATATGCGGTGACGCTCTCCTTCCGCCTGAAGGCGGATACTCCGTGGGCGCAGCGCGGCTATGAAGTCGCGTTTGCGCAGGGCGTTTATGCCGTTCAGGAAGCGCCGAAACACGAGCGATACGCACCGCTTCGCGTCGTTCGCGGCGATTTCAACACAGGCGTGCACGGCGAGCATTTCAGCGTGCTCTTCGGCGATCTCAAGGGCGGCCTGACCAGCTACCGCTGGGGCGGCAGGGAGATGCTCAAATCCATTCCGCGCCCGAACTTCTGGCGCGCGCCCGTGGATAACGACTGCGGCAGCAACATGCCCCAGCGTTACGCCCAGTGGAAAATCGCCTCGATGTATGCCGCGACGAACGCCACACCGGAACTGGCCCGGCTGAACGCGCATCCCGTCGCGACAGAAAACGCGGACGGTTCGGTCTCCATCCGCTATATCTACGGCCTGTGCACCCAGCCGGACGGTCATGCGGCGCTGACCTACATCGTGCACCCGTGCGGACAGGTCGATGTGACGCTGGATTACAACCCCGTCGAAGGGCTGGCCGATATGCCGGAATTCGGCATGCTGCTCAAGATGGACGCGGACTACGATCAAATCCGCTATTACGGCTACGGCCCGAACGAAAACTATGTGGACCGCCGCGAAGGCGCGCGTCTGGGCATTTTCAAAACGACCGCGAAGGAGAACGTCTCCAGGTATCTTGTGCCGCAGGAATGCGGCAACCGCACGGGCGTGCGCTGGGCAGAGGTCACGGATCACCGCGGCCGCGGCCTGCGTTTTACAAGCGGCGCGATGGAGTTCTCCGCCCTGCCGTATACGCCGCACGAGCTGGAAAACGCCATGCACGACTACGAGCTTCCGCCGATTCATTACACCGTCATCCGCGCGAATTTGCAGCAGATGGGCGTAGGCGGCGACGACAGCTGGGGCGCAAGGACGCACGACGAGCATCTGATCGACGTGAAGAAGCCCCTGTCGTTTACGTTCAGCTTTAAGGGAATTTAAGCCGTTTCTTTTCGTCAGAGGTTTTCTAACCCGCATAACAATCAGCCCTGTTCCGCGCTTTGGGAGCAGGGCTGATTGCTATTCATTTGTCCGGGTTATTCCGCCAAAATTCGCAAACTCCGAAGTCCTGTGCATGCGGATATTTTTGATGCAAATCCCCCCCAATACTGGGTGTCCAGTATGGAGGGGACATATCTCGGTTCGTCCGACAGCGGCGTTTTGATTATCGCTCCATCCATTCCCAGAGCCTTTGCAGCTCTTCTTCGCTGGTGTATTGCAGCGTGATTTTCCCTTTTTCCGGCGTGCCCTCCAGCTTGACCTTCAGGCCCGTCGCGGTGCGCAGGCGCTCGGTCAATTCTTCATATTCAACCGGGAGCGGCAGCTTTTGGGGCTTTTCCTTTTTCTCGGTCTGGGCGTTTTTCGCGGCGGCCTCCAGCTGGCGCACAGACCAGCCGAACTGCATGGTTTTGGCGAACAGCGCGCCCTGCAATTCGCTGTCCTCGATGCCCGCCAGCACGCGCGCGTGTCCGGCGGAAAGCGCCCCGTCGATGACGGCAGCCTGAATCCGCGCGGGCAGGTTGAGCAGGCGCAGCAGGTTAGCGACAGCGCTGCGGCTGCGGCCCAATCGCTCGGCGACGGCCTCCTGCGTCAGCGCGCATTCGTTCATCAGGCGGCTGATGCCCTGCGCTTCTTCGATGGCGTTGAGGTCTTCGCGCTGAATATTTTCGACCAGCGCGGCCTCCTGACGCTTGATATCATCCCACTCGCGCACGATGGCGGGAATCGTCGAAAGATTGGCCAATCTGGCGGCGCGCCAGCGGCGTTCGCCCGCGATGATGGTATAGCGCCCATTGTCCCTTGCGACGAGAATCGGAGAGATCACGCCGTTATGGCGGATGGACTCGGCCAGCGCGAGCAGCGCATCGTCGTCAAACTTTTTGCGCGGCTGATTACGGTTCGGGTCGATATCCCCGACGGGGATTTCCGCCACAGCGTCGGCAGGCACGGGCGCCGCGCTCTCGCTCACCTGATCGACGGACTCCACCACTTCTTCCACATCCGGCAGGATGGCGCTCAGGCCCCTGCCCAATCCCATTTTCTTCGCCATGACGGTTCTTGCCTTTCTGCTTCATTCGGGAAGGAATACGACCGGGTCTCTGCCCCGGACCCCGCCGGAAACCTGAGGTTTCCGGACTTCCCGTATACGATGGATCGCTATGCAATCCATCGGGAAGGAATCTATGTCTTTACAATTATTCGCGTGCCAAAAACTCCTTGGCCAGCTGCTGGTAGCTCTGCGCGCCGAGGGATCGCGGATCATAGAGGCTGATCGGCAGGCCGTGGCTGGGCGCTTCGCCCAAGCGCACGTTGCGCGGAATCACGGTCTGATAGACCTTATTTTTGAAAACCTTGCGCACTTCCTGCGCAACCTGCACGCCCAGATTGGTGCGCGCGTCGAGCATCGTCAGCACGACGCCCTCGATGGCGAGATGTCGGTTCATCTTCTGCACCTTCTGCACCGTGCCCATCAGCGCGCTCACCCCTTCCAGCGCGAAATATTCGCACTGAATCGGAATCAGCACGCCGTCCGCCGCGCAGAGCGCGTTGAGCGTAATCATGCCCAGCGACGGCGGGCAGTCGATAAAGATATAGTCAAACCGATCCCGCACGCCTTCCAGCATGTCGGCCACGACGCGCTCGCGGTGTTCCATGTTCGCCAGCTCAATTTCCGCGCCCGCCAGCCGGATATCCGCCGGAAGCACCATCAGGCCCTTGACGGCCGTCTTGCACAGCGCCTGCTCGATCGGCGTTTCCCCGGCCATGACCTCGTACACCGTGGGGGTCTTCTCCTTCACGCGCACGCCCAGGCCGCTTGACGTGTTGCCCTGCGGGTCCGCGTCCACCACCAGCACGCGCTTGCCCTCGGCAGCCACGCAGGCGGACAGGTTGACGCTGGTGGTCGTCTTGCCGACGCCGCCCTTCTGGTTCGTGATTGCGATGATTTTAGCCATGATGTCCCCCAAATTATTCCGTCTGCCCGTTCTCTTCGAGCATCTGCATAATCCACGCGCGCTCGTTTTCATCCATCGGGAAGCGCGAAACCAGTTCGCGCATCGCGGCATACGAACCCGCGCGGGAAAGATCGTATAAGGCGTCCGTCAGCGTCGGGCTGACGTCCATGCGGCGATAGGCCAGCGCCAGCAGGCGGTCCGCCAGATCGCGCAGCATTTCGCCTGTCGCCAGGATGCTCCGCCCGTCGTCGAGCGTCACGCGCATCTTCCCTCCGGTCGCCTGAAACACCGTGTTGAACAGCGCGGAATCCACCTGCACCCAGAGCGCCGGCAGGCTATCGGGCGTTCGCAAAAACCGATATAAAATGCCGGAAACCGTGTATACCAAATCCGGACACGCGGCAAGCAGCGCGCTGCCCAGATTCGTTTTCAGCATGCCTTCAATCTGATCAAGCCTGCCGGGCATACGATTCCCTCCCCGTTGATCGGCGTCATTTGCATACCCATACCATCATATCCTGTATACTATTCTACACGCAAAGCGAAACTCCCGCAAGGGGCTTGCGGGAATTTTCATGGCCGAATTGCTTTTTTCCGTGCAAAACCTTCCCGTCGGTCAGTTTACATTTTTCGTTCGATAGCGTATACTAATCAATAGACACCAAGCGGCGCTGACGCCGCTTTCAAGGAGGAAACCGATGGTATCATCATCTGTTTGCGAGCATGTTCTCGCCCGCGCGCTGTCGCGCGGCGGCACGTTCGCCGAAATTTTTATTGAGGATTCCCGCAATTTTTCCATGTCGCTGCGCGACGGGCGCATCGAAAACGCGGCGCTTTCCCGCACGTATGGCGCGGGCGTGCGCGTCTATGACGGGCTGCGCTCCATCTACGTCTATACCTGCGATGTGAGCGAGAGCGGCCTGCTTCGCGCGGCAGACCGCGCGGCGGCGGCCGTGACCGATACGCCCAAATCCGTGGGCGATATCAAGCTGGCCGAGCGCGCCAACGCGGATATTCATCCGGTCAAAACGCCGTTCCTCTCCGTGGAGGCTTCCCGCCGCGCGGAGATTCTGCGCAAGGCGGATAAGGCGGCCCGCGCCGTCTCTTCCAACATTGTGCAGGTTTCTGCCGGACTGCTCTCCCGCGAGCAGCACGTGCTCATCGCCAACAGCGAGGGGCTGTACACCGGCGACACGCGCGTGTATACCCGCCTGCTCTGTTCCGCCGTCGCCAGCGACGGAAAAGAAAACCAGACCGGCATGCGCAACCCCGGCGCGCTGATGGGCTTTGAGCTCTTTGACAGTCGCGTCGATCCCGAAAAGACCGGTCATGACGCAGCGCAATCTGCCGTCACCATGCTCACCGCGCCTTACTGTGCGGCGGGCGAAATGCCCGTTGTCATCGCGGGCGGCTTTGGCGGCGTGATTTTCCACGAAGCCTGCGGCCACGCGCTGGAAGCAACCAGCGTCGCGCCGGGTATGTCCGTTTTCGCGGGCAAGCTGGGCCAGCAGATCGCCTCGCCCTGTGTCACTGCCATCGACGACGGCACCATGCCCAACGAATGGGGCAGCGAGAACATCGACGACGAAGGCACGCCGACCACACGCCTGGTGCTGATTGAAAACGGCATTCTACGCAACTACATGGTGGACAGGCTCAACGGCCGCAAGATGGGCATGGCCCCGACCGGCAGCGCCCGCCGCGAAAACTATACCTATGCGCCGACCAGCCGCATGCGCAACACCTTCATCGCCCCCGGCCATGACGACGAGGACGAGATGATCCGCACGATGGGCGACGGCCTGTACGCCGCGCAGATGGGCGGCGGCAGCGTCAATCCGGCGACGGGCGAATTCAACTTTGCCGTGCAGGAGGGCTACCTCGTGCGCGACGGCAAGATCGTCTCCCCGGTGCGCGGCGCGTCCCTCATCGGCAAGGGTGAACAGATTTTAATGCGCATTGACCGCGTCGGTCAGCACATGACGATGGGCCAGGGCATGTGCGGCTCGCTCAGCGGCAGCGTGCCGACCAACGTCGGCCAGCCGATGATCCGCGTGACCGACATCACCGTGGGAGGACGATAATATGGACAGAAAGCAATTCATCGACGCGCTGTTCGCGCGCGCCAGGGAAGCGGGCTTCGAGGCCTGCGAGGTCTGCGTCAGCGCCGCTTCCAGCTTTGAAACCAGCGTGTTCAAGGGCGAAATCGTCAATTACAGCGTGTCCGATTCCTTCGGCCTCGGCTTCCGCGGACTGATCGGCGGCCGGA
>OLPW01001032.1_pt1 | contig 30761 bp, 33 predicted proteins | sample 1672161 | NCBI WGS metagenome assembly OLPW01 (sample SAMEA3136654, study PRJEB25190) | human gut metagenome
AGTCACTTCCTCCTTCGTTGCAACCGGCTAATTTGTGTAAAGACACAATTTACTAGGTTACTTCGCACAAATTGCCAAGTCAAGGAAAATTTTTTTCAATTATGGTTTACTCGTGGATTTTTGAAAAAAATTGAGCTCTTTGCTTAATAGACAACGATGGAATTTAATGTCACCTAGGAGAACTTAGAAGCGCTTTTCTAAGAAAGCTTCAACGGTAAATACATCCTATTGATCTCAGAATCAACACTGGGCATTTTTTTAAAGCCAAAATGCGCATAGAACATTTCTGCGGACTTGCTACTTGGATCCACCAATAAAGCCTTCGCCCCAATAATTTGGGCAATTTCCAAAGACTTTTTGATAGCATCTCGAAGCAGTGCGGCACCCAGTCCGCGCCCTTTATAGTGAACATCTACACCCATCATTCCTAACAAAATGACAGGAACCTGTTCTGGGGAATTCCGTTTTAGCCATCCCCCTTGAATAGAATTTCGTACAACGGAATGACTACTTAGCGTATAAAACCCCGCAACTTTCCCCTCGCAGTAACTTACATATACTACGGCCGTACCCCGTTGTTTTGCATGCTTAGCGTGTTTGGCAAACCAGTTGTCTACAAGCTTGTCCCCGCAAGAAAAACCAGAGGATTTAGAAGCATTAGCTTCAGAATTTTTGGCTTCATATTGTACTGGGCGCGAAAACATACTTATTCCCAAATTTCATCACGCGCTAAGAGGTCTTGAGCGGCTTTAGGCATAGACTCATCTAATGCGTGGCAAAATAATTCAAACTCGTTATCACTCAGCACAGTTAATCTAGCCTGCTCAATATCATAGCGTGCAGCTTCATCTAAATGTGCAACGCTCCATTGTGTTAAGGTTTGCCCCTTTAATGAAGCAGCTTTTTCGTAGGCCGAACGCTGGCTATGAGTCAACCTAAGATCCATCCTGCTGTTCTTTTCTTCTTTCTCTGCAGCAACAGGCATATTATCACCCCTTTCAGTTGATAGCTTTATTGTACGTAATTTATCCGTACATTACAATCATAAAGAGTAGATTTCCTCTTAGGACAATTCCATCTATAAAAACCCAAACTACAGGAATACTCCTGGAAGACTCCTGCGTTGAGAGCTTAATTTGAAAAATTCCAAATGCCTATTCGGATCGAAAGCATTAAAAGAATCCCAGTTGCTCACCAATAAGCTTTATTGCTAAAAGACCAAGAGCAAGCAAAATACAAGGACGTGCGATATTGATTCCTTTTTTCATCACCAAGCCCGCACCAAACCAAGCGCCAATCATATTTGCAATGCCGCATGCAATAGCTAGCCCTAGAAGGATTTTTCCATTGAGAGCAAACACTACTATGGCACCAATGTTGGTGGTTAAGTTAAGCAGTTTCGAGTGAGCGTTGGCGCGAATAACGCCCATACTTGCTGCAAAGGTAAAGGCAATCGTAAGAAACGTTCCACTCCCTGGCCCGTAAAATCCATCATAAGCACCTATGACAAAAGCGCAGAGAACGCAAATGATGCGCTGCTTAGGCGTTATAGGATCATCGCTTTCGCTAGCTACCCGCTTGAAGTGCTTACTGAGCGTAATGTAGGCAACTATAGGAAGGATAATCATTAAAAGCCACTGCAGAATTTCAGCATCTATCAAAACAACAAGGCTTGTTCCACAAGCCGACCCAACAAGTGCTGCAGGAATCGCGGGGAGGATAACTTTCCAATAGATAAGGCCACTTTTGATAAAGCGAAAACTTGCCGTTGCCATCCCAAAAAAAGACTGAATTTTATCGGTGCTCAGCGCAAAATGAGCCGGAAGCCCAGCAAGCATTAATGCAGGCACCGTAATAAAGCCGCCTCCCCCACTAATAGCGTTAAGAAGTCCTCCTAAAAAGCAGGCAGGCAGTGCGATCAATAACGTAACTATGGTGACAGCTGGTTCCATGAGTCAGAATTTTAGCAAATGTCATACCTGCGAATAACTTTGAACACTTTAGGTAATTTTGGTGACGAAGTTGTGTGCAAGACTTGATGAGCGCACTAGACCATTGACTTAAAGTTGGCTTCAGTGTTTAGCATCAAGACATGAGCGCAAGGCAAAACATACCAAATCAAGACGCTTTAAACCGCAACACGCAGGAACAGAAAACCCAAGAGCGAGGATACTCCTTGGGTAAGAAACTTAACGCCCTAATACAAGAAAACAAAGAAAGCACTTCACCTCTTGAGGCGCTTTTCCAAGAAAATGAACCAGCTTCTCCAAAACCACAAAGTGGATACTCCCCCAATAATGCGGCTTCTCCAAAACAAAACAAGACACAAATTGGTATTTTTCGCAATAAATGGGCTTTCATGGGAGTTGCTTGCGCATGGACACTCGGCGTTGCAACATTAGCAGTCGCTGGAACTCTTTGGGTAAATTCAGGGACTATTACACCTAGCAACTCTTCTTATCCCCCAGTGACCCATGCCCCAACCCAAAGAGCTTTAATAGAAACACTTAATAATGAAGTGGTTGAGATAACAGACCTGCAAGCCAATCATGTTGAAGAATATATCAACGATATTAAGCACTGTTGGAAGCCTTGGAAAAAGGGAATGTGCTAAGTGTCTTGCTTCTGATCTTTTACCTGTATCTTTTATCCGCATCCTTCACTGAGCGCCCCGCTGCCATCCACTAAAATTCGGGACTTTACCGCGAAACCAGTTCGCTAGCGTGGAGCTAATAACATGGTGCTAATTCGCCAAATTTGCTTGAGCGTTACTTCACTTGACAGTTGCGAATATATTCAAATTGTTTCTTGGAGAAATAAATAATTACGACAGTAAATAACCAGAACACCAACATCCAGAAGAGCTGAGATGCCATAATACAAACCACAACGCAAGCAAGCGCAATAACACCCGCTATAATACTGAGCCCAAGAGCAAACTTACGCTGCCTTAATGTTTGTTTCGTTTCTTGTGCTTGGCGAGTATTTTTCTTTGATTTTTTTGAACTCATTACGGCTCCTATGCAACTTCTTAAAGCACACCAAACGCATAATCCAAAGATCGTTTTCGATCATTTCGTCATTCGGCGGCCAGAGAGCATCTCACTAACGAAAACCTATCACCGTAATGTAACTAGCACGTTTCAGGTAAAAGAACACAGCGATCGCGATTGTTACGAAAAATATCTAATATATGGGAGTTTTCCGACAACAAAACGGAAAAACTAAAACTCGTAAATAAAATTTGCTCGAATATATCTGAGGCGATTCTTCTTTTGCGTTTTATATGTTTTGTATAATTGAACCATGCTTACCGTACAAGACATATCATTTGGATTCGCACAAGAAGCAAGTTCTTATCCATTAAAGAGGGCTTATCTTTTTGGTTCACAAGCACGCGGTAATTCTAATCAAAGTTCTGATATAGATATCTTTCTTGACGTAAAAGAAGGTTTTTCGCTATTTGATTTATGCGGACTTACTGATGCTCTAGAAAAGAGATTTGGTGTTTCATGCGATGTTGTTACAAGAGCAGGACTGAAAGACTCAATCAGAAGTAAAGCCGAAAAAGATGGGATTTTAATTTATGAACAAGAATAAAGAAGAAATTCTATCTACGATTCAAGAAATTGCCGATCTTTGCAAAACGATTGAACGTCGCAAAAAACAATATGATATCACCCTTAGTTCGTTAACAACAAACAACGATCACGCAGACTTATTACTAATGCCTTTGTGTCAGATTGGCGAATCGGTTCAACGCTCGCGCAGCGAACTAGAAGAATTTTATCCAAATATACCCTGGCATCAAATGGCAGGACTTCGAAATGTAATTGTACATGGTTACACCAAGGTAGACCCTTCAATCGTAATGGCAACAGTCGATAAAGATGTTCCGAATTTGCTTCATTACTGTCAAACTATTCTTGAAGAAGCATAAACTGCATTAATCCATCGAAACTATTAATTGACTTATGTCTATAACCCAATTAGCCAACCGCAACAAGTGGCTCTACCTTTGACAAATCCTCTCCATGTAAATCAAGGGCATTCCACAGGTCGATATTACGTTGCATATTAAGCCAATATTGTGGAGATGTTCCAAACAGGCGCGCCAAACGCACAGCCATATCAGCACTAACCGACCTACGTTCTCGCACTAATTCATTAACTGACTGGCGCGAAACATGTAGTAAATGAGCTGCCTGTGCAACCGAAAGATTATACTCTGGTAAAAATTCTTCTCGGAGCATTTCACCAGGATGCGTAGGCTTGCGAGAAACGACAAACATGTCTTTAGAATCCATAGCTCAACTCCTTGAAAAAGCCCAGATTCCTGGGCTTTTTCTCAATATCGAAGTTTAAAAGTGATTATTTAAGCAAATAGATTACTCCACTTCTGAGTTCTTCAGATTGTTTAGAACTGCAATTCTTGGGAGCGGACTTGTAAATTACGTATTGCATTACAATCACATCTCAGCAATGGAAGCATAGCCGTAAACGCTGTTACTACCTACTGATCAGCTGTTCTACACATCCAGCAATAAACCGACTAAACAGCACGATAGAGCAGCTAGTTCCTAAAATTATCCTTAAAATAATATAAGCGCAATCGTTAGTAGGATATCTATTCATATAAACAGAAGCCCTGCCGAACGAAGAGCCGCACCTGGCTCTCATACTATAGCGTTTGGACTTGAAGGCGACTCCACTCTTCTTGAACATCTGGATTAAAATAGTAAACGGCTTCGTCATATGCGGTTGAAATCTCTACATCACTCATTTCCCATTCATTAGAAGACGAATAAAGAAAACGCCTTCTTCCATCTTCTAAACCGAGGCCGTTGTCTGAATTATTTGCAATCCCTGCACGGGGGCGCACTATCGCGTTTTTGTCGATTATTATTTGTTGGTTTTTTAAACACCGCAAACACAAAGCATCTTCTGGGTTTAATAAATAAAAGCCTTCCCCTATTGGACTTGGAAGCCCATCAAAATATTCGTCTTTGGGTTCTAAGGAATCATAAGAACAGTCGATTATATAACTATCCTTACCCTTTACAACATGAACCCATTCTTGGGGATCATAATTCTCCTGAATGGCAGAATTCCAGTCTGACCAGCCTAATCTTAAATTATCATGCGCACTATTGAACAATCTCACAATGCCGTTCATAGTTGCCGCTTTCTCATTAACATCCATTGAGGTATAGCTATTTATAAAAGATTTACACAGACATAGTGATGATTCTTGAACGTCATCTGACGGTTTAGGATTCGTGAAATCATCAAAATTGGAGTTGTTGCTAAACACTGCATGCCAAAGAGCCATTAGAGCAAAGTCTGCCTCTTCTAAAGAAGTTATTTCGGAATTCAAATTATTACCTATTTCAGTTACAAACAATTCTATGTGAGCAAAACTGAGCGCATGACAGCGAACTAAAACGCGAGAAAGCGGCAGCTGAGTTAGTACTGAACGAAGAAACTTTGGTCTACCAGGCAAAACAAGAAACTTGTTTACTGTTGTGTTATAGGAAATACGCTCCAAGGGAAGTTTATCGACCAAAAGAGAAGCTAGCACTAGTGATTGCACACACGAAGAGCCAACATCACACACTAGATTCCGATAGGAAGAAGATTCAGTACGAGCCACATAATCAAGCTCATCATTGCTCAAGGTAAACGGTAAACCTTTTACCGATATACTTTTACCTTCAAATAGCGGCACAAGGTACGCATCATACAAAAGGTCAGCATCGAAATCTTCTTTAGGGGCATGAACTCCCAAAACAGTATGTTCTACACCAAAAAATGAAGACGGTTGGGAGTTTGACGAAAACGGAGCAGCTTCGCGGATTTGCAGTGCACCTCCACCGCTGCAAGCAGAAATGATTGATATATAAAAATTGCTGAACCCCTCCAAAACTGCCAGCAAAAATCCTATACAGGAGCAATCTAGTGCTCCCAAAGAAATCTTTGAAGTTGAAGAGGATTGTTCATACGATGAAGAAAAAGCAGGGAAATCACAGTAAAGTCTTTGATGAAACTTATCCCATGCCGCAAACGTCGAATCCTTTACCCAGTCCTCACCTTGTAGCTTTGGATTATTTTGAATCCAGTCAACATAAGCAGAACAAAAAGCCTCGGCCGAAATCTCTCCAGGTTCTATGCCACCCTGCGTAAGTAACTCCTCCACCAAAGAAAGTACAGGAATTGTAACCTCCAATTGTTCAGAGCTCTCTTTTTTAGCAAAAGCCGTCCATGGATGTACGGGAGTTTTATAGAGTACATGAACCTTGTGCTCGGTCGAGCCCATCAATTCGTCATCAGCAAACCATTGAAACGTTACGTTGTGAGCACCTATCGTAGCCTTTTCTAGTGCATGATGGCTTAACGGGAAATCAATCGTATAGGTTCCCGGAGAAGTAACCGTTATGCTCTGTTCATCCAATGCACCTAAAAGATTATCGGCTCCATATACTGAAGCCCTCAGGCGCACTGAAGTTGGCTCCTCTACCGCCGTTACCTCAAACTCTGCTTTAATCTGTGGCACCGTTGAAGCGCCAATGCGCGCAAATGCCACGTCTCCTGATTGCTGCTTGCGTTTATATTCCGGTAGTACCGGATCTTTTCCAAAATCGCTACAAATACACACCGAACCTTTTTTGACATTGTCGTCCGAATAGAACTGCAGTGATTCCAAATGAAGTTTTACTCCATCATCGGTGTCGGTATCGTCATCCGCCTCTGGCGATTTGTGACTTTTGCCCCAATTGCTCATTTGGAAGGACGCTGCGCTCATAAAAAACGCAAAGGAAGCTGCATCAAGATAGCTTGAGCTCGAAACACCTTCCCACATTGCTTCCAAACGTGCCATTCCACCCACGAGTTCCATCGTACTAGTGCCATAAAATGTCTCTGTTAGCACTGCCGCGCACGATCCAAATTCAGCCGAACTGATAGTTTCTGAAATAGCAGCAGAAGCAACCTCTCCCGTTTCAATAAGCGCTTGCGGAGCTGCTTGTTCTACAAGAGTATCCCTCACAAGATCCAAGGCCGCACTCACCGGTGAATAGTAGGTACTATTCACAAAGCCCGAAGAGACAGAGGCATTAACCCACTCATCAGCTTTTTGCATATCAGCAGAAACCGCTTCATCCATACCGCTTTGCCTGCTTCTAGTTTGCATACCATCTGATACCTGTTTCACACAACGCGATGGATAAATGCCAAACATGGTGTATACACTATCAAACAACACTTGCGCAGCAGCTTCTGCTTGCCATGTTTGCACTTCGGTTAAAGAGCTTTGAGCAGTAGGTTCTCTAAAAGTAAAAGAAGGTAAATCTTTGGTTCTTAAAGTATTTTGACACAAGCATACTTTCGCATCGTTTGCCAAGGTAACAGCCCTGAATGACTTCAAATCAATCGGATGTTCGTAAGAAAAATGCCATAGAGCCACACACCCTTCATCAAATATAAATGGTGGTGTTTCAGTAAAGTCTTTCAATATTTCCTGAGAAAGAATGCCGGAAAAGACCCCTACCGAATCGATATAGCCACCAAATGAGCCAAAACCTTTACCAGCTGAATCAAGATTTGCGCCTATCGCCGGCAAGCATTCTGCAGTAATTGAAAGCGGTTCGGTCAGGGTGGCTTGCGCCGCTTGTTCCCCATCAACAAATAGCGTTAGTGCTGTCCCATTTACCGTAAGCGCCAAACTATACCATTGCGAAGAATTAAGCTTCACCGATGACTCGATGCGTTGCGATCCATATTCCACGAATGGCGTAGTCAAATGATCGGTCACACCAAGAGCAAACACAGCCGCCGATTTGCGAGAAACATCATTATCTACCAGGCAGCATGAAAAGATATAGGCGTCATCCACGGCAGTGGATACCTTAGTAAACACGTTGGCATAGACAGTAAAGATATTGCTCGCAAAAGCCTGCTTGAGTGCTTTTGTTTGATGAGCCAACGCATACCCTGTTTGCCCCGGCACCAACGCCCGCACTAGGTCCGCCGCCGCACATGATCCTTTCAACTGCAAAGGCAAGCTGCTTTTGCCTTTATCTGCAGGAATTCGGCAATTAAAGTCTGCAAACAAATCCAAGCTGTTCAAGGAGCTTTGTTTCGCAAATGCCTGCGATAAAATCTCCGCCGCGGAAAGCACTCGAGACACCGCAAATATTTCGCGCATATACCCTGAAATCAGCCCTGCTTCCCAACGAGTAGAAACATCGGCCATAACTGGAGCTGCATTCGTTCTGGCAGGAGTAGTCTCAGCTGAATCTATGCCAACTGAAGCAGCGTTGATTGGAGCACTATACACTTCGACTCCACCAACGTAAAGTTTCAAGGTAGATCCGTCACTAGAAACCACCACCGTTGTCCAAGTGTTTGCCTGGACGACGGTATCCGAATCACCAGAAAATGTGCCTAAATCAGCCGCACTAAATATGGGCATACCTTCATTAAGGCCAAGCGAAAACACCCCTTGTTGGCGTATAAGAATACCCGTTGCCTTATTGGTAGACACTAAAAAGGTTGCACCTATAGTGAAAACACCCCCAGAAGAAAACGAAACGCCCGAAGGCGCATCGATTTCAACACAATTTTCTACAGATCCACTACAAGCAAGCGCAAACGAACCGCGTAAATTAGTACTCATATTAGTGCCTCTTTCTAATACGTTAGTTTCTGCCTAGCCTTCAAAAAACTCTCCGCCCACAACAGTGCGCCACGTCTCACGTTCGTATTCCAATCTGTCATCCACAATGTCTTTTTCTGACTCACGTAGTTTGGCAAGATGGCCCTGTGCCGCCTGACCACCAACAACCAGACCATTGGCTATAAATTCATCGTTTTCTTCACGAGAAGTAACTAAGTTGTACACTTCCCCGCCATAGGAATCCTTCCAAATGCCTACAATAGTTTGCGACGTTCCCTTAGCATCAATAAGTTTCATATCTCCGTGCAGTTCTTCAATAGCGACCATACCCTGATCAGTAAGAATTGGATGCCCTTCACTACAACGAAGCTCTAGACCAGATTCGGTACGAATGACCCATACATAGTCTTCAACACCCTTAATAATATTGGCGATACGAACGGGTCCTTGCGTATCCCTGATGACATCTCCCACCTGGAGATTTTCAATTGGACAATCAGAGCCATCCGCCATGCGCACTAAAGTACCTTTGGCTACGCAACCCCACAGCAAATTAAGCCATCCTAAAGATACATTGCCGCCAGAGGTTTCGCTTCTCCTGGAAGAAAAATCTAAACTGCCCAAAGTGCCATTTTGCCGCTGAAAAGCGACATTAAAGTAAAGATCAATTCTGTCGCGTGCAGGAAGCCTACTAGAAGGTACGTCAGCCTTCCACTCTTCGTCCAAGTTAAAAGAAAACCCTTTATCGGTTTTAGTGAAGGCATTTACAGTCTTGTCTTCCCGCCCCTCAATAATGTACTGAGCAAAACCTTTACCTGAATCCATTTTCAAGGTAAAAGTAGTTATATCTATTTGATAGAAAGGATTGGAATCTACCCCATCCAATACCACGTCTGCTGCAAGAGGTGCCCACAAACGTTGCTTGCCTGTTGCAGGGTTAAAACTTTCTTGATATGTATAATCAACATCTTCTTCAGAGAGAGGAGAGCGGTTGTAACAGATATTAATAGGCAACGCTGCCCCTGCATTCTTTTTCACAGGCGCTTTTACTGCAACCGATGAAATACCTGAATTAAGCACAAATTCAGCACTAACGTTCGTAGATGTCAGCAGCGAATGAAATACGCCGTCCTCTGCGGTAACGTAATTTGTTACGCAAACAATTTGCAAGGGCTCGCTCATACAACTTTCCGGTAGCTTGAAAATACTAGGGAAGCTCGCGTGCTGAATGTTATAAGCGCGAATAACGCCACCAGAAAAATGCTCACCTGAAGGAGTGTAAGCTTCCATGAATTGGTCGATTACGCTTGCTTTGTGAACCAGGGAAACTACCCCTGATACCATAAATCCTGATGAGCTAGGGTAATAAGTATCAAAAGTAATAATGGTGCCATCCTCAAAGTCCGTTGGTTCACCTACCTGCAACGGTGACATTTGACGCGCTTTATCGAATGCTTGGGAAACATAAGGAAACGATTCATGCATTACCTGCTTTCCACCGTAGAGCGAAGCAACAGCACAACGAATTGAAGAATCCCTTATGTCCAGCTGAATATATTCGTTGTTTTTAACGTATGGGCGGAATGCTTCCAATCTTGCTTGAGCTGTCATAACCTAGCACTCCTTAAACTTATGAAAACTTTGGCTAAAAAATTCTGATGAAAAACTGCGAATTATGAATTAAATCGCATTGCCTTAATCTTACGTATACGAAGCATAACGTACCCTCCCCTTTAACAGCATAATACGCTTCTGTACTGGGAAAGGGATGTATTATCCTTGCTTCCAGCACCATATTTACCGCAGCACTTATCGATACGATAGTTGAACGGACTTCCTTGCTATAAGCGTTCATAAATCAAGATCAGAAAAAGATTGAGGAGTTAAAACGACATCGTGAGTTTTAACCTCTTATCTACCATCCCATCCGCTCCTCAAAAGAAGCAAACCCCTCCTCTGCTGGCACACATAATTCATTTGGAATGTTTTCCGCCTCGGCAAGCATGCAGTCTAATTCGCTTTCGCTTCTCGGAAATAATCTTGAATAATTCGAGTTATTAAGGAGTCGAGATGACACTGGTTTTGCTTTATATAACAGCACCTCAGACAAAACATCACTTATTGAATTGAGCGTCAACATACGAACCTCTTCAAATCCAGAAATTATTTCCTGCCTAATATATGAGGTATAACACTTATTCAAATAGTTAGTTCTTACGTATTCGTTTTTTAGCTTTGCATTCACTTTATCGATAATCCTGCATTGAGGGGTTAGATCATTATTGTTATATATAGGCTTTAAATCAAAATATTTGTTAGAAACAAACTGTTTCACCTATTCAAAGACTGTTTTAAAATGATTTTGTCACACATTAAATCGGATGCCCCTAAAGAAGCTACGAATTTTCTGAAACCCCTATGGAACTATGGACTTTAAGGAATCTTTATTTATCTTCTAATGAATGTACTGTTTTTAAATATCGCAAGGAATAGCCATCTTTCTTCGCCTGCCTAAAGCGTTTTTTTAGAGATTTAGTGTCCCCCAAATCTCTAAATCCTGCGATCGCTAAAAGAAGAAGTGCGAAATTGCTCTCTTTCCTCCCAACAACCTCCCTGCATGACCACCATTTGAAAATCTCTTTTGCGCCATTTGTATCCTTTTGAAGTATCTCTATAGCTTTAAGGGTACTGAGCTTACTGTTTGAATCACAAATCAAACAAAGAGCGTAGTTCATCGACCAAATACCTGATCGAAAATCCTCCCCAATATCTTCCAATAATTCAATAGCCTGACTAGAACATTCCCTACTTTCTTCTCTTCGAACTAAATAAGAAAGCCATATCTTTGCCCTAGCAGCAAGTGGACACAATTTTACATAAGACATAAAGAGAAAAATTCTTTCAGCTGCAAGCACATCTTTATTCTTGTACATATTGCTAGCTTCTATTAACAGCTTAGCTCCCACTTCCAAAGATATATCTATTTTTTCATCCACCATGTATTTTATTTCTTGTAAGCACAATGTATTAATTAGTTTGTCATATGCCGAAATAGAAGAAATAAACTCATCTACTTTAAACGACTTCCCGTTTAGTACTTCTGCTTCAGATTTTAGAACATTCGAGATACTGCTAATATACGACTCAATTGCAGCAAGATAATTACTGCCTTCGGCTTCTAAATCGCCTATTCTTTCATCAATTTTAGCGACTAATTCCCATGTATTTTTAGAGCCGAGATACGCCTCTATTTTCTTTTGTGTTTTGGCGGCTAACTCTTTGATTGAAATATCTGTCGGGTCTAACTGCTGCGCTCGTCTAGCACTCTCTATTGCTATAGTGGATAATTCGATTAGCTCTGAAGGCTTATATCGTTTAGATTGAATATAATCAATTAGTATATGCGTTTTATTAATAAATGCGTTTACATTTAAGGGATTTAAATTGATGGCCTTATCGAGATCCTTAAACGCGCTCTTGAAATCAGCAATATCAGAATAAGAAACTGCCCGGTTTACATATAAATCTGAATCGTTTGACTCTTCATCGATTGCTAAACTAAACAATTCGATTGCTTTTTGATTGTCTCCTTTGTTTGAAAATGCAACTGCCATGGCATTGTTATATAAACGTCCACGCCATCCATTTTTGTAGGCTAATTCATAATTCGATATTGCTTTATCATATTCTTTTAAATCATCGTAAACAAAGCCTAATTCCGCATATATTTCCCATCTATCTGGATATTCATCTGCTAGATTATTTAATTGTTCGATTTTCACATAGGGTTTATTTCTGTATGTTGCATCCAACAGTTTTCTTTGGAATTCAGCTTCTGAGACTTTTTGTTCATTTTGCTTGTTAAGTTCAAAATTTATTTGTCTAGCTGAATCTAATTCTTGCCTTAATTCTTTTAATTGGTTTTCAATATCTTTCGGCGCTCTAAAAGCAAGAAATGCGCTATATATCGTAAAGATAGCAAGTGGGAGTCCTGCAATTACAAATAACTGATCAACAGCGCTATTAATTTTTGAGTCGATCATATTGAAATAATCTTGAGTTGCCTCTACCGCATTCAAGTCAGAACCGTGCACAACTTGCAAAATACTGCTAATCTGCTGTTTGACTAAATCGATATCGTTGTCGATTGACAATGTTTGTTGCAGCAAGTAAATCACTGATGCGCCAAGAATGCAAACGACTACGACTATAAAGTGGTCAATCCATGAGCTTCGATCTCTTTTTGTTTTATTCTTTGCTTTTGTCATTTGACTAATGAATTTAATTTAATGCACTTATATCTATTAATGTATCTTCAGCAATATCGACAGAAGCCGTCTTTCCCAAGACTAAATCAATGTTCTTTGGAGAAATACCGGTTCCTGGGCGTTTGAAAGTCAGCATTTCTCGAGTGATCTTAGTTCCTACAGGAATATCAACCGCCGCAACAATAGATCTTCGAGCATTAAGACGAGCTGCGGCTTCTGTATCAGAAAAAGTAAGACTATTATTTCCCAATAGCGACTCAACAAATTCAATTCCGGAAAATATCTTTCTGACATCAGCAGGGTCCATAGCATGATAGTGATCATTGCCAGGCAATGTCTTGTCGAGTGTGAAGTGCTTCTCCACAACATGAGCACCAAGAATATATGCGCTTTTTATTACATCGCAGCATTCATCTGGTTTGCAATGATCTGAGTATCCAATAATCACATCAGGAAACTCTTGCCTGAGCGATTCGATCCTTCTTAGGTTTGCATGCTCATAAGGAGTTGGATACTCCAAAACACAATGGCACAAGACTAAAGGTTGGTTATTAACCTTACGCACGGTCTCAACCGCTAATCTCATCTCTTCCAAATCCCCTGCTCCAACTGACACAATCATTGGTTTGCCTTTAGAAGCTTGGTATTCAATAAACGGAAGGTTAGTCAGATCCGAGGATGAGATTTTATACACATCCATTAATGGTTCTAGGTAGTCAGCACTCTCAAAATCAAACGCAGTGGAACAAAACGCAATTCCTATTTCTTTGCAGTAATCTGCTAACTCTCTATATTCAGCTTCACCAAATGAGTCGTACTTCTTGAAAAGCTCTCGCTGGCTAGTTGTCGCTTCCTCAGTTGTATCCCAATAAGACGGGGAATCCGCCGCTGCAAGATTCTCCGCTTTGTAGGTTTGAAACTTCACTACATGAATACCGGCATCTTTTGCCTCTTTACACATGAGCTTTGCGGCATCCATATTAGAGATTCCACGTTGCACTGCAATGTCGTAGTAATTCACACCAATCTCAGCAATCAGCGTGAACTCTCCAGAAACAATTCTTTTAACAAGACTATCCATTACTCTTCTCCAAGTATGATTCTTTTAACCCTGCGAATACCTGACTTAAGGTCGTTTGCTAACATAAGCCTATGCATTTCACTACGAATAGACTTTGAGGAGATAATCCATTCAACTGCAGCAGCAATATCCTCATCTGAAACTTCGCTGCCTAGCCCCAAATTAATAAACCCGTTATCCATTTGAGCAAAAGTATGAAGCTGCTCTCGTTTATTCTGGGCAAGCACTACAGTAGGAACTCCCATACTTGCAAGCTCAAAGGTAGTGCGTCCTTGAGAAGAAATTGCAAGGTCAGCTTTTCTCATATGATCGCTAACACGTACCACATCTGAATAGATCTCAATACTAGGAATTGCATCATCTGTTGAGAGTTTGCCTGAATAGCCTGAACCTAAAATGAAGTCAAAGGTAACATCTCTGCTACTGGCTACTCTCTTTTTCGCATAACCATACAATCGCATAGACAAATCAAGCGGATCGGTGCCACCAAACATAACTAAAACTCGTTTAACTTCATCTGAGAAAGCTGTAGGAACAGATATGAGGAATTCGTCACGCAAGCAAACATACTCTTTACCCGTATAAATATGACGATGATCTGGCGCCCCTTCATAAATCGCATTAACCACCGCATCGGCCACTTGTGACCCAGGTCCCAGATCCTCGAACGACACAAATCTTCCTACGTATTGTTTAATTGACTCAACATACCCAACACTTGTATCCAGGCAGTCGTTTACAAACACATCCGGTTTATTTACTTCCAACCAATTCAATATCTCTTGGCTATCGTCAAACTCAACAACAGGCATATTGCAAGACTTAAGCTTATTGATACCTTCTCTATATCTCGAATCGCAAAGAAAGACAACGTTATGCTCGACTAAGCAGTAGACGATCGTAAGTGCACGATATATATGCCCGAGCCCCAAACTTTTATAACCATCAACACGAAAAGCAATTGTTTTTCTAGAAAGAACCGACTCGCACACTGTCCAGTCTTCTTTCGTATCAATATCAGTTGCTTCGTTTTCTGGGACTTCGAATACCGAAACGTTTTCTCCTAGACGGCTATTCGGAGTTAAGCAGCTTCTTTTGCATATAAAAAAAGCCCCCGTTTCCGGAGGCTTTTTTTGTGCTTATAATTTAGCTTTCCATTCATTCATCAACTCGGTAATGGTTTCCCAGTAACTTGGAGGGAGCTGCTGACGGTTAAGTCGTTCTATATAGTCTTGAACTATTCGTCCTTTGTCATCTCTTTTCCAACGTAGATGGGGCTCATTTACTACACTGATCATCGAATCTACGTCGCTATTAATAAAAGACCGAAGGGCCCTGCTGAGCGTATCCACACTCAGCAGGGGTGAAGTTGGTTGAAGAGTAACTACCGCATCGTATCGAGTATCAAAAGACTTCTCGCAGCGAACTACTGCATCATAAATTACCGGATCAAGGGTTACTGCATCCTGCGCTAGCTCTGAGGAACGATCTAAGCATATAACACTCTTAAACTGAGAGGCGTATGCTAGAACTTCTTCGGAATCAGAGCTAACAACAACCTCATTAATCAAATCACAATTAAGTGCGTTTTCAATGGCATAACTGATCAGCGGCTTTCCATGCATGAGACGCATGTTTTTGCGCGGAATACCCTTTGAACCGCCTCTAGCGGGAATAACAGATATAATTTTCATTTATGGCCTGTTCTTTTCTCAATAAATTAGAAATTCATATATGATTCCTGCTCAATGCAGTCAATCAGTCTTTTTGCATCCCAAATAGAGTTCTTCCTAGCTGGGCTCATTCGCCAGATCAACTCTACGTTTTCTGAAACAGGGAACATTGATCTAAACCAAGTATTTTCATTGTTCATATCTATCATGAACTCTTATTGGCGTACCACTCATCAGCCATAATCCCGCTTCCCCTTAAAGAAAATACTATTTTTTGAAACAGGAGCGATGTCTTTGATTGTTTTGAGCGCGTTGAGCCATACGTCTCTTCGCCAATATCAAAAAACTGGGGAATATAACGCCTAATCAGCTCTTTTAATATTCGTCTGTCCTCTATCAAATTAATATCCCATTTTAAAGCCTCTTGCATTAAAAAGGGGGTATATATTGTGTACGCTTGAACCGTATTAAAGCGGCTTTCATATGCACCATTTCTACCATTAGGGCCTAAGGCGTTGGTCCGATAATCAAGCGTAACATCTGCAGGACGATAGCCCTCGTTCAAGCATCTGTCAACATAGGCTATTATCTTATTTTGAATTCTTTCATAAGCTTCTTTAGGCGCCATTTGATTCCATATATCGAAATAGCGCCCTTGCAGTACATCTATCTTGTTAGGAAACCAAATATCAAACTGCTTTCGAAGAGAATTCTCAGTGAAACTATATGCTCGAACTTCCCCGGTTGCCAGGTGATACAAATAAGAAATTATATCTTCACGAGACATTTTATCAGAACCCGCAAAAGCAGAAACGCCCACCAGCATTGGGCCTATCCCCTGCCCGGCTGACAGCAGTACGTCAAATTCGGGCATACCTGATGGTTCATATTTATATAGATTGGTATAATGTCCACCTGTCCCAAACGGCTGATTTTTTAGCATCAAATCTATTTTTTTTCGAAGAGCGACCGGGGACCACTCGACTTCTGTATAATCAACCTGAGCCTTCTTGGCAAGCATTCGTGCATTTTTCACGCTATTTGCTAATAGAAACTTATGTGGACGGCGCGTACAAGTATTAAAACATTTTAGCCGCAATCCAGCCCTTTGAAGGTAATATAGCGCCACACGCGAGTCTAAGCCCCCGGACAATCCAAGACCAAATATTGCATTTGGGTGCCTACAGTACAGATACTCGGCCATCGCTTGCAAAGCTTTGTCCATGCCCGATATTGCGTCTTCTATATTGGATATTTCGCCAGTACGCTGTATTCCAGAAAATCTATTAATGGATAATTCCCATGTTGATGAGTCAAAATGACAATGAAAATTTGCTCCTAGCCAGAACAGATTTCGGACAGGTGTCGTATGATCACATGGCACCCCTCCACCCATGCATAGCATTTCCTCCACTATTTCTTTATTGACATCTTGATACGTAGGCTTAATAATCTTGATTATTTCCCAAAACGAATCTGAAATTATAAAGTCTTTATCAGAGTAGTAATAAAATAATAGTTCGCGACCGCTCGCATCCGAAGCAAAACTACATCCTGTCGCATCATATGTAACAATGTACATAGCAGTATGCATTTCGTTTAATATATTTGGATGATGCTCCCAATCTGAATTAAAAATTTTTTCATCCGGAATATTGGGTGCAATGCCAACATAGAACGAATTACCTTCGTCGGACAATGTAAAAGGTTTTGAACGATTCGCATCTGATTGGCGAAAACTCATCTTTATTTGATTTTCAACATTAGCATAATGCAGAACAAACATATTACCCCTACTCATTAAACAATAGACTTGTCTCTTTTTATGCGGTACACAAGAATTCCTAAAACAGCTGCACCCACCAACCAGCGAATTAGCAAAAAGTCAGAAAGAAGGAACATGCTAATTGTTGCTACAAGAATTCCAGCAATAAAAGGGAAGAACCACTGAATACGCAAGTTGTAATCTTTCACAAAAGCTCGCGCAAACAAATGATGCACGGAAAACAGCAATAGAAACGAAATAGAAGAAGCGATCGCAGATCCCATCAATGCAAAGCACGGAATCAACGCGATATTCAATAATACATTTGCAATCGCGGCAACTGCCGTTGCGATAGTGATTCCGATTGTCTTGCGATAAAACATCTCACAATTTACAGGCCATGTATATAAAAACTGAAAAAAATACCCGGCAATGATAAAAGGCAGTATAGGTACACCTGAATAATATTCAGGTGTACCGAGAATTATCAGCATTTCTGGAGTAATGCACATAAGAAGCATCGCCACTAAAAACACATTCCAAGTGTATCTTTTCGCATGATTGGCTAGCAAATTTACCTTACCCTTTGATTTGAGCTCATAGTACTCCGGCTGCCATGCCGTACCAAGCGATTGGGTTATAACACCTATAGGTTGGGCGAGACTAAACGAAAATGCAAATATACCTGCTGCCTCAGCGCCAATAAGCGAATTCAACAATAGTCTATCGCTTTGATTGATGATTAAATACGCTATCCCATTGAGTATCATTGGCAACGAAAAACTAAGGCAAAACCTCCAGTATTTCAGACAAAAAAATTTCCTTCCTCGACTGAAGAAAAACAAACATATAGCTAATCCAATTATGACAGCAGGGATCGAATATCCCCACACTCTATCGCTATAGCCACTATCAAACAATTCTGCATAAATGAAAACAATCGAAAGTATTATCTGTCCAAACGCTAGCGCACATGAAACAAGCAAGTCGCCGAGAGCATTTTTTGTTGCAGAGCAATAATTACGCCGCAAGTCTGAACAAACTATAAAAAAGGAAGTAACGATTGCCAAAACAACAAATTCTTCACGTAAATCGAGAAGACCCGAAATCGGTTCTAGGAACAATATCGAAATTACGAGTATTAAAAGGCTAAATAAAAGGTCTAGGGCTAAAACGGATGAGCAATATTGGCGAAGTTTATCGCGGCCATAAGACAACATTGCGTTTTGAATTGTTCCTTCTATTCTCAGCCCAATAATTTTCGAAAAAAGAAGAACCCAGGTAATATAAACGCTTGCTAGACCATAATCAGCAACGCTCATTATCCTAATAAAAATAACTGAGGCGAGAAAGTTGGAAGCCGCTAGGGCAAAATTACCAAACGTATATAGAATAGCTCGGCCGTTTAGACTATTATTGATTTTTGATAGCATTAGGAACTTGTTCAACGTACAAAGATTGATTTTTGTTTTTATCCTCAATTAGAAGCACTATTAGTAAACCAATTAAACGAAAATCTCTAAACAAAGCAGCAAAAATTAAGCTCCCAACAAAATATGCAATAAGAATAGCTTTGTTCGTTTTTGTGTAGGTTATTTTTGAAAGAAGGAAAGAAACTAAAGCATAGTAAATAAGTACAAATAGAACACCTTCTTTTAAGAGGGTGTTGAGAACTTCATTGTGAGGCTGAACCAACCTAAACTGGCCATCGATCAAATACCCATCGGTAACCTCACCGTCTTCAGACGAAATAATTCCCAATACATCAAAAACATCTGAGTCATAACCATATACCAAAAAATCTGGATTGCTCAGCATATGCTCAACTACAAAGACATTGGAATTCATCCTAATGGCATTAGAGGAGTCGTTTAAAGAGGTTTTATATTCGTCAATATCGTTACTTGCTACATTATTCACCCAGTAATAACTAAAAACAATAACAACAACTGTCGACAAAATGAAAATCAAGAAAAACCACGAGGGTCCAATTCCCTCTTTTGAATTATCCTTATTAAAACTATGCCTTGAAAAGATTCGATTCTGCGGATTCTTGTTTTGTACGTATCTTACAAAAGTCATTATAGCAATAGCAGAGATAGTTATTGCCAGCATCAAAATGTACTGTCTGCCAAAATATATCCCGAGATATAAGATCCCAACAATTATCCCGAGCTTCCACCTTTTCTTTATAGCTATACAGAAAAATAAAAAAATTACTATTCCTGTCTCATTACTATCAGGAACTCCGGGCAAAACCATCCCGCCCGTCGAAGAGAACAAAGGGAATATCGGAAAAAAGACATAGCAAATATAAAAAAGTAAAATTACGCCACATCCAAGAAGATAAAATAAACGCGTTGCTGCCAATACCTCTTTAACCTTGAAAACCACAAGTAGCAGATACGCATCAAACAGCATTATGGAAAATTTTAGTAGCTGCTCTTTACTGTATGGGCTACAAAGCAGAACAAGAAGCAACACTGTTACAAATACCAAAGGCAGCACATTAATCTGCTTGCTTGATTTTGAATTATCTCTATGAGCCTTTTCTAAAAAAAGAAGATAGCATAGCCCTAACGTGTAGACGCAATACAATAACAAGGAAGAGATAGCAGTAAAATACCTCAGAAATAAAAATAATAAGGTTATACACCATGCCCATTCATATGGTTTTAAATTCATCACTCGATTTATTGGATTAGCCTTTGTTGTCATTTTGAAAAAGACGATATTTTCAGAAAGTTCTTAATAACTCTGCAAAAACTTCCTGTCTGTTGTTACGTCCAGCCTTATACGCAGTTTCGCAAAGTTGAAACAATTCCCGTAGTTCACTTCGTGATCTTACTTGATCAAATCCCCAATATTTATTTAAAACTTTTTCTTGCTCTATAGTTAAACAAGGCGTGAATCTTGAAAAGGTCTGAGCAACTTCACGTTGTTCCTTTTCTCTCTCGCTAGACAAAGTGGCTTCTAAATCTCTTTTGTCTAAAATTGATCTTGCCTCACATGAAATATCTTGCACAATCACTTTATGAGGTTTGCCGAGATATGCACAATACCCAATATGGGTGCCCACACTATTCGATAGCGTTAAGTCTGAAATATTTATTATAGAACGGAGTCGCGACAAAAAGCTCATATCTTCTCTATAGCCTGCAGTTACAACTTTAAATCCAGCATCACGATATTTTGAAACTAGCTCCCGTTCAACATCTTTGTAGTATAGGCAAATCAAAACTGTATCAATATCATTAGCATTCTTTTCTTCATTTATACGATTGATAAAGTCTTCTACGTCATAATAAACACCCATAGTGTCAATTGAGTGGCTAGGAAATACGAGAAGCGTCTTCCCAAAAAGACTTTTCATATAACTTGTCTGTTGAATTGTCAGTAGTGGCTCCGCATAGGCAATATAAGGGCCTATGCAAATAGTCGGCACCTTTGATTTGGCTTTAATATGTTCAACGCGCTTAGGCCCAAACGTAATTAGAGCCGGAAGACCACTCTTGTCAAGCTCTTTGAAATTTACATAATCGCCAAAATACACCCCATGTTCAATGCAGGCCTTTAAGCATTTAGTAGCACCTGAATAAATCCTTAGGTTCTCTCCAGTACCATAAAAGCAATTCCCGCGATAAATCTCTTTTGACGCAAACGACTTTCGATCTAATAGACTGACATCCGCAAAGTGCTCGGTCGTATATTTTTCTTTTTTTCGAAGCAAGTTCTTTGAATTGTATTTTGCTCTATAGAGAAAGGCTATGAAGAGTTTTCTTCTATCTTCCCCTAAAAAACGGCCTAAAAAGGCATTGATCATTTCTGTGAGATTCGCCAAACCAAATTTCCTAAAGCTTAATGTCCTGCTGTCGCCATATCTGATCTACGCTGTAATCGCAATATTTTTGAATAGAAAAACCTTTTGATTGAAGGAGGCATGTATAAAAAAATTCTTATTGACAGAAGGGCGCAAGCTCGTCTAAGGGGAGTTGTTAATCCGTTTTCTAATAAAAGCCGCTGAACGCTGGCCCAACTAGACAGATATTCTCGTGAGCTTCGTCTCCCTATAAACCCATTACCAACGCGTACTTTTACCAATACTTCAGGTATGTTTGCCAGCTTCAGCCCTTTTGCCAACATCTTGGCCCAGAGGTAATAATCTTCGCAGAAAGGAATATGTTCATAATTGCCCGCAGTACGCAAAGCGTTTGTTCTTATACACATAGTCATATGATTCATAGGATTTCTCATCTTTAACATTTTTTTTATCTCTGGCTCAGACAGTGGCACGCGCCTAACTTGACAGAGATCTCCTGGCCTATTTTCAAATTCTTCAATATATCCGCCAAATGCATCAATCTGAGGATTGCTTGTTATATATTCTTCTTGGATTTGAAAACGCTCGGGAACACTAATGTCGTCTGAATCCATGCGAAAAATATAGTCCCCTGTACATTTTTTACTTCCTTCGCATAATGCTATCCCTAATCCTGAATTCTGCGACAGCTTTACTACGGTCGTTATTTGCTTATGCGCCACAAAAAAATTATCAATTATCGAAGCAAGATCTTGCGAAACAGGGCCATCGACCACAATAATAATCTGATCCGGTTTTCTGATTTGCCCATCATATATGCTCCTGAGCGCACTTTCTAAATAATGAGGATTATCCCCTCGATAAATTGACATCAATACTGAAAATGTTAATGGCCTATTTTGTGAGATATTAGATGATTCCATTATTTATTTTTCACCTGACAGCATACGTTTACAGATTGGCAGCTTAACGATTAGAAGGCCTATATGTAGGTACGGCATTACATAAAGCTTTTTTTATTCTGGAGTCACTATACGAATGTGCTTCTTCAAAAAGAATATTCAGCTTTTCATCTACTTCTTCTGGCGTTGGAGCTTTGGCTGTAGACACCGTAATATCTTTGTGCTCAGTCGGGATAACTCCTTCATCATCCATAAGTAGCTCTTCATAGAGCTTCTCCCCTGGACGGAGACCGGTAATCTTGATTTCTATATCTTTATCAGGCTCAAAACCTGATAAGCGAATGAGCTTTTCAGCCAGATCGTAAACTCGAACCGGTTCGCCCATATCAAGAACGAATATCTCTCCACCCTTGGCAAGAGCAGCAGCTTGAATAACCAAACGTGATGCTTCAGGAATAGTCATAAAATAACGAGTGACATCCTTGTGGGTAACAGTAACAGGACCGCCTTTTACAATTTGTGCTTTAAAAAGAGGAATTACTGAGCCGTGACTACCCAAAACATTGCCAAAACGCACTGCGGTAAAAATCGTTGGTGAAACTTTGGCATAACGTTGCATAATCATTTCACACATACGCTTGGTAGCACCCATAACGTTAGTGGGATTAACTGCTTTGTCAGTGGAAATCAAAACAAAGCGTTCTACATCCCACTCAACGGCAAGCTTAGCTACATTTAACGTGCCAAACACATTATTAAGAACCGCCTCGCGGGGGTTATGTTCCATCAGTGGTACATGTTTATGCGCTGCTGCATGAAATATAACCTGCGGAGAATACGCATCAAACACTTCCCATAAGCGCTCAGAATCGCGAATTGAGCCTATTTCGACCACGAAACGCGCTTTAGCATCATTGCCGTATTCATTCAATAATTCACGATACAGCTCGTAGGAGGTGTTTTCATAAATATCAAAGATAATTACCTTTGCTGGCTCCATGGTCGCAATTTGCCTACATATTTCAGAGCCAATTGATCCACCGCCACCCGTTACCAGAATGGTTTTGCCTTTAATAATCCCAATTGCTTCATCGGTATCCAGCATAATTTCAGGACGGCTTAACAATTCAGTGGCACCCACCTGCTTAATAGGTACTTTTTCGACTGTTTTAACGGGCGTGCCTAAAAGTGAAGAAGGGACGGCTAGAATCCGTACGTCAGTTTTTAAACAAATATCATAAATCCTTGAACGCTGCTCACGCGTTGCTGAAGGGATAGCAAAAACAATCTGGCTAATGTCGAATTCATTCACCAATCGCGGAATATCTTCGCAGGTTCCTTCAACAGTAATTCCCGCGAAAGTCTTACCTTGTTTTTGCAAATCGTCATCTACTGCAATAACCGGACTTCCAGGCATACTAGACTCGCCGGAACTCATACGTTCAATGGTCATACAGCCAGTTTCTCCAACACCAATTACAAGAGTACGAATGTTTTTATCTTGCCTAGTCACTGATGTGTTTTGCGGCTTGCTCATGCAACCGCACCTTTCTTTTCTTCTTTACTTGTTGTTTGCGAATTTTCTACTGAACCAACTTCTGTGTCAGAAGTAGCAGTTTCACTATTTGTTGAAGGCTCTGGCACGGTATTTTCTACCACGCCCGCACCAGTAAATAACTTTGCAAACGTCCCAAAGAAACAACGCAAATCAAACAACACACCGCGCTTAGCTACATATTCACCATCGCGCATCGCTTTAGACTTAATGGAAAGCTCATCGCGTCCATTAATCTGAGCCCAACCAGTTAATCCTGGACGAACATTGTTTGCTCCATACAAATCGCGCTCTGCCACTAAATCAAATTGGGACCACAGGGCTGGTCGAGGGCCAACCGCACTCATATCACCCTTGAAAATATTCCAAAGTTGAGGAAGCTCATCAAGACTGAGACGCCGCATGATTGCACCAATAGGAGTTAGCCAATCATTGGCATCAATCATGTGGCTAGGTAGATTAGGGGTATCTATGCGCATGGTGCGAAACTTGTAAATATTGAACAGCTTTTTGTTTTTGCCCACACGCTGCTGTTTGAAAATAATAGGGCCAGGACTCGTAATTTTCACCGCTACAGCTGTACCTAGAATCAACCACGATAAAAGGCACATACCAGCTGCACTTGCCACCACATCAAACGTACGTTTCGCAAAGCGGTATACGTGATGCCCCTCAAAATTAAGTCCGCGTAAAAGATGTTTGGGAGTCACTGTTAAAGCATAGATTGCTTGAGCGTTTTCAAGGGTTGGCTCTAAGTTAGCCTGCGCCATAAGCTCTTCTATTGAGACTCGAGATGCGTGACTTTCATCATTAGCCTGGGCACTTCCATTCCTAGAATTGCCAGCACCATACATCTCTCGGACTTCCCTATTCAGTTGTTCAGAAGTGTTTGACAAGGCGTTTTATATCTTTTTGTGTTTCTAAGCGAACTCAAGATTAGTGTTTCTTTACTATCTCTAGTCCCGCTTTAATAGAGGTGCGCCGACCGCACATCATAATTTCCAGATAGGCAAGACGTTTGTGTCTATCTATCTTTTTCACTAACCCTAGGTGGTTCATTAAAGGCCCTTTAAGTATGACAATCTCGTCACCTTCAATAATGCCTTCCGACATTTTCATGACGTGATCATCATCACCAATGAATGCACTGATTATTGTTTTTTCATCATCAGCTAAAGGAATGAAATGCTCGTTTCCATCATGCAGCAGCTTTGTCATGCGGCTTACGTTATTAAGTTCTTTTCTAAAATCTTCAGGAGTTTTGGTATCAACAAATACATATCCCGGAAATAACACTTCGTTGCGATATTTCCATACGCCGTTATAGCGTTTTTTCACTTCGTACTGAGGAATAAAGCAAGAACTATACGTATCATCATCCACCAACTTTTCGATCTGGCTGATTACCGTATGTTCTTGTCCTCCAACTACTTGAACGACATACCACATACGGGTCACCTCCCAGATGGATGGACCGCATATCAGTTGTGCTCGTAATGGACTAAGGCATAGCTTCGCCAAAGGAAAGCCTTCCCTTTTCTTCAAACATCTCATTCAAACTCTTAGCTGCATCAAAACGCGCACTCAGCGACGATTTTGTGCATTCAAAGATATGTAAATTAGGAACTCTTCTGTATGCTTTGCTGCAGCCCTTGCAACTCACATTGTTCCATTGCCAAGGTCGCACAAAGGCATACCCACCCGTAGTAAGCCAAGCCTAAAACGGCTTGAATATGAACCATAAGCATTTAAAACTCTCATGCCCCGAAGCTTAAAGCCTATGGTTCACATTCAAACGGTTTCTCAAACACAGCGTCCTCTATTTAAGTCGTTTGCGCCGATCAAATAAACACTTTCGGAACAAACAATGCGTTTCTTGGAGCAAATATACCCACCCTGCATGTTTAGCGTTTGCCCTGTTAAAACTAAAACCGCCAAATAAAAGCCGCGATTGCTACCCACGTGCGTGAGCGCCTTTGGCAAAGAATTCTTTTCGCGCACGCCATAGCAGCTCGTAAGCCAAAGGCCCGTGAGCATCGCTTGCGATGAAATTAACCAAATCCTCCTCAAATAACTTTTTTGCAGTTTTCTTTATGGGACTAAACGAACCTTCCCCCATAAAATCCGATGAAACTTGTATCTTGCAGCCAGCTCCAATGAACTGACGAACAATATCGATATTTTCCTGAACAGGCTTATAGCGTTCGGGATGCGCGATAATAACGGTATAGCCCTTACCTTGGAGCTGAAACACAATACGTTCCCAATCAGGTGGCAAGCTGCGTGTTGGCAACTCAAGCAAGAATTCGCCAGTTTCAAACGCAAGGTAATCCGCCCAGTCCATACCTAATTCCATAAGCTTTTTGTAGTTCACTTCAAAGCCCATGGTCATTTTTGGAGCCATCCGAATTTTAGATACCTCTGCCTGCAACGCATAAAAGGCATCCCACATAGCGTCATAGTCAAACCAGGGATCGCGACAATGGGGCGTACAAACGAAAGAGGTTACCCCTGCGCGCATGGCCGCTTCAACCATCTCCAAGGATTCCTCCATGGATCTTGACCCATCATCAACGCCTGGCAGTATGTGGCAATGTACATCGCGCATAGATTAGTGACGCTTTCCCTGGGAACGATCAATGCGAGGTGTATTGGAACGACGCGCCTGCTGAACGCCTGCCGCTACCGCACTCTTTTTCCAAGACTGGCTATTCGAAACAGGATTTACGCTGGACTGACTCGATCCTTGCGCTTGCTGGGCACGAGCCTGTTGCGCTGCACGCTGAGCTCGGTTAGTTTGCGGCGTTTGCGTTGTGCGCTGCTGATTTGCCGGACTAGATTGATGCTGTCCGGCTTGTCCTTGACGTCGGGGGCCACGAGGAATAGCAGGGGTTGCGGGAACAGAAACGGAGCCCGTTCCACCAGAACCACCCTTTTTACGCGCACGACGTGCTTCTTTTTCGGGATCTACCCTCTGATTGTCTTTATTGTAGTAAGCATAATAATATTCAGAACCCGTACCTTCACAGAAAGTTGCACAGGCACCAATAACGTTTGCTTCTGCTTTTTGTAGCTGATCATAGGCGGTAAGAATTTCATCTCGTTTAGCGCCGCCAATCTTAACTACCAAAATAACGCCATCTACCAAGCGAGAAAGAATTGCAGCATCAACAAAAGCCCCTACAGGAGGCGTATCAAACAATACATAGTCATACGCATTACATGCATCATCTACCAACTTGGCATACGCACGCGAAGAAAGCAAATCGGCAGGGTTTGGAATGTTTGGCTCGGTATCCAGGAAATAGAAGTTCGGCGTTCCTGTGGAAACAACCGCCTCTCGAAGCGATAAAGCATGAGACATTACCGCATAGGCACCATGAGCTGCATGCACTCCTAATACGGATGCCGCGCTTCGGCGACGCATGTCTGCCTCCACCAACAAAACACTATTACCCGCGCTTGCGATTGCTTTTGCCAGTTCAATAGTAGTTGTCGTTTTACCCTCGTTTGGCACAGCACTGGTAAGCACAATACTTTGCATAGGATTATCCACTGACGCAAAGCGGATATTTGCCAACATGGTTTTTACAGCATTTTGAATCTCCAAGGTATTAGATGCTGCCTTTTTCTTTTTAGCCATATGCGTCACCTCCTTTATTTAATGGTTGGAATCTTGCCGATAACAGGAATATCCAACAGCTCTTCAATTTCTTCAGGCTTGCGAATTCGCGTATTGACCATGTCCATAATGACCACGATGGCAACAGCAACAAAAATACCTGCTAAGAAGGCCACTGCCACATACATGGTACGAGGAGGACCCGAAGGAGAATCAGGTGTCGCTGCCTGGTCAATCACATTAACCGCTTCGATATCCATAATTTCCTGCGCAACCGTATTGGTTGTATTTGCTAGCCCATTTGCGATTGCTGCAGCAGAATTAGGAGTATCCCCCGTAACGGAAATGGTAATAAGACGCGTAGTAGTTGAGCTGGTCACTTCAAGGTCATAGCTTGCAAGCTCACTAGGTGACATACCAAGTTGATTTGCTGTTTGGTTTAAGACGCGCTCGCTCTTAATAAGTTCAGACACGTCGTTGGTAAGCATCTGACTTGCAGAAAGATCGGTCGAAAGCGAAGAACTTGAGGTGGCATTATCGGAAGAATTTGCCAACACATACATAGAAACAGTAGCAGTGTAAGTGTTTGCAAGCATTACCCAACTAAACACAGCAGTTACCAACGCAAAGATAATTGGCAGTGCAACACACAGCTTAAGATGCTTTCTAATTATTTGAAGTAGCTCAAGTAGGGTCATAAATTACATTCCTTTGGGTCTTTTGCCTTATCTATCAGTTCAACGCTCAATTTGTTCTAGGACATACAGATGCAGCGAGGAGCTATTGGCTCGAGTTGCTTGAATTGGAAGAGTTATTTGAACTCGAAGAGCTATCCGAGCCAGACGTACCCTCCCCTTCAACCGCTTGCGTATTCTTTGTTAATACATTGGCCTTACTGGGATCTTGACCGGTATCAACCATCTGCATCATGTCTTTCCATTGATCCTCAAGAGTGATGGTATAAGACACGCCATCGATGGTTTGCGTCGTGGAAGGAACCATAGCGGAATAGAAATAATAGTGTTCTGCCTGCTGGAAGGTTTGCGCTAAAGTAACAAGCTCGTCTAGTGAATAGTCGGTTGAGATACAGCTTGCCAAAGACTGCACTGCACCAGGCAATTCAGTTGGAGGTAACGACAATACGGTATCCGCCAATGCCTGAACTAAAATTCTCTGGTTTTCTGCACGTTGGAAGTCACCTTCATTATAGCCATAGCGCTCACGAGCAAAGGCAAGCGCCTGTTCGCCGTTAAGACGCTGCATACCTGCGTTTAATTCAACGCCGCTGTTTGATGCGCCCGTTTGATTGTTTGAAACAGGAATATCTACCCAAACACCACCAAGCTGGTCAACTACTTTCTCCAGCTCATCGAAGTGAATTTCAGCATAGTGAGAAATCTGCACGCCAGACATTTTCTCTACTGCCTCAACAGCACCTGCAGGTCCGCCAAAGGCATACGCTGCGTTGATTTTTTGAGTGCCATGACCCTCAATTTCAACCTTGGTATCACGAGGAATAGAAACAAGCGTTGCTTTACCTACATTAGCATCTATTCGAACCAAAATAATGGTGTCGGAACGACTTGCAACATCATTTTCACGTGCGTCCGATCCTAGCAAAAGCACATAATAGGGCTCTTGCACATTGCTTTCGCTTAAAACAGAATCAAGCTCGCTTTGCTGCTGAGAATCAATCTTCATCGAATCGGAAAGAGAGTTTACATACAAAGCAACAGCCACACCAACCGCAACACATAATGCCACAATAACAGCCAAAATGATAAGAATTACCTTTTTGGCTTTCCCGTGCTTTTTGCGCTTTTTGCGTACGCGAACCAATTCAGGATCTGCAAGGGATGAAGACTGGCTTGCATGAGGAGTATGAGAAGATTGGCTGCGATGGTTTTGATAACTATTAGAAGGGGTGTTATGTGTGTTGTGCTTTGCCATAGAACTGTAACAGAATACCTTCTTTCGCCTTTTCAAAGGGCGAAGTAAACCTATACATACAGTTCAATAGACTATCGTCAAATTTGAAATATCAAAGCGTTTCGTAACGTTCAATACGATATGTGTCATAAAAGCATTGAGGTTTTTGCCAACGTTACAAAAAGCGCACTCAATGGTTTTTTGCATAAAGAACCATTGAAAGAATTAAACAACTCTAGAACATGATTCGCTGCTGGTCAGAGGATCTATTTTTCCAATACCTGTTCTATAGCTTTATTCAAAGCTTATTTTTAATCGTTTTCCTAAACCCTGCGCAATTTTATTCAAAGTTGCAATAGAGGGATTACCGTTGCCGTTTTCAAGACGACACAAATTTGACGGCTTCATACCACATTTTGCAGCAAGCTCTTGCTGACTTAAGCCCTCAGCGATTCTCGCCTCGACAATCTGCCGCATAATATCTCGTTCTACCGATTGGTTTTCCCACTCAGCCTTAAAAGCGGAATCAGATAAAGATTCCTCAAGATGATCTCTGAAGTCACCCATATCTTTCTACCCAATCCTTCCTCATCGCCTTTGCTTTTTCTATTTCTCTTTTTGGCGTTTTCTGAGCTTTCTTTATAAATCCGTGCGTCAGAATAATTATTCCGCCAGCATAGTAAAAATAGAGCAGACGAATAGAATTATTTCCCTGAGAAATTCTTAGCTCATAAATATCATCTCGCAAGTAGCGAGAGAAAGGCATACCAAGCCTATTTCCATATTGTTCAAGCAGTTCGATACATCCAAAAGCCTTTGCCTTCAGCTTGTAATCAAGGCTTTCTATAAATCTTTTTATTGGTACATTACCCTTCACATCTTTGTAGTAATTTACTATGAACATTTTCGTCACCTTATTATCATATATGATAATATCCCTTAGTCAATGAGCTTCCATTGGGGAATTCCCGCAGGCTTATCACCCACAACAAAATCTAGAAAAACATCCACATTCCTCTCTCCCTTTAGCTTCTCTATCAAGCATCGCGAATACATAACAGTCATCTTTATCGTCCCAGATAAAAGTCACACGATTCTATAAGAAAGCAACCAACTCTCTCACATAAGACCTATGTGCCTATATGCCTGGATTTAGATATAAAAAAGTCGCTGCCTCACAGTGAGACAGCGACCTTGTCGAAAACGTGCACACGATATTTAAGCACGCGCTATGATTATACGCTGTTGTTCAGGCTTTATATACACCTAACAGGATCAGTGGCACCTGAAATCAAACAGACCCCACATAGAAAGCCTACCAACATTTTCAGACGGATGCTCCTTAAAATCGCAATTATTCGAAATCGTAGAGGTCCTTCGTTGCACACTTGAAGTCCTCGTACACCTCTTGAGCGATTGCGTCATCTAGCACCAATTCAAACCCAGCAGGCTGACCCTCTTCATCAAGCTCA
>OLPW01001036.1_pt1 | contig 30709 bp, 29 predicted proteins | sample 1672161 | NCBI WGS metagenome assembly OLPW01 (sample SAMEA3136654, study PRJEB25190) | human gut metagenome
AAAACCGTCACCTAAAACTTTAATTTTTCATCTATAGATACCCGGCCTTATCATCAAGTGATTTAACAGGGTATTTTTATGTTTATTCCAGTTCATGGGATTCGTAGCTCCTTTTGAGGCGTCCCCTTAACTGCAAGTTCTGGTGCCTTTATGTTTGTTCCACAGACAAGATTTGCGGGCATCATTCTTTTACTTATAGTTTTCCAATCCACAGGAAGAAGGGGAACATTTCTTTCGGAAGAACAAATTTTCAACTTGCTCTGGCACTCACAACCCATAGTGAATTGCGTAAACTGAAAAACTTTACTCCACTTACCTGAAACCAACGCCAGAGCTAACTTGTAAATTTTTCTGGAGAAAGAGAATGTACCCCTTCTTCCGTCGCATCGAAAAAACTTATATTTAGAACAATCCCCGCAAATCCGTCCCTCCTGCCAAACCCCAAATACCAGACCCCACCGTTAAACAGCAATTTAAATGATCAATGCAAAATATCCCCAATCCCATATAAGTTCCGCAAAACTATTCTCCAGATACTCGCGGATATCCTCATCCTCATACCCGGTCATACGAGAAATCACCACCATATACTCCCGCACCGTCTCATAATCGAGTGCCTCCTCTGCCGGTATCCCATCTGCATCTGCACCCAGACTCCATTTCAAAAACAGACTCTGCCGGATTACCGCATACGCAATCGCAATCCACTGCATCTGCAGCACCATGTGCTCCAGATTATCAGCCTCTTCCGGTTCCATCTCAAAATTCTCTGGCAAAATCAGATCCGAAAACACTTCGTTTCTGAGGAAATTACGAAGCAACAGTTCATACGATGCAAATGCATTCCGGAACTGTCTCCACCGATCCCAAAGCTGTCCTGCCTCATTTTCCCCCTTAGTGGCATCCATATCTTCTCCCACATGGATTCCCTGCCTTCCGAAAATTTGGGAATAATATTCTGCCTGTGTAATCACAGGTGTCAAAAACTTCTCATACAGTCCCTCTTTCCGGTAATTGACCGCCAGATCCTGCAGAAGTTCATTGCATTCTTCCCAGGTTTCCAGCGAAGAGATTGTGCTCTTTGCCTGTGTGATTGCGGTGCGCAGTTGCAGCAGTGTCTCCGGAGAAAAATATTCTTCCACCAGTTCCGGTGTGATGGGCTGATTTTTATACAACTCCAGCAGAATATAAAAACTTTCCAGCAGAGCCTCCTCGATAGAAACCGTATGATCCCCCAGTAACGCCAGAATATGTTCCCGGATCAGAAACGCCATTTTATTTTCGTCTTTTTCCACACACATGGTATGTTCCGACACATTTGTCCACGTGTTTTCACTTGAAATGCCTGCATTGCTGTGCACGACCGATGGAAACGTAATCTCTTTATGCCGCCACAGATCAATCACCGCCGGACACCCCGGCATCAATGTATCTTCTTCATGATCTGCAAACCGGTGCACTTCCCGTGGAAATGTCGTGCAGGTTTCCGAGAGAATCGAATCCCCATACGCCAAAACCAGACGACACAGTTTGTCTTTGGCAAGAAATGGGCATCGATGCTCCTCGTCCAGCCGGATAACCCGGATTCCATCTTTCATACAAGTATAAGTGCTGAGATTTTTCCCACAATTTTTTGAATCTCCAGATACCTGATCCAACGACTGGCTTTTAGCGCATCCCGGCATCGTATCCGGTGGAAGAACTTTCTTCCATCTGCGGTTTGTATCCGCATCCACCGCAATCTTCCACTCCTGACAGCAGGTAATTGGACACTGGCCGGCAATGCAGCTGAATTCATCATAATAATCCGGACGGATGTTCTTTCGTTCTGTTTTCATATATCCTCATTTCTACATATGCTTGTTCAGTACTCTCCATGCAATTGCATAGACAATAAGAAACACACAGATCATACACGACATCAGCTTACTGATCATCGGATCATACAATCCTCCAAAAAGAAAGGCAAGATACATTACAATCAGAAGCACAAACGCTGCCATCCTTAATGCACGCGACCCAATCTCAATATTCCTCTCATCCGTCACCTGCAGTCTTGCTTCCTTTAATTTCCCTTCGTCTTTCATCAGACGCTTATTGCGGATCAAAAAAATAATTCCAGAACATATAAGCCCCACACCGATCCCACAATATACACCCAGCATATAATCGTCTGCTTTCATCTTTCCCCAAAATTCCATATAATAAGCGGCTGCCGCACTGATTACGCCAAGCAGAATCAATCCCAGCAGGCATTTATTTTTTGCCTGCAGCTGCTTGCGGAATTCCTCGTTGTTTGTCACTTTACTTCCTGAAAATAAACAAAATCCCTTCATATGTTTTCATCCTCCTGATCAAATATAAATAATTCCTCAATGGTTACGTGAAAAAACTGTGCAAGTTTGTGTGCCAGCACTAAAGAAGCTTTGTATCTGCCTCCCTCCAGGGATATAATCGTCTGTCTGGTCACATCCACAGCATCTGCAAGCTCGCTCTGGGTCACTCCCAGCTCCTTGCGCAGATCCTGAATTCTTGTTTTCATGCTTCCCCTCCTCACGGAAATTTTTGTCAAGTTTGCTTTACACCACGAAGTATAGTACACTTTACATTGTATGTCAAGTGTATTTTACATTTTCATTTCAGAACGAAGCAAAACTTTGAAAGTGTCTATTGAACAGTAACAGGCAATTGGTATAAACTGTGTATATATTGAAAATAAAGGAGAACCTATGAAATTAGAAAATTACGAAGTGCATCTGCCAAGCTATTCCATCGGCGATCACATCTACGATAAAATCGGACCGGTCTGTGAATCCTACGGAAAAAACGTGCTTCTGATCGGTGGCAGACGCGCACTTAAAGCAGCGGAAGAAAAGATCCGCACTTATGTAGCAAAAACAAACTTAGAAATCATCGGTGTCGAACTGTACGGCAGTGACTGTACCTACGAAACCGTGGAAAAACTGCGACAGCTTCCCGTCTATCACAAAGCCGATATGGTCTTTGGTGTGGGCGGTGGAAAAGCACTAGACACCGTAAAATGTCTGTGTATCACTGACGATAAGCCGGTCTTTACGTTCCCGACCATCGCCTCCAACTGTGCAGCCTGTACTTCGGTATCCATCATGTACAACGAGGACGGCACATTCTTAAAACCAAACTTTTTTGTACGGCCTGCCATGCACGCATTTATCGACACGGAAATCATTGCCAAAGCTCCTGCACAGTATATGTGGGCGGGCATTGGCGATACCTATGCCAAATACTATGAGGCAACCATCTCTTCCCGTGGGGAACAGCTGGAACATTTCACCTCCCTTGGTGTAGCATTAAGTGTCATGTGCCGCAATCCGCTTCTGGAATACGGTGCCAAAGCACTCGAGGATCATAAAAAAGGATTATGTACCTACGATGTGGAGCAGGTTGTCCTTGCCATCGTCGTGACAACCGGAATTGCCTCCATTTTCCTGACGAAAGATTTCACCCCGGATTATAACAGCGGGCTGGCACATGCAATTTTTTATGCGCTGACCAGTTATCCGGTCATTGAAGAAAAACATCTGCACGGAGAAGTCGTGGGATTCGGCGTTCTGTTTGCACTGCTTGTCGACCAGCAGTACGAGGAATTTGAAAAAATTTATACCTTAAACAAACAGCTGCAGCTTCCGACCTCCCTGGAACAGATTGAGATTACGGAAGAACAGTGGGAGAAAAGTATGGACCGCATCCCGGAAATGTCCGATATCAGACATTACCCATATAAAGTAACAAAAGAAATGCTGGCCCTTGCAATGAATCAGCTGAAAGAACGGGAGGGAGGCAGACTGATAAATGAATAAAAAATCTTCTGCCGGCACCGGCACCTATTCCATCATCTTTGGTGTTGCCTTTGTCTGGTTCACCACGCATTTCGGCGGCGGATTTGCCTCCGGCGCCCAGATTTACAGTTACTATGTACGGTTCGGCATCTGGTGTCTGCTCATGCCTGCACTTGCCATGCTCTATAACGGTATCTTTTTTGCCTACGGCATGCGCTTTGCCAGGAAACACGAAGTGTACGATTACCGCTCGTACAACAATGCATTTTACGGAAAATTCGCCCCGGTTTTTTCCAACCTGTTTGAAGTGCTCTATATCTGCGTCATGTGTGTCGCTCCCGCGGTTGCCTTTGCAACCGGCGGTGCAACATTAAGCACACTGACAGGACTTCCGTATCTGCTGTGTACCCTGATCATCGGCATTTTTATCTTTGTCGTTGCCATTTTCGGCACCGACCTGGTGCGCCGGGTAGCCTCCGTGCTTTCCATCTGCATCATTGCCGGGCTTCTGATTGTATACATTCCGAATATCATCCACGGATGGTCTGCCATCCGCGCAGCCGCACAGCAGATGACAACATCCACACAACCATTCGGGAAGGCACTTTACTCCGCATTCCTTTACGGAACGTTCCAGCTGGCAAACATTGCGGTATTTGTCCAGCATGCCAAAGTATTCAAAAAACCGGGCGATGCCGTCAAAAGCATGGGGCTCGGCTTTATCATCAACGCGCTGATGATGACGATGGTCTGTCTTGGAATTATGACCGTTTCCACAAGCCCGGATATGGCAGGTACCAGCGTACCGACACTGCTTATGGTGCAAAACGGTATTGGAAAAGGATTTATGACACCATTAATTTCCATTCTGATTATCCTCGGTGCCGTATCCACCGCCGTAAATATGGTTGCCGCCATGGTGAAACGTGTATCCGACGGACTTAAAAAACGGACCCTGTCCGGCAAAAATGATGTATCTGCCGGGACACCAAAAGCAGAAACTCCGGACATAAACACCAGAAAACGCATCTCCTCCCGTGAGGTTATCATCGCACTGATCTGCTGTCTGATTGATTTTGGCATCGCACAGTTCGGGCTTCTGATACTGATCCAGAAAGCTTACAGTTTTCTGGCTTACCTTGCCATTCCGGTAATCCTTGTTCCATATATCATTCACATGATTGTGACACGTCTGGATTCCAGATAACGCAACTGCAGGGGCAAATATAGGAAATTATAGGAAAAAGATCTCATTGACGGAGAACCGCCGAAAATGATACAATACCTCCATATCAATAAAAATATGGAGGTTTTTATTTTATGAAAAAAATGAAAAAACAATTTCTGGCAGCTGTGCTTACCGCAGTTATGGCAGTATGCGCTTTTGCCGGCACTACTCCTGTAGCGGCAGCAACCCTTTCTGCCAAGCAGTACATCAACAAAATGGCGAAAGCCACAGAAAAATTGAAATCCTATGAGATGAAAATGAACATGGATATGGACATGTCGGTTCAGGGAAAAACCACATCCACCAAAACCACGTCAACAACGATTGCTTTTGCCAGTCCGCTGAAAACCAAAACCGTTATGACGATGACAATCCCTTCCAACGGTAAGGACACAAAAATAAAAGTAATCTCCTACACAAAACAAAAAGGCAACAAACTGTTGCAGTACACCTCTACGGATAACAAAACCTATGAAAAATCAACACTGGATTTGTCTGACTACTCCGATATGCTCAGTTCTGTACAGACCACAGATATGTATTCGGATTTAAAAATTGTCAAAAACAGCGTAACCGTCAACGGAAAATCAACCGTACAGATTCAGGCACGGCTGAAGGGCGAAGATATTGCCGGTCTTCTTGCACAACTTGGACTTAACGGAGATAACACACAGGGAACATCTTCTGATTACAGTTCTCTTTCTCCGATTACCATCTCTCTCTGGATTGATAAGAAGACCTATTATCCGGTAAAACAGACGATCGACATGAAAGACTTCATGAACGAGTATCTTAGTTCTCTTGTAGCGGATTCCGATATGTCCTACTCCAAGATTAAGACATCTGTTACATACAAAAACTTCAACAAGGCAACTAAATTTTCACTTCCGAAAGCCTGCAAATAAATGAAAGAAATGAAAAAGCTGGAATAACGACCGATTCGTTATTCCAACTTTTTTATTTTCCCTGTGTACAATTCGCTGCATCAATGGCAATGACAAGCATCAATGCCGGAATCTCATCTTCGGAATTTAAAATATTAATCGTATAGGTATCTCCCCAGTGGAACAGTTCCTTTGAAATATGCACGACTGAACTGCAGCCCGCATACACATCATAGTCCCAGGAGAGAAAATCTCCCTCACAACGCCATCCGTTATAATCAATTTCATAACGCGGTTTAAAAAACGTAAATTCCTTTTGAATATTTCCAAATTCACGTCCACCGATTATAATATCAAACGAAGGAAGAAGCGTAAAAAGACGCTGCTTGATCATACCGATTTCATTTCCGGAAACATCAAATACATGGATCTGGTGCCCCAGCCGAAACAATTCTGCTTTTACAAAATACTTTTTATTTCCCGCCTCATCATAGACATCATAGGTATCCGTCCATGAAAAAACACGCTGTTTCATCAGTAATTTCATATTCTTTTTCCCTCTTTCTTCTTTTTTCCGATCTGTGGCAACGTAATATTTACCCCAAGTACCAGTTTCACAAGCCAGACAAAAAACAACAGAACAAGAATCGGTATTACACAGGAAGTCACCAGCATTACCGCAATCGCTTCTATAAACCGGTTCAGTGTATTTTCCAGATTTACTTTTGCTCCGGTCACGGTATTCTCAACTTTGTCCACTAGTCCCGACCAGAAACTACTTTTCCCACCGTCATCGGAACTGCTGCTCTCCTGACTCTGTGTATCCGCCTCGCCTTTGATCTCATCCGTTGCCTGCTTTGCCGATGCAATGGTATTTTCCATGGAAGCTCCATATGTCGCATCAATCAGATCCGCAACCCTGACACTTACCGGAACTACCAGATAAACAGCCAGCCCAAACAAAACCAGCTTACAGGCAATGGTCCTGCCCAGATCTTTTTTGAATCCAAAACAAAGCGACAACAAAATACATCCGATCGGAATCAACAGTTTAAATGCTGCCAGCCCCGTAATGGTAACCAGATATTTTTCCAGATAGATCGCACAGACCACAATCAGAAAATACGAACTCAGATCGGCCAGTTTATCCGCAATCGGAGTACCGGCATCTCCCGGAATAAGCGTAATTGCGGCAGAAGCAGCTGTTGCCGCTGCCGTCAGTTCCAATGCAGTTGTCTTTTTGTCATCCAGTGACTGAATCGCGTGTGCATTTATCTTCATAGTTGGAGATGAGGTGTATTTTGCAATCACACAAAATGACAGAAGTGCACACAAAAGGGGAATCAAAATCGATACGATCCACCGGATTCTCTCCCTCTGTTCTGCCTGTTTGTGGTTTCCTGACTCGTCCATTGTTCTTCCTCTCTTTCTGGTCTACGATCCCGAAGGAAGCCGCACGATGCGGGTCTTTCCTTCCTTCTTTGCGCGCATCAGTACCGGCATGTGTTTTTTGCGGAGTGCATGCACCACCGGATAGGCTGCAAACAGATCTGCCGTAACATAAACCGCTTCCGGTTTATACTCGAGTATTTGTTTTACAAAATCTTTGATATACGTTTTCCAATCTTCTTTTTCCATTGCAACTTCCGCATACACGCCCTGTTCTTCCAGATCCGGAAGAAGCGGAAGTGTCATGTGACAGATCTGTGCATCGGTCATATCCGGAATCTGCCTGAGCAATTGCTCTGTTTCTTCTCTCTCGCAATTTTTTGTCTCCTGTGCCTCTCCGGCATCCCACAGACACACAATCACCGGCTTTTGCTCATATTCTTCCAGACTGATCTCACATGCCCTGATGGCATCCGCCTCGTCTCCAACCGTCATAAGAAATCCGCCCTTGTGACAGAATCCTGCGCTGGCAAGCCCGGTAGCCGCTTGCAGTTCTTCATTTTCAAGCCCCAGCCATTGCTTTGGAAAACTGCATTTGTAATTCATGGAATCCGGTTTCTTCTGTGGCTGGATACAATATCCGCCACGATTCGACGGAAAAATAACAAACGCGATATCTGTCTCCTTCAGCCTCTTCTGACACGGAACAAATTCCGGCAGCACCAGAATACGCGCATCCCCACCCTGTGTCTCCTGCATGGCAAGTACCTGATCGATTTTCTCGTCCGCGCGCGCGTCTGCACGATAACGTGCGAACTTATTTTCGAGGATCAGCCCTGCCACCTGCACGGCCCTCAAAAATCCGACGGACAAACCGCGATCTCTTTCTTCCTCTGTCACTCCATCGGCCGCTTCCGTTTCATCCCACACCGGATTAAAGTTTCCGATCAGTGTCGCAAGTTCATTCTTTTCTCCGGTATTATCATTGTTATCCAACGGCTGCACAAATTCTTCATCAAACCGCTGCGCTAATGTCCCGCCTAAGATTTCGCCTCCGAGTTCTTCCCAGAGCAGACCAAAGGCGGCATACGGTACTCCATTTTCCCGCACACGACTGTCTCTCTGGTGATGGTCATACTGCCCTCTGCCAATATCAAATACAATCCCGTCATATCCTTCCGGCACCTGATTTCCCCTTGTGATTGTAATCTGTGGATTCAGATACAACAATAATGCGGATGAAAATACATCATCCGCATGAAATTTTCCACTATGTGTAAATGCTTTTGCATCCTGTTTTTTGATCTGTTCTGATAATTTCATCTTGTCTTTCTACTCTTTTTTATTTTCTGTAATCTCTCTGAAAATCATACGTTTTCTTCAATATATTACACCTGTGTGATGAAGTCAACTCATTTCACAAAAAGGGGGAAAATGTGTACCTGAACAGCATGGTGTTCAGGTGCTGAGTGAACAGTAACAAATTATGAATCGATTCACACTTTTCCTTGCAGAGATTCAAAAGATATGTTATTCTATGTATAGAAAAAGGGAAAGCTAGAGAAGCGGCTTACCCCAATAATTAAAAATCTGTTTTAACAACAGCCGTCATTATTGCGAGTAATGGCGGCTATTTTCGTTTTCCCTTGAAAATCGTGTAACACAATCCAACAAGGGCGCAAATGAATATCCCTATCTGAATCAAATCAGAATATGTAACATACATTGGCAACGCCCTCCTTTCTTTCGTCTGGAGGGTTAGCCCCTCCGAAAAAGAGGGTAAGCCGCCCGGCTCTCTAGTTTCCCATGTATCTATACTATCATTTTAGAAAAAGTCTTTCAATCAAATTCTAACCTGATTGTCTTTTTATTCGTTATTGTTACTCTCTGATTACATAGAAATCCGCTGGAAAGGAGGGCTAAGCCATGAGTATTGTCGACTTTATAGCAGTGGTAAGTTTCGGCCTAACCTGCTTTGGTCGTGGATATACCTTTGGCAAAGATAACAATAAGCCACAAAAATACCGCCATATTACAACTCTATTTCCTCCACCTGAATCTTCTGGTTTACCATCCCCTGGCGGCTGACCAGCAGATACACCTTTAAATCCAGCTGATCTTTTGCAATTGTAAATGGCTCCTGCCGCACAATTTCTACATATGCGCCCGTCTTTTCCAGTTCTTCCTTCCGTGCGTTTGCTTTTTTCAGACACAGTGCCAGCCGTTCCTCTCCGCTTTTTCCGAACAGGCGTCGCGGATAGATGGCCGTCTCCTTTTTGATCGTTTCCGTAAGTGTTTTCACAAAGCCAAAATGAATGCTATGGTGCAGGACGTGTGCCACCCACCTGGTTACAATTGTTGACGGATGTCTGCGATAAAAGTGAATCCAGCCAACCAGCAGCCAGTCTTTCGCCTGCTTCGCCAACTGCTCCATCACATCCAGTCCCTGCAGGAAAGACTCTTTCGGCATCTCATGTGGCACCATATACGGTTCCGGTGCAGCACAGTAAGAACAGAAATTAAGTGCCGGGACATCCGCCAGATGAACCAGGTGCTTTTCCCCCTCACTGCAGTAATTTTCCCCCAAATAGGTATACTTGTCCCACAGCACTGCAATCCGAAATTCCAGCTGACGCAGATTTTCATGCCGCGGAACCCAGAAATGTGCAATCTCTCCGTAGTTATATAGATTTACTTCCAGCTCCAGCTTCTGATAAAACAGGGTAATAACACTGTCTCCCTGCCGTACTCCAAGCACATATCGGTCCTGATCCCGGTCATAAGAGGCATCCAGTTTCCCTTCATAATCCTTTTTGTATGTGCCTGTGAAGATTGCTTTCCGAAAAACAAGAAAACTCTCCACGGTATCATTCATTTGATAAACCAACCGGATATCCTGCTCTGTTGTATTCGCTGTATGATCCTCCGGCAATAAAAGTTCAAATTCATTTTGCGCAAGCAGTTCCTGCAGCATTTCAAATGTTGTCACGTTTTTCTACTCCCTGATCCATTGCTAAGCCTATGATACTCTAATGGCTTCTTTCCTGTCAATCATCCCATATTTTTTCAAGAACAAAAAAAGAGTATGAAAAACACCGTTGTTTTCCATACTCCTTTTTCTTATTATATATGTCTTATATCTTTGACCTGCTTCAGACAAAAATCCGATTAGATATTTAACAGATCACTGAATACTTTCAGTGCTCCGTCTGTCTCATGTGCAAGTACGCGCTTTGCAAGAACTTTACCAAGCTGAACACCTTCCTGGTCAAAGCTGTTGACATTCCATAAAAATCCCTGGAACATGATCTTGTTCTCAAAGTGTGCCAGTAATGCACCTAATGTCTTAGGATTTACCTGATCACCAATGATAATAGAAGATGGACGTCCGCCTTCGAAATTCTTGTTGCGGTTATCATCCTCTTTACCGCATGCAAATGCAACGATCTGTGCCGCAACGTTTGCACAGAGTTTCTGCTGGCTTGTGCTTCCCTGAATATCAACATCGGTTCCAAGCTGATTGTTCTTAAAACCTACAAACTGCAGCGGTACGATATCGGTTCCCTGATGCAGTAACTGATAGAAGGAATGCTGTCCGTTTGTTCCCGGCTCGCCGAAAATAACAGGACCTGTCGGGTAATTTACAGGCTCTCCAAAACGGTTTACGGATTTACCGTTGGACTCCATATCTACCTGCTGTAAATGTGCCGGGAAACGATTGAGTGCCTGTGAATACGGAAGCACTGCGGTGCTCGGATATCCCAGTACGTTGCGCTCATATACACCAATCAATGCATCCAGCATTTCAGGGTTCTTTAATACATCTTTTTCTGCGGAAAGCTGATCCTCTGCTGCGGCGCCATCCAGGAACTGTGCAAATACATCCGGTCCGAATGCCAGGGATAATACAGCTCCACCAACGGCTGATGTAGAAGAATAACGTCCTCCGATGTAATCATCCATAAAGAATGCTGCCAGATAATCATCACTCTTTGCCAGAGGGGAAGTCTCACTGGTAACTGCGATCATATGCTTAGAAGCATCCAGTCCCGCTTTCTTTAATGCATCCTTAACAAATGACTCATTTGTGAGTGTCTCAAGTGTTGTACCCGATTTGGAAACAAGTACGAAAATGGAATGGGCAACATCAACAGAATTCAATACCGCTGCTGCATCATCCGGATCTACATTGCTGATGAATTTTGCTTCCATCCTGAATGTGTTGTTTTTCTTTGCCCAATTCTCAAGTGCTAAATACATAGCGCGAGGGCCCAGGTCACTTCCACCGATACCGATCTGGACAACTGTTGTGAATTTTTCACCAGCAGCGTTTGTGATCTCACCTGCGTGTACTTTGTTTGCAAAATCTGCAATTCTCTGCTGCTGCTCAACATAGAATTTACGCTTATCCACACCATCTGCTACAACGGCTTTTCCAAGCTGTCCTCGGGTCAGCTGATGAAGAACCAGACGGTTCTCCCCGGTGTTAATCACTGCACCATTGTAAAGCTCCTCAAATTTTTCGGAAAGCTGGGCTTCTTCTGCAAGCTTAACCAAAGCTTCCAGTACATCATCATCCACCTGCTTTGCAGCATAGTTGTACACCAATCCCTCTGCCATTGGAATACTGTAATTTTTCACACGCTCTGCCCCGTTCTCGCCAGACATTACTTTTTTCAGATCTATGCGACCTGTTTTTGAAAGGCTCTGAAAAGAAGCAAGGGTATCCAAGTTGTCCCAAGTAACCATAATAGATTCCTCCTATATGTTCTTTGTTATTTTATTCCTCAACCTTACTGATTATACAATGTAATTTCCATGAATTCAAGTATGGATAGTATGTGAAAAATGCGCTTTTCTTTTTCTTATACTGTGATATAATTCTTGTAGATGTTTTGGAGCGGCATATGTTTATTGGGGGATTACATATGATTCATAAAAAAATAGGGGCGTTTATATTTCAGGATGTACAAAATCCAAATGAGACAAAAACCACTGCTGTGACCCTGCGTCTGTATGCACTGATTCTCAGCGTTTATTTTCTTGTCCTTTTTTGTGTCTGCTGCTTTCTTCGGGATGTTCCTTCCTCCCTGCTGACACTCATCTGTGGCATTTTATATGTATTTGCTTTCCGGATTACCTATCTGAACCACACACATTTTGCTTCCGTTTTTTCACAATTATTGACGTTATTGTGGATTACTGTATTTATACAGAGATTCGGGTGGGACTGCGGTGTACAGCACTTCCTGTTTGTACTTCTCGTATTAAATTTTGCAGTCAGTTTCCACCGCATACGCACTAAAATCTTTGTTGGAATCTGCACATGTGCTTACCGCCTGCTTTTGTATTCCTATACACGGTATCATCTGCCGGTCATCCAGCTTTCCACAGATGCCAATATCTGCATACAGACCATAGACACTTTGTTTATTTTTGCAGAACTGATCACCGTTATGATTATTTTCACCCAAAATTCCCAGCAGATGGAACACAAGCTTATACGTTACAATCTGGAACTGGAACATATCGCATCCACGGATCCCCTGACCGGGCTTTTCAACCGTTGGCAGATGTATAAGCGTCTGGAAACATGTATTTCCAGATACACTCAGCATAAATTACAGACCCTGACTGTTGCCATGGGGGATATCGACTTTTTCAAACATGTAAATGATACTTACGGGCATGATGCCGGGGATGAAGTTCTCCGCACACTTTCCAGATTGTTTTGCACGGTAATAGGCGAAAAAGGGGAAGTCTGCCGCTGGGGCGGAGAAGAATTCCTGTTTGTATTTCCCGGCATGGATATGGAGGAGGTTCAGCTTTTGATGTCCGACCTTCTGGATGATATCCGGCACACTCCTGTATTATACGAACGCAAACTGATTCATGTAACCATGACATTCGGAGTCGAAGAATTTGGCAGAAATCATACCATGGAATCTGTCATTCAGGAAGCCGACCGCAAGCTTTATCTCGGCAAAGAGAGTGGGCGGAACCGGGTGATCTACTGATTTTATGCCATCTCACCCACCCGGTGGATTTCCGTTCTTTTTCTGAGGAAATCCAAAAATCTGTCACATACGACGGTATATACAGATCCCATCACATTGAATATAATTCGCAGCGTCACTGCCGTACCTGCACCGAATAACCCCGATGCAATCGACAGTGCGCCAAACGTATTAAATACGGTCTGCCATGCATATCCTGCAGAATAACCCACACCAATTCCACCGATCATCCCGATATACGGATACATGGATTCCGGTAACACATGATACAAAATAAGGAAGATCATGCACCCCACAATATTAAACGGTCCCCTGCGTTTTGCACGCTCCACACTGTCCTCATGAAATGGAAGACATACAGACATGCAGGCGATTCCCGCCCACATGGCACGCGGCCATCCGAGCAGTGACACGATCAGCAGTGCCGAAGAAACAATCAGTGTCAGCTTAATATACCACCAGTTCCGCGCGGAACGTACATCAAATTCCCGGAACAGATCCAGGAACGTCCGGCGGTATGGACGGTTTTTCTGATTCTTATAAAATACAGCCATACAGATTCCCATACCAATCAGCAGACTGATCACACGTAGCACATAGGCATGTCCACTCACATCATACCCCTGCAAAAGCAGATATCCAAGGACAAACGTGGACTGGTTTGACATGATCACATTGTGGCATCCGAAAATCATGAGAATCAGAATACATGCCACATTCACAAAAAATGCCGGAACCGGATGCATCATATTGGTAATTCTCGGTCCTGCGATTAAAATCCCAAAAATTCCCGCAATACAGAGCAGCCCATGACTGGTACGCACCCCGAAATCTGCCTGCCGGAGCACAAGTACTGCCAGCAGCACAACCACTCCCGGTACGCTGTTATCTGCACCGAATATTTTACTGAACAGTGTAACCACAGCGACGCAGAATGCCATAACAAGATAGACTTTAAAATTATAGATCAGGATATGTCTGCGTTTTTCTTTTTTGTCTGTTGTGTTTTTGATCAGCTGTTTTGAGCCAACTGAACTCAGTTGTAGTTCCTGGTAAAAAGTCATCGTCTGATTCCCCCTCGTTTTTTTAATAAAAAAGTACGCTGGCTTTGTGGTGCAACGATATCACAAAGCGTAGCGTACTATACCTCGATTTTTAAAAAACGTCAAGGATACGTCCTGTTTTTTTTAGATTTTGTTTAGAATTATTTTAGATTTTTCCCATCTGAAAAAGCATTTCCCACTTTTTCGCCCAGCACATAATACTCATTGTTGAACGGATCAAATGTGATCGGCTGTACTTTTGCCACATCTACTTTTCCGTCGGTCATTGCAGCTTCATCCACACTGACATTGACAATCTCCGCTACCAGTCTGCAGCTTTCCGGATCATAACTTTTTACTTTGCACTCTGCGCAGACTGCCAGTTCATTGATGATCGGAGCGTCTACATTTGCACTCTTTGTCACGGTAAAACCTGCTTTGTCCAGTTTTCCTGCCACATTGTTTGCAGATTCGATTCCCACATAATCACAGGCTGCCACATGCTTTGCATCTGCCATGCTTACGGTAAATGCCCCGGTTCTCTGGAAATTCTTTGTTGTCTTATGTCCGGCACTGATGCAGAAAGAAATCTCGTTTCCTTCACTGATTCCGCCCCATGCTGCGTTCATTGCATTCGCCGTGCCGTCCTCATTGTATGTTGCGAGAATAAATACCGGCTGTGGATAGGTGTATGGTTTTGCTCCAAAATCTTTTCTTGCCATATTAATTCACTCCTTTTCGTGCTCTGTTTTGAATTATTTGGAAGGATGAACTCCTTCCTCTGTTTTATACCTCACATTTTTGCAGGAATCAAGAGGGGGCAGGACATATACAGGTTTTTTGTGGGATTATGTCCCACGGCTTTTGCTTCTTGGGACATATGTAGATTTTGTGAGCAATTATGTCCCATAACATCTGGTGTCTGGGATATATAGAAGATTTTTCCGGAGCTATGTCCCTCTTTCTTGGACACACGGGACTTTTTCTCCTGCTTTTTCGCTATATGTCCCTCTTCTTTAGACTTACGGGACTTTTTCCTCTGCTTTTTCTTTATATGTCCCTCTTCCTTGGACTCGCGGGACTTTTTCCTCTGCTTTTTTCTATATGTCCCTCTTCTTTAGATTCGCGGGACTTTCTCCCCTGCTTTTTTACATATGTCCCATCTAGGTTCTGCAATAGCATGAAATGAAGGTGATATACTTTTATATGCCCCAAAATTATATAGCTAAATACAGTTCGCACTCCAAGATTTCACACAGGCAAAAATGGCATTTTATATAATTATATCTCTGCACATACTTTGCCAAGTTTTTTTGCATATTCATAAAGCTGCCTATTTTTTTCATTATAAGGACCAAATTCTGTCAATGCGCAAATGCAGGCATCACAGTCATCGAGCATCTGTTTTGCCCGCAAAAAGGTTTCTTCCGAAACCGGAAAGAATGCTTTTTCCGAAAAAACACAAGCGGCAAGTGCAGATGCCGCTGCGTACTCCACATCATTTTCCTGCAGAATGCCTGCTGCAAACGGAATATTCTGCCGCTGCAGGCGGTTGTAAACCGCAAGCCCTGTTCCACCACCGCCAATCACAAATACCTCCGGAATTCCTTCCGGCCTTTCCATAAAAACCTGCCCGGTCTGCGGATCAAACTGCCGGGACTTGACGCCGTACAACTGCTGCACGTAGTCCCCGGAAAAAATTTCCTCCGGTGTCCCGACCCGGTCAATACGGTCCCCTTTTACACACGCAATGGTGTCCGAAATTTTCTGTGCCAGATCCAGTTCGTGCAATGACATGATAACTGCCAGATTTTTCTTCCGTGCCAACATGCGGATGGTTGTAAGAATATCCAGTTTAAATCCCATATCCAGATAGGAAGTCGGTTCATCAAGAATCAGAACCTGTGTGTCCTGGCAGATCGCCCGCGCCAGCATAAGTCTCTGCCTCTGCCCATCACTGATTCTCCGGAAATCCTGCTGCTGCACTTCCCCGGCATGCACCAGGGCAATCGCCTCGTCCACCTTTTTCCAGTCCTGTTGTGAGAGGATACCAAGCCTCCCCGTGTACGGGTAGCGCCCGGTTGCCACCACATCCCTGCCGCTTAACAGTTCCGTGTGGATGCGCTCCGTCATGACCATCGAAAGATGTCTGGAAATCTCACTGTCCGTCAGTTCCCTCATGGATTCTTTTCCCAGAAAAACACTGCCGCCAATGGTTTTAAGCTGTTTGGTGATGGTCTTTAAAATTGTCGATTTTCCGGAGCCATTTGGTCCGATCAGTGTGAGGATTTCCCCTGGCCGGACACCCAGATTGATATTTTTAATCAGGGGAATCCGGTCGTATCCTACGGTCAGATCACGCATCGTAAGCTGCTCGTCATCGTTTGGTATATCTTGCGCAGGAAACTGCCCTGGCTCCTTTAGCATATTCTGTCCGTTATGTTGTTTTCCGTTTTCTTCTTTCATCACTTTCCAATTATTTTCCATCTGCATTTTTGTGTCTGCTCATAGTAACTTTCTTCCTACCTTTGCGTCCTTATCCGTTTTGGCTTTCTGTCTGCACGTTATTTGTCTTCCACGATTCATCACATCCGCTGCTTTCGCAACATTGCCGCAATTACCACCGGCACTAAAAATACCGCCGTCACCGAACTGATACTGATCTCCGTTGGTGCAAACACGGTTCGCGCAATCCCGTCACAGAACAGCGTAATCACTGCGCCGCCGAGAAAACATCCCGGAATTAGAATAATCGGTTTTGCCGTGTGGGTTGCCAGTTTAATCAGATGTGGCACCGCAATCCCGACAAACGAAATCGGTCCGGCAAACGCGGTCACACATGCCGACAGCAGACTTGACAGTAAAATCAGTGCAATGCGCAGCACTTTTACATTTACGCCCATATTTCTGGCATAAGATTCTCCCATCTGATAAGCACTGATTGGTTTTGCAAGCCCGAAGGTAATCACAACCGTGATTCCAACAATTATGACCATGATGCGGATGTGCTCCCAGCTCATACCGGAAAAACTTCCCATCGACCAGTTGTGAAGATTGACAATATTGGAATCGTCCGCAAACGTCACACAAAAATCCGTAATCGCCGAACAGATATAACCAATCAGGATACCGCACACTACAAGAAGCGACATATTCGATACCCGAAACGAAATCAGAAGGACAAATCCCATGGCAAGCAGTGAACCAGCAAATGCAGCTACCACCATTCCAAGGGAACTGACCATAATCCCTTTTTCCAGAAGAAAGATCATGGTCAGTGCCACGACAAGTTTGGCTCCGGAGGAAATCCCAAGCACATACGGTCCTGCAATCGGATTCTGGAAAAAACTCTGCAGCAGGAAACCGGATACGGAAAGTGCCCCTCCGAGCAGAACTGCAGCAATGATACGGGGCAGACGGATTTTCCAGACAATCTGATACAGTGTGGAATCCGGCTGATGTTTTGTCAGCACGCCCAGAAAATCAAAAAAAGACATTTCCACACTTCCGACACCGATATTCCAGAAAAACAAAACGACCAGCAATCCCATGATCACAAGAAAAGAAACCAGATAGCGGAGCGTTCTGTTTGTTTCTGTCCCGGAATTATTCTTTTTTTCTTTTATTTGTGATCTCATGTTCTTCTCCTCATGCATTACGACAATTGTTATTATTTGTACATCCGTACGCTCCGGCTCACTGCAATTTCTTCAGAAACCGGTATGTTCCATCCCCTTCTCCCGTCAGAATCTGATTCAGATCCTCGATAAAATCACAGGTTCCGGTGGACTGCTGGTAAAAATTGCTTCCCGTTGTATATACCTGTCCGCTTTTTACAGCCTGAAAATCCGCAAACAGGCTGTTTTTCTTTACCAGCTCATCGATGGACGTCAATTCCCCCTCAATGGTTCCGTTGTAGATCAGCACATCCGCATCAACCTCCGCAGAATAAAAATCTTCCATCTGCATTTTCATCGTGGAAAGTGCATTTTTTTCTTCATCCGTATAATTTCCGAGTGAATAGGTACCGCCTGCAAGTCCGATCATCGCAGAGACGTAGTCGTTTGGCTTGCGCACAGTGATCGTCCCGTCCGAGGAAACTGCAAAAAATGCCACCTTTTTCCCGGTACTCTTTTTTTCCATAATCGGTTTCACACGTTTTACCTGTTTATTAAAATAGTCATCTGCCTGCTGTTGTTTTCCAAACAAAACACCGAACAGTTTGATCCATTCCAGCCGTCCCAGCGGATGCTTTTCATAACTGGAACGCTCGACCATCACCCTGATGCCAAGTTCTTCGAGTTTTTCTTTCACTTCCGGATTGTGTGTAATCATCGTATTTTCGATTGCAAATGTACAGCCGCCCTGTAACAGCTGTTCGTAGTCCGGGGCACTGTATTTCCCCGCATAAACCAATGTTCCATCTTCCATGGCTTCTTTTGCTTTCTGGACATACCAGTCATTTGCTTTCAATGCCGTGTATGTGACGTGGGAAAGCCCATCCACCTGACAGACCAGATCCATAACGGCACTCGATACCAGATATACATGATTTAAGGGCTGCTGCAATGCAATTACATCCGCCGGCAGATCTTTCGGTACAGGCACACCCTTTGGAATAAGTAAAAAACGACCGTTATCCACGATCGTTATCAATTTATAATTTCCATATATATCGACCTGAAACTGATCCGCATAGACCAGTTCCAGACGTCCGGTTTGTTTCAAATCCCCAAAACTGACATCTTCCGGAAAGGAAAATGTCAATATATAGTCAATTTCATGTGGGACACTCATGGCCGTGGTATCTCCCACGACATCCATCTGGCACGGCACTCCCGCAATCGGGAAGGTAAACGTGGAATTGCCCCCTTCGTTTTCATTTTCATATTTCTGTCCGTCCACCAGCATATAATCATAGTGGGAACTGCTCCAGACAATCGTTGCATATGCCTGTCCGTCTGTCACTTTTATTTTTGCCTCGGAATCTACAGAAGCTCTGCCGCTTCCGCCTTCGAGTTTTACATTTGCGGTATACTCCCCGTCCTCCAGCGACGTATCCTGTTCTGTTTCCGCCATCTGTGTTTCAGTGGCTTTCTGCTGTGTCTGATCGTTTTTTGGGGAAGAACCGCAGCCGGTCAGAATCGACAGACATATACAAAAGGATAACATAATTGTGGTTAATTTCTTACTTTTCATACTTTCTATCCACTAATTTTTCTGTGCGTCCGATACACTTACTTTATGGTCATACCAGGTTCCCTTTGTTCCGAGAATTGCCAGATCAAACTCTTTGTCGAGTGCTTCTACTGGTACATCAAATCCATAGACTTCTTCTGTGGTTCCATCACTGTACTTTACGGTATCGTTGGTTGGCTGTAACAGTTTAGCACCATCTTTTGCTGCATCAGCTGCTGTTCCAACAAACAGATTGATGATTTTCTTAGACACCAGACGGATGTGAATGGTCATTTTTCCATTTTTCACCGTAAGTGTTCCACATCCGTTATCTGCCTCGTTGACATGAAACATGCCACTGTCGGTATTGAACTTTGCTGTATAAGTGCCGTCCTCCAGCGCGGATACCGCGCTGGAAGAAGCAGACTTGGAAACTTTTCCAAGTGACTCAATTGCTTTTTTTGTATGCTCTACATAAAGTTTCTGGACAGCTTCAATCTCACCAAGTCCTGCAATCTGTGTGTCAACACTGTCGAAATTACCGCTTGCAGTGAACTGGCTCTTCCAGGAATCGCCATCGTCTCCTGCCATATCATTGTTTGCATGATCTCCGGCTACCACCATGAGCGGACGAAGAATTACTTTCTTGTATCCGGCATCTTTCACTGCCTGAATCACATTCTCACAGGAAGTATCTTCCGGCTCACCCTCTACAGTTCCGATAAAGACGTTGTCATATCCGAGTTTTTCCATCTGTGTAGCCATCTGGCTATAACTTACTTTTGCAGAATGGGAAGTACCATGTCCCATAAATACAAATGCTGTACCGTCCTTCTTGGCAGCATCCAGTGAATCGTATCCTGCGGTCTTTACAGCTTCTGCTGTGATATCTTCTGCAACCGCCTTCTTGTCATCATTGATTACAGTTGCATCGTCACCAACTTCACCAAGCAGAGGTTCCGCAACAACAACTTTATCAAATTTATCCTTGTATGCGTCCAGTTCTCCAACGAGCTCATCATACTCTGCACCATGCATCAGGTGTGTCGGCTGGATCACCAGATTCTTGACACCGTTATCTACAGCTCTCTGCAATGCCTGATCCACGTTATCAATCTTTTCACCATCTCTGGCCTGTACATGATTGATAATAATCTGTGCAGTAAATGCCCTGCGGACTGCCCAGTCTGGATTTGCTTCCTGAACGGCCTTCTCCACACCACCGATATCTGCAACACGGCTGTCGTTGAAAGAAGTTCCGAAACTTACCACAAGAATTTCGTTCTCCCCGATGTTATCCTCATTTAACGGATCATCCTTGGAAGCATCACCGGTATCTCTGCCGAAATAATCCGGATCTGCATTTTCACCGGAAACAAGTGCTTTCTGTGCATCTGTCAGCTTGTCCCATGCTTCTTTTGCAGCAGCACACTGCTCATCGGTTTTATCTGTTCTTTCCTGAACATAAATAGCATCAATCAATTCTGCTACCTCATCTGCGGCTGCCTGATCGTCTTTTGCAGACTCTGTACCCTGCGAATTTTCTACCTGATTGTTGTCTTTGCTGTCTTTGTTTCCGCATCCGGCAAGCATTCCTGCAGCCAGTACACATGTCAGAAACAATGCAAGTGTTTTCTTTCTCATAATTCTCTCCTTTTTGAAATACAGCATAGACTGCATTTCCTGCATACACCACATCCACCCTGACGGATTTCTCATGCGATGTATTCTTTGGGTTGACGGGTTGCTTCATCTCATAAGATCACGCATCATCCAAAGTGCCAAAAGAAAAGCCCCACCCGGAACATTCCGAAAGGAGCAATCAACCCATGCAAAAAGGAACTGTCTGTGGACGGCTGTCCCACACAGTTTTCTGTAACATGCAGTACGATCAATGACTCGTGATCTGAAAGTAAAAACTTTCTGTACCAGATCATTGGCAGGTTTCCTGGCTCATAGATCATCATAACATGCTTCGCCTTCCCAATGCAGTTGCATCAGTGGCATATGAAATGCAGCCTAAGCTGCATTTCCTACGTACACCGCATCCGCGCCAGCGGATTTCTCATGCGGTGTGCTCCTTCTTGAAATGCAGCCTAAGCTGCATTTCCTACGTACATCGCATCCGCGTCAGCAGATTTCTCATGCGATGTGCTTCTTGCAGTTACTCCCTAATCACAGTGACGAGTTCGTACAGGATTTTCACCTGTTTCCCTTTTACCCTGTGCATACAAGCCCATATATCCCATGCAAAGCGGCTTTATATGACAGGCACCAACGATCTTCTTTATGAAACTTTTTACATATTAGCATATTGCGCGTTTATTTACAATGCGAAAATTACGTCTTTTCCGTTTTGATCCGGCACACCACTTCCGCTCCAGACTCCGCGTGGTTGTAAAAACAAAGCATGCCGCCCTGCTCTTTTAAGAATTTTTTTGTGATCGCAAGACCAAGCCCCTGATGCGTCCGGTCATGCCGGCTGGCATCCCCGCTGTAAAATTCCTGATCTGCATAGATGAGATCCTGCTCCGAAAAACCCTTTCCAAAATCGCGGACGGTTGCAGTCAGATACTCCTGCCCCTCATACACTTCCATCTGCAGGCGCACCACGATCCCGCGCGCCCGGTCTGTGTGTTCCACCGCATTGCTGACCACATTTTTCCACGCTCTGCCAACCGGTCCTGGCTTGCAGCATACATTCCCACACAGGGAATCCTCCTGAAAAACAACCGGAACTTTTTCCGCTGCCGCAATCTGCATGGCTGCTTCTTTGAACTGCTCTTTCAAACGCGCACAGGTGACTACTTCTGTCTCCTCTGCGCGGTCACGTCCATACAGCAGTTGCCGCATATGCTCCAAATACTGCTCCATGCTGCCCACATTCGCCAAAATAGCATCCGTACACTCCCGGTTTTCCGCAGAAAAATCCGTCTCCGCCAAAAGCTCGGCATTTCCTTTGATGACAGTAAGCGGTGTCTTGATATCGTGTGTCAGTGCCGCAAGCTGCTCTTTTTTCTGCTGCTGTGCGTCCCACTGTCTGGTCAGCGAATCTTTTAATGCTTCTTTCATGCCGGAAAGTGAGGACATCACATCGTCAATCTCCTTAATCTGCGATGGTCCGGTTTCAAACTCCAGATCATTTTGTCCAATTTTTTCCGTAACTTCGCGTAGCTGCCTAAGCTCCCGTTTTAATTTTTTTGCAAAATGGCCGGACAACAATATGGCGTGCAGGAAAAACAGCACCACGCCAAGCACCGGTGTCAGTATCTCCAGAGATGGAACAATGCCGTTTAATTTATCGTACGCATACCTCATATGCAAATCGTATTTTACAATACAGATATCGCCGCTGTTCTGCTTAATATAGCGGTAATACTTTCCCATGGATGCATACTTACTGCCGTTTTTATACCCCTGCCATGCCCTTTTCTGCGCGTCTGCCGAAAAAGTTCCGGTCTTAAACCGCCCCGCCGCATCGTAAATCCCGTATCTGCATCCATCTGGAATCAGGGCTTCCACATCTGTCCCCGCAGCCTTAATTTCTTCCGTATGGTCCGTCAGTTGCAGCTCCGCATAATTGGCAGGCAGCGTAAATCCTGTCATGGGACTTAATACCAGAAGCACCAGACAGAACATTCCGATTCCGAACGTATCCAGACAGAATAACGCCGCAAATTTCAAAAACAGCCCGGTCAGTGTTTTTTGTCTTCTTTTTTTCATTTCCATCGATAGCCGATCCCCCAAACCGTTTCAATCGGGTTGATCCCAAATTTCTGGAATTTTGCACGGATATTTTTTACATGCTCCGTAATTGCGGAACTGTTGCTGTCCCCGTCAAATCCGAATACATGCTCTAAAATCCGTTCTTTCGAAAATACCTGTCCGTGGTTTAATGCCAGAAATTCGCAGATCGTATATTCCGCCTTTGTAAAAACAAGTTCATGTTCCTGCACATAGATTTTTCTCTCCTGCATGGAAAAACGCACCTCCCCGATACAGATCGTATGCGTTTTTTCCCTGTTTTCCCGCCGGATATGTGCAGCAACTCTCGCCCGCAGTTCCCCGATCCCGAACGGTTTTGTGATATAGTCATCCCCACCCGCGCCAAGCCCGGTCATTACGTCTTTCTCTTCGGTTTTTGCCGTGAGAAACAGAATCGGACAATCCACTTTTTCGCGGATTCTGCGGCACAGATCAAACCCGTCTATGCCCGGCATCATCACATCTAAAAGAATGAGCTGGTATCTGCCCAGTTTGTCTTCCTCCAGTTGCAGCGGATCTTCAAGTGCCGTCACCTGATACCCTTCCCGCAAAAGTGCTTTTTTGATCACAGCTAAAATTTCCCGGTCATCATCAATTGCCAATATCTCAGTCATTGCACTGCCTTCCTTCATATTTATGAAACCATACTCCGATTATGACACACATCAGAAACAAGAGCAACAGACAAAACAACACACGTTTCCCGTTTACGGGATCATTGCAGTACCGAATGCCCCTTGCACTCCACGTAGCCGGAAAAAACTGCCATCTGCCCTCCCCAAGCCCGGTGAGAAACAGGGCGGACACCACCGACTGCACCACGCCCACGCACTGGGATACGGTCTTTGGAAAGATCAGATTCAGGAACAAATGCTCCAGATACAACGGCACACTTCCGAAAATCAGTGTCCCCGTCAGCCGCACATACCGCATGCCAATCCCCTCTTTTCCCAGTAAAAAATGATACCCGGCAGCAAAAAGAACTGCTGCCCCGAAAATTGCAAGAAACCCCATGCCAAAAAGAACCACGCCCTTTACAACAAACCCTTTGCCCTTTACTTTGTAGTTCCCGAGAAATACCTGAAAATGATTCTGCTCCTCAAGTCCGATATTTCCCGCACACACAATGCTCACCACAAACGGAAGCCCGATACCGATCAGTTCAAAATATGCCATGGTCTGTCCCATGGGATTTCCTATAGTCCCGCGATAATAAAACAGCATGAAACCAGCGATGATAACCGGCACCGCCACATGAAACGGAATTAAAAAAGTATGCTTCATTTTCAAAAGTTCCGCCCGGACACTTCCCATCACACGTTTTGTCATTCTGCCACCTGCTTTCGAAACCATGTTCTGCCTGCCAGCCAGAATACCAGAAACCACAGAAGTGCGGCAGGAATTCCAATCAACAGCCCACTCACTCTGCCGAGTTCCGGAGAATAGGTCACCTGCCCCGGCTCAAACGGCAGTCCGTTTGGCATCACTTTGATCACGACACACATCAGCCGCGATGTGATCGCTCCCGGAAACAACGCAAACCACGGTTTTAACGATACCGACGTAGACAAAATACTATAGATTCCAACATGGATCACAAGCATCAGAAATGTGCTTATTTTCTGTGCAAGAAGCAGGCAGAACGGAATCTCCCAGAGTGTGGTAAGCCACAACACAATTCCTGCCAGTATCTGTGCCGGAATCGGGATTTCCTGCCTCATCTTCAGATTCCCCACAGATTCCAGCAGCATCTGCCCCATCATGGAAAACAGCGTAAGTCCAGCAACTGCAACCGCCGACATCTTTATTCCGACAAGGATTTTTGCGTCCCAGATCTGTTCCATGCCGCAGGGCAGTGACCATATCGTGTAATTCTTTTTCTGTTTGTCCTTTTTCCCGATGATGCTGCACAAAATGCCCAGAAACGCCGGATACAGCCCGATGTACCACCAGTTGTACACATCAACGGAAAAATAGGAAGAGGTCAGCCAGAATGCCAGCAACGCCGTAAACATCGGCATGCCGAGCGTAATTGCTGCCACGGAGGTATGACGGTATTTTAACTGTTCCGCCCGAAAATAATGTTTCATGATTCATTCCCTCCTTTTGCGACAACATTCATAAACAACGCTTCCAGATCCTGCTGTTCCTGCAGTTTTCCTTCAAATCCCACCGTTCCCTTTGCAATGATCCCGATGTAATCGGCGGTCTGCTGGATTTCACTTAAAATATGGCTTGAAATGATCACCGTAATGCCTTTTTCCGGAAAACTCCGGATCAGTGCGCGCAGCTCCTGAATTCCAAGTGGATCTAACCCGTTGACCGGTTCGTCAAGTACCAGCAGTTTCGGATCATTCAAAAGTGCCAGACCTATGCCAAGCCGCTGCTTCATTCCAAGTGAAAAAGCCCCTGCTTTTTTCTTTCCCGTATCCGTCAGGTCGACGGTTTTGAGTACTTTCTGAATTTTTTCATCCGGAATTCCGAGAAGAAGCGCGCGTACTTTCATGTTCTCCCACGCCGTCAGGTTTTCATAAATGGGCGGTGTCTCGATCAGCGCGCCAATATCCGCCAGATCTGCCCGTGTCCACTTATGCCCCTCAAAATAAATTTCACCGGACGTAGGGTTTAACAGTCCGGTGATTGTTTTCAACAGCGTGGATTTTCCCGCGCCGTTTGCCCCCAAAAGTCCGTATACACAGTTTTTGGGGATTTCCATTGTAATGTTTTTCAGAACGTTTTGTCCTTTAAATTCTTTTGACAGATTTCTGATTGTGATCATATTCTGTTCCATGTTTCATCCTCCTCTTGATTTGTAAAATCAGTATAAAGGAGAATTCTAAGGAATTTATAAGGATCTTTTTATTTTATCTGCAGTTTTAAAAATGCCTGCTTCACTGCAATCTCTGTATCTGCAATTTCCGGTGCAAGGGCCTGTTTTAAGATCTGATCCAGTCGTTCATCCGTCATATCCGATCCGCCTCCAATTGTTCTTTTAACAATGCTTTTGCTTTGCGCATCCGGGTTTTTACGATACTTAACGGGATATGTAAGCATACCGTAATCTCCTGCATGGTCATTCCGCGGAAAAATTCAGGTAAACCGGCATCCGGTACTTCTCCGGAAGTGCTGCCACAACTGCCTGAACTTCCTCGATTTCCGCCTGATTTAACATCTGCTCGGGCGTTTTTTCGTCCTCACACGTGCCGGACAAACCGCCCTGTTCCATGTATTCTTCAAGACTGCCCTCCGGAAAAATGCGGTTTCGCACGGCGTATTTTTTCTTTTTGTTTTTCCACAGCAGGATTGCTGTCTGCATGGCATAACTTTTTATATTCTGCGCCGCATCAAGCTTTTTTTGCTTTTCCAACAGCTTTACCATGGTGTCCTGATACAGTTCGTTTCCACGCTCTGTACTCCCGGCATTCATCCTGCAGAACCGCAGAATGTCTTTTCCATGTTCGGTGACAAACTGCTCAAATTCGTGCTTATCCATCCCTGATCCTTTTTCTCTCTTAAATCGATTTAAGGGGTTTGCCCTTACACTTTTATATTGTCCTGAACTGGCAAAAAGGTTTTATTTATACTATGATAAAATCTTGAATCATCAAAAATGTCTCCGTTTTATTTTTCAAACATACTTAATTAACGCCAAATAGAAATTTCCATAATAAAACTTGCAGTTAAGAGACGCCTGGAAAAGATATGCGAATCCCATAAACTGAAATAAACGTAAAAACACCCGGTTAAATCACTTGATGATAAGGACTGGTATCTATAGATAAAAAATTAAAGGTTCAGGTGACGTTTTTTCGAAATTTTAGTGCTTGAAATCAGGAAATGTCACCTATATAGTAAAAATTGCTTTTTCAGGTACCGCTTTTTTCGAGAAAGTGGTATCTGGAAAAGCAATTTTTGATCTATAGAGACTTTCCGGTATCTGAATGTTAAATTTTCAATATATAGGTACCGCAATGGTATCTTTTACATGAATTTTATTGGCATAGATACCACAATGGTATCTTTTACATGAATTTTCTTCCGGGAGTGCCTTTAACTGCAGGTTCTGGTGCCTTTATATTTGTTCCACAGACAGGATTTGCGAAAATATGTTTCTCAATTATATTTTCTCCAGCCAACAGGAAGAAGGGGAACATTTCTTTCGGAAGAACAAATTTACAACTTGCTCTGGCACTCACAACCCACAGCGAATTGCGTAAACCGAACAACTTTACTCCACGTACCTGAAACCAACGCCAGAGCTAACTTGTAAATTTTTCTGTAGAAAGAGAATGTCCCCTTTTTCCGTCACATCGAGAAACCTTATATTTAGAACAGTCTCCCCCCGCAAATCCATCCCTCTGAACAGACCGCGCAGTTAAACAACAATTTCAAATATCACTATTTTTTCCCGTACATTGTTTCCGTCAAACAGATCTCTGCAATCAATTTCATCGGAAAACAACAATTCCTCTACGGTCATCAGATAAGCTATGTATTCATCGGATGGATAATAGAAAAACAACTTTACTGTTCTCCTGTTTTCATAATAAGAATTCAAAATCCGGGCAATTACTTTTTTCAGCAGTTCCAGCGAAAAAGGATTAAAAAAATAAATCCGGTCCACCGTTTCCGGAACTGTATACCGCTCCGCATTTGCAAGTGCAAATAATTAGAAACTAAAGCACATCTTTAATTAACTTTCCTGCTTCCTTATCAACAATAACTGTTACATTATTGTGTAACTGTAAGATTGAAGCTGGAACCTTTGGAGTTACCGGACCGAAGAATGCATCTCTTATAATCTGTGCTTTCTTCTCACCATTTGCAATTAATAAAATATGCTTTGACTGCATAATTGACTTAATACCCATTGTAAATGCCTTTTCTGGAACTGCTTCACCTTCATCGAAAAGTCTCTGGTTAGCATCAATTGTGCTCTGTGTAAGCTGTACACAATGAGTTGTTTTTTCAAAAGATTCACCAGGTTCATTAAAACCAATGTGTCCGTTTAAGCCAATGCCTAAAAGCTGCATATCAATATTTCCAAGCTGTTTCATAATACCTTCGTATCTTGCACATTCAGCTTCTTCGTCTTCAGCCATACCATTTGGAAGATATGTATTAGACTTCTTAATATTGATTAAATCAAAGAGGTTAGTATCCATGAAATATCTATAACTCTGCTTATGATCACCTGTTAAGCCTTTGTATTCGTCAAGATTAATAGTACTTGTCTGTGAGAAATCAATATCTCCCTTGTTGTACCATTCAACCAACTGCTTATATGCGCCAATTGGTGTTTCACCTGTAGCCAATCCAAGTACTGCGTCAGGTTTCATAATAACCTGTGCGGATAAATAATTAGCTGCCTTTCTGCTCATATCTTCATAATCATTAGCTATTATAATTTTCATTATTTTCCTCCTTGCATATTAAATATGTATTGAAATAATAAACTCCCTTTTTATTATTAGAATGTTTATTTTTATTTGCCCTGGTCAACTAAGAACTGGATAAATCTGTCTACTCCACCGCCTAAAATCTGAATCTTTTCAGGTCTTACACCTTCTAATGAAGAAACATCGAAGAAATCTCCTTCTTCTGTCTTAGGTGTAAGCATAAAGCTGTCACTTCCGTAAAGACCTTCCTGAATTCCTACGAATTCATCTCCCCAGAAAGAACAATCTTCTGCTTCAATGCCTTCTTCCTTAAATGATTCAAGGATTGTATCTACGTTGTTACTCTTACATGAAATACCAACTTCAAGATACTTAGCATCACATGTTGCGGATACCTTAAGGCCGAATTCTTCTCCAACCTTTTCTGATAATGAAACTAAATCCATAATTCCATTCTTTAAACCATGTTCTTCTAACATAGCCTTTAACTGTGACATTTCATCTTCCTGCATAAATAACTGATCTCCACGTTCATTTTCTACCTGTAAATCAATTTTGCAGTAGTTTGGTCTTGAAAATACAACATCAGTTTTGAAGTTATATTTTTCAAGTAACTCTCTGTGGATTTTGTAGCATACATCATGAATCTTTAATAATCCTTCTGTGTCAGGTATACAGTCAGCGAAAATCTCCGGCTGACCGTTAACCATCTTATAGTTGTATGCTCCTCTGCCCAAACCTAAGTAAAGGTTTGAAGCTTCCTCTGGAGTGAAATGTTCATGAATTTTTCCACTGGCAATTTTGTCATATGTTGTACCACTTACAATTACAAGCTTTACTCCACTTGCAAGTAAAGGCTTCATAGCTGCAACAGCTTCCTCAACAGGAGCCTGTCTTGACATTACGGCTGTTCCGTCCCAGTCGAAAAATATTGCCTTATATTTCTTGGACATATTCTTCTCCTTCCTTATTTAAAGTGATAGGTTCATGATTACTCTTAAATGTAATAGGAACCTGATTAAGTAATTTATATGTAACCTTTCCCTGTTCAATTTTGATTCTCATATCGCTACCATGATATTCAACACAGAATTCGTATGACTTCCACTGTTCAGGAAGTTTTGGATGAATTGTAAGTTCTCCTGTGTTAGAACGAACACCTGCAAAACCAAATACAATACCCTGCCATGTTCCTGCCATGTTAGCGGCATGAATTCCTGCATAAAAATTATCATGCATATCATCAAGATCCATTCTTGCTGACTGTGAGAAATACTTGTAAGCTTCTTCATCGTATCCAATCTGACTTGCAAGAATTCCAAAAATACACGTAGACAATGATGAATGATGAAGTGTAACTGTCTGATAGAAATCGTAGTTTCTCTTAAGCTCTTCTTCTGTAAAGAAGTTACTGTGAAGTAACATTCCAAGGATTGCATCAGCCTGTTTTGCCATTCTCTGTCTGTAAACAAACAATGGATGATAATTTTCATATAATAAATGTCTTTTTTCTTCAGGAATCTTTGATTCATCCCAAGGTTTTCTCATTAAGAAACCATCATCCTGTGGATAAATCTGTAATTTTTCATCAAATGGGAAATACATGTTGTTAATAATCTTTTCCCAGTATTCCAACTCTTCGTCTTCAAGTTCTAACTTTTCAACTAACTTGTTGTATGCATTTTTGTCAAGATTCTTCATTCTATCTAATGCCCACATTGCACTGCGAATGTTTTCTCTTGCCATTAAATTAGTATAGAAGTTGTTATCCACGATTGCATTGTATTCATCAGGACCTGTTACCGCACAAATACAATACTTGTTATCCTTGCATTCTGCAAAACATCCTACGTCTGCCCAAACTCTTGCAGTTTCAACCAATACTTCTGCAGCCTTGTCAATTAAGTACTGATCATCACCTGTAATATCAAGATAGAGCTTAAATGCATATGCAATATCTGCATTAATATGATACTGAGCTGTTCCAA
>OLPW01001050.1_pt1 | contig 30452 bp, 24 predicted proteins | sample 1672161 | NCBI WGS metagenome assembly OLPW01 (sample SAMEA3136654, study PRJEB25190) | human gut metagenome
GGCGTTCATTACAGTCAGACGGGATGCCTCTCCATAGAGCGCCTTCAGTGGGCCAAAAAGGTCAAATACAAACAGCAGGACGCCCAACACATAGGCCAGGGAGAGCGCACCGCTCTGTTCCAGCACAATAGCCAAACCAAAGATTGCCGCAATGCCAATCCCGTAGAGAATATTCAGGCCCACAGTCCACGGCGTCATTTTCCGCTCAAACGCAAGAGATGTATTTCTGGACCGTTTGAAATTTCCGGTCAGTTCCTCCGACTTTTCGCCCAGCAGGTTATAGCTCTTGATAACGCCAATACCTTCCACAAAGGACAGAACCGCATCCGTCAGCCGTTCGCTTTGTTCCTGGCGGCCTGCCGCTTCCCGCAGGGAGACTTTGTTCATCCCCTTGGATACCAGCCACGCCAAAACGGTTACCGCCGCAGCAATCAAACCGAGCTGCCAGTTCAAATAAAACATAAAAGCCAGGAGAACCAAAGAGGACAGCAAATAACTCATCATATTGCCCAGCGTACTCATGGCGACTTCTTCAATAAACACCATATCGGTACTAAGGACAGAACTAATCTTGCCGACATTCCCCGATGTAAAATATCCCATTGGCAGTTTTCGCAGATGGCCGCCCAGTTCCATGCGCTTAGCCGCAAACATCAAATATCCTGCTGCGCTTTGCAGACTGTCACTGAGATAGTGAACAAGCATCTGCACCAGTACCGCCGCAGCAAGGCCGATCCCTACATATAAGCAGGTCTGCCCGGTCAGTGTTCCGGCTGCAAATCCGCTCAGCACCACAAAGGCCAGAAAAATCGGCATCTTAGACAGGATGGACTCCAAAAACGCACAGACAAATGCGCCCTGGATGCGCCCCTTATAGCGGCCGGAGAGTTTCAAAATCCTCGAAAACAGTGCAAACATTTATTTTCCCTCCTTTGCAGTATGTACTTTCCATTCGGCGCTGTCCTGTGCTGCCTTCCACAATTTTTGATATTCCGGGCAGGACTGGATCAGCTCCTGATGCTTGCCTGTTGCCACCAGCTTCCCGTGATCCATGACGCAGATCTGGTCGGCGTTCATAATGGCAGGCAGTTTATGGGCGATGACGATTAAGGTTTTGCCCTTCACCAGTTCCGCAATGGCTGCTTCCATTTTTTCCTCATTCTCGGGGTCAGCGTAGGCGGTCGCCTCGTCAAGCACGACAATGGGGGCATCTTTTAAGATTGCGCGCGCCAAAGAAATACGCTGACGCTGGCCGCCGGAGAGCATTTTCCCGGCATCGCCCGCCATAGAACGAATGCCCTGAGGCAGTTTCTCCAGGAACTCCATACATTGGGCCTTTTTCGCCGCCTCCAGGACTTCTTCATCTGTTGCGTTCAGCCTTCCGAGCCGGATATTTTCCAGCAGAGAGGTGTTGAACAGGTATTGATCCTGCGCTACATAGGAAATGCGGCTGTTCAATGCCTCCAGACTCATATCGCATAGTTTCTGCCCACCGATGGAGATACTGCCCTTTTGCGGGTCGTAATAGTGAATCAACAGTTTGGCGAGGGTACTCTTGCCGGAACCGGACTCACCCACAAGGGCTGTTTTCTGTCCGGCTCTTGCGGTAAAGGAAATGTCGTGGAGGACTTCATCCTCAACCATTGCAGGTTTCCCGTCGGGGCCAGGCTGCATTGTCTGATAGGCAAAAGTAACATGGTCATAGGTAACGGTGTCATCTTTTCCATGAAACGTATCACCTGTCTGCTGAAGTTCTGGCGCATCCAGGACTTGCTCCAGCGCAGAAATCTTGTAGTTAAGCTGGGGCATGGTAGGCAGGAACCCAAGAGATTTGAGCAGTGGCACACCGATACTCAGGGAAAGGCATAACACCAAAATCAAATCCGGCAAAGCCGACCAGCCGGAGAGAACAAACCAGGCTCCCAGCGGCAGGGTAAGAATAATGGTGCAGGGCAGCAAGCTGCTGTAAATCGCCATCCACGGCCATGCAGCCTTATACCATGCCAGGGTGTAATCCCGATAATCGGACACATCCTTGCGGAACCGTTCATAGGAGTCAGCGTCTTTGTTAAATACCTTGACGACCTCCATCCCGTTGATGTACTCGATGATGGTATTGTTCATCTTCTGCCCAGCCATGTAGTAAGGCCCCATTTTCTTCATGCCGACAGAATACATCGTCATCATGGCAATCAGGCTGATGGGGATAGATGCCAGGGACAAGAGCGCCAGTTTCCAGTCCACAAAAAACATAGCTACATAGACCGCAATCGGGATCATCAGATTTGCGATCCCCTCCGGCATTGAGTGAGCCAAAAGAACCTCCAAACTGTCCACGTCATCCACAAACAGCTTTTTGACTGTGCCGGTGCCCTTATCCTCGATTACACCCAGCGGCAACTTTTCAAATCGCTTTTGCAGCGCAGTCCGCAGACGGAGCAGGGTATCATAAGCTGCCTTATGTGAGATGTTCAGCCCCCAGCCATAGAGAATAGCTTGCAGCACCAGGCATACCAGCACCAATACCACTCGCAGGATGATAAAAGAAGCGTCGATTGCCTCCCCCATGACCAACGGCGCGATTACCTGGTAAGCCAGCACAAAGGGAAGAACCCCCATCAGAACGCTGACCAATACCACCGCCGTGGCCGCATAGAGCCCCTTTTTATGAGGCCCTGCGTACTCAAATACTTTTTGAAACATAAGTCTTACCTCCCATCAGTTAAAATATTTTTCTGAAAGGGTTTTCAAAATCTCAGGTGAAAGCCTGTGATTTTGTATGGCCCCGTGGTCATCCAACTGAACCACTTCCGTACAGGTACGGACAATGAACTCAAAATCATGGGATACCACAAAAACGATCACCCCGGAATTTGAAAGCTGTTCAATCAGATTGCTGACGCGCACCATCGAATCATAATCTAACCCACTGGTAGGCTCGTCGAAGTAAATCACCGGGCTGTCCTTTACGATAGCGGCGCCGATGGTGACCCGTTGCTTTTGACCACCTGAGAGAGAAGCCGGGTGACGCTCCCGATATTCTGAAAGCTCCAAAGCATCCAATGTGGTGTCCACTTTTTCTTTGCAATCGTCCTTTATTCCAAGAGACAGTTCTTCTTCCACGCTGCTGGCAAAGAGCTGATAGTCTGTATCCTGCATTACCAGGTAAGACAGAGCGCGCCGTTGACGGGGTGTGAGTTTCTTTCCGTCAAAGCTGATTTCCCCTTGCTGCTGTTTTAATAGTCCGGTCAAAATCGACAAAAGCGTTGTCTTTCCTGCGCCATTGTGACCGAGAATCCCAATGACATCTCCTGCATGGGCTTCAAAGCTGACATTCTGGAATACATCAGGCCCTTTCTTATAAGAGAATGCCAAGTTCTGCACCGCCAACAGGTGCTTCCCGTCGAAAAGGCGTTCCTTTTCGTGATAGTTTTTCGCATCTCGTTCCGGATACGCTGTCCGCAGGCCATAGGAGATGCGCGTTTTCTCAGGCAACGCGCAAAACTGTTCTCTGGTAAATTCTCGTTCAACCTTTCCATCCTGAATGAGAAACACCCGGTCAATCAAGTCCCGCAGATAATAGAAGCGATGTTCTACCACAAAGATGGTATATCCGTCCTGCTTCAATTTTCCCATGATTTCGGCCAACCGTTTGGTAGCCGCATAATCCAGATTGGCGGATGGCTCATCGAAAATGTAGACCTTGGGTGAGAGAGCATAAACCGAGCCAATGGCAATCTGTTGTTTTTCCCCGCTGGACAGGGCAAAAATGCTCCTGTTCAGGTAGTCCACCAATTCCAAATCTTTGGCCGCCTTTGCGATCCGTTCAATCGTTTCTTCACGGGGAAGGCCCATGTTTTCACATCCAAAGGCCAGTTCCCTGGTAGTGTCTGTCATAAAAAACTGAGAGCGCGGGTCCTGGAATACAGTTCCTACCTGCCCGGCCAGCCCGGATGGTTTCATTTCCAGGAGTGAGTGCCCATCCATCACAAGATCACCCTGAATTTCTCCGGGGTAAAAGTGCGGAATCAGGCCATTAAGCGAACGGATCAGTGTTGTCTTGCCGCAGCCGCTTCGTCCGGTCAGAAGGATAAACTCGCCGGTTTCTACGGTCATATCAATTCCACGGAGGGTATAATCTTGGCTTTCTTCATAGCGAAAGCTGAAATTCTGAAATGAGATCATCGTCATACCCTCCACAAAATGATTTCCCCGATTTTGGTCTGGTCAATAAGGAGAAGCCCAGCCAAAAAGAGAATGCCCAGCAGAGATACCACGATTTCCGGCCACGCAAAGCGAATCGGACGCAACGCATATCGTTTGCATTCCAGTTCCAGGCCGCGTGTTGTGCCGGATGCCGCCAGTTCATCCGTGACCTTCAGGCACCGCATCAGCAGCGGTATCAAAATATACTCTATCGTTGCTAACGGATGGGATACCCGTTTCCAGAAGGTATCACTGATACCGCGAATATCCATCGTGCAGCGGATTTGCCGGTATTCAATCCGCAATGTAGGGATATAGCGGAACATGACGACAAGAGGGATTGTGACCGCCTGTGGCAGCCGCATCCTTTGAAGCGCCACCATCAGGTCATCCATGTAGGTGGTCCGCAATATCCAGAGTCCCATCATCACGATGGGGATCAATTTCAGGACCGTAACGCCAAACACGCTCATAATCACGCTCAAAACCGGCACCTGCACATAACGGAGCAGAGCGTTAAGATAGGCTACAATGATATAGGTCACTATCATTTTCACAGCCCATTTCCCGCCATTGCCTAAAGCAATAAACGCCCCATAAACCAGCATGAGCGCAAGGCTGACAACTTCTCCGGCCAAGAAGTAACTGACAAAACCGATGCACACCAGGAGAAGGATTTTGCAGCGTGGGTCCAGGAGCGCAGACCCATGAAGGGGCTGCCGCTCGATGATTTGTTTGATTTGTGCTTCTTCCATTCCAATGCCTCCCTATAAAATCAAAGCGCGGGACCACATTCAGCCCCGCGCTCTGAAATCAGGCAGCCCGCTTGCCTGCGTTTGTCTGATACATTTTCAGGGGGCTGATCCTGTTATTTTACTGAAACGAGTCCAGCCTTGATAAAGTGCTTCTTCAACGCTTTTTGTCCGATCAGCCCGCCAATCAGTCCTCCAACCAGACCGGCCGCAACAATGACGACCAACATGGGAACGGAAGTAATATTCAGCATTCCATCAATGTACTCCTGCGCGATGTTGTTCTTCTCCATAGCCCCGACAAAGGCGCTCTGAAGGAATTTGATGGGGCAGATCGCGCTGAAAGCGAAAATGGCGCTGAACAACGCATAGGCTGCCATCATGGATTTCATCGTAATATCTTTCCGGCCCATAACCAGGAAATCGCAGATTACACCGCCAATGACAAGGCCAATCGGAATAAACCAGAATGCGCCTACCAGCAGGAACAGAATCGCCTGAATTGCGGCACAGATGGTGAACACGCCTTTCTTCGGCACCTTGGCCAGAAGGAGCATCATCACGATGCCGTTAGGAATAGCAACAACGGACGGATAAAACACATTGGTCACCGGGCCAGCCACGCTCATAATGGTGCTGATAATCATGCAGATGATCCACATGAGGGCTGTCAGGACGCCGATGAGAATAAAGTCTTTCGCATTCAACTTTTGTTTCATGCTCATGCCTCCTCACTTTGTTGGAAAATAAAAATGTGATGTAGTTAGCAACATCTAACCACATCACATAGAATATCAGTTATCGCAGACTAATCCAACCCAAAACCTGCCCGTTTTGACCCAAAAACAGTCAGCCTTTATTTTTTGTGTTATCAAACCGGCTTTCCCGGTAATTTTTTGGTGCTACGCCATATCTTTTTTTAAAGGCAGCCGCAAAATTACTGGCCTTCCCATATCCAACGATCGCAGCAACCTCGCTTACATTCCAGTCTCCTTCTAAAAGCAACTGTGCCGCCTGTGCCAGACGCTGTTCAATCACATATTGATGGATCGGCATACCGTAGAACGATGAGAACCCGCGTGTCAGTTTCGTCATGCTCAAGTGTACCATACGGGATAATTCTTCGCAGGAAGGGGCGAATGCGAGCTGGCTGTCTATAATTCGCTTGGCTTCCATAATGGCAGTTCGCTCAGTCCGGGACATAGAAATGTTTTTACCCATTAAGATGTCCAGTTCCAGCACTTCACCCAAATAAATCGACAGCAGTTCCAGCAGTTTTCCATCCAGGTACAAATATCCCAGCCCGCCACGATATTGTGTGAAACGGCTTGTCTCGGCTAAAATCTGTTCCATAACGGGCGTCACTGGAACTTTTGAAATCCCGTTCAAAAGTTTTTTCTCATAGACAGTTACTTCCTGCCCGTCAAAATAGTCTGATAGAAGCCTGGAGAAATAGGGGATTGGAATTTTGATGCTCTTAAATGAGAAATTGCTATCCTTTTTGTAGCAAATATATTCTGTTCCTCCGTGACCGGCATAAATACAGGACTCATTTTTTTGAATCGTCACAGAACGCCGTTCATCCATGATACCCCAGGAAATTCCGTCATTCAGGCAGAAAATGATTTGCATATATTCCTTACTGACGGGACCCTGCACATTCATATCTGCCTGATAGCACATTTGCCAGTCCGAAAGAATAACGCCATGTTTGATCTTCGTTTGAGCAATTCGCCCGCTTCCCATATCAGACGGAATATCCATCGAAATTGTCTGGGGCGAATTGATTATAAGATCATTATACAATTTGCCAAGATAATGGCTTCCATGCGTCATGATATATCTTCACCTCCAAGGTGGTTAGCTTTCGCTAATTCAATGATATATCGAACGCAGTCATATAGTCAAGTGGGAAAACAGTCTTTCCTTTACAGACAAGCAGAGGATTATAATTTTCCTCTGCTTGTCTGTAACTCATATAAAAACTAATTCAAGATAAATTAACTCCTCCACCTGCGCTTTCAGCGTATTCATCAGCCCCGCCCAGCGCATGGGGTCGCGGGCCTTCAAATCCTCGGTCACGCCTGCCGCCTCCATCATTCGGGGCAGCATGGCGTCCATACGCTCCCGCGCCGCCCGGTCAATCTCCAACAGGTGCGGGTACAGCTTTTCACTCAAAATCAGGCTGCTGTAAAGGCCGGGCCGGTGTTCCTTCAGGTAGCGTTGCCGCATCCGGCCATACATTTCTGATAATATTGGCAAGCAATGCCCCTGGATAGCCATTCGGCTTCCGGCGCTGCTTGTTGAGGGTATCCCCCAAGCCCCCATAAACGCAGAATTTCATTCTGCGGCTGCGCGTCCAATGACGCTTTTAATGCTTTTAGCATGATCCGTATTACATTTATTATCGACTGTCCGCAGGACATAGGCGAGGATATGCGTCCCCTTGCGGAACAATATGACCGACGCAGCATTTGAGGAAGCGCCGTTCAATATAACATTTTCCGATAGGGAATAACACCAACGCAGGGCGCAGTGGCCATCTTCGGCTTCCGCATCCCGCGTTTTTTCTTTCTCAGAATTTTTTTGAGAAGTTTTCAAAAATCTTGCGACCATCGGTTGTAAAACCGTACTTATAAAACAAAGAGGACTGCGCGGGCTTCGGCGGCTTTGCCAGAAGCAATGCAGGAACCTTATTATACCGATACAGGAGGTGAAATGAGTGTGACCGTGTTCGATGTTCAGTATGAATTTAGGCACTGGACTGCTTATTTTGCTCTCTGCTTTTGGAGGCAGCGATTGAAATTTAGCAGGTTGTGGCATACAATTTGTATATAAGTTACAAGTTGTATGCCAGCACAAAAAGGAGGAGAAATCGGATGACACGGATAGTATGTAATGACCTTGCGTCACATTGTAAACCATTAGGAGAATCGAGATGAAAAAAGGTATCGTACTAATTTGTGCGCTTGCTTCTCTTTCTATCTTCTCGAGCTGCACAAGCCAAAAAAATGATACAAGAACCGGAGACACTATGCCAATTATCACTATTTACAATAGAGACTACACTGCGTCTGACACGATAGTTTCAGAACTTCCTTTGGGGTATGAATACATTGGCGATTTACCAAAGGAAGCTTCCAATGATACTGGATTGGAAGGATGTAAGATGTATGCAATTAAAGAATTAAATAGTCTTGCAGACTTTTACTTGTACCAAAAATCCGAGAATACTTCTGACAAAAAGGATGCTTCCACCGAACAATCACAATGGCATTATGTTCAGTGGGTTTTGTGTGAATAACAATATTAGCAGGTGTTTTCTTGTTTAACAAAATACCTTCCATACCTTTGTAAGAAAGGATGAATGTATAATGAAAAAAGCAAAAATTTCATGCCTGGTTCTTGCATTCCTTATGATTTTTGGATTGGGAATGAGCGCCCAAGCAGCTGAAAACAATTCCTTTGATATTCGCTTGAATTCAGCTCCTAATAGTTATAACGCAGGATGCGACACATCTGATTCTGTGGTTTCCGAAAATGATTCTTTTAGCGTCAGTGTTAATGGCACGGTCACAGATATTCGTTTGAATTCTGCGCCTGATGGTTATAGCCCTTCTGGCACTCGCACAAATGCAGAGCAAACCGTTCCGGATATTTCTTCTGTGCAGATTATGCCTCGCGCAACGGAGCTTATGCCCACGGGTGGCGGAGAATACAGCTATAATCCTACATATTGGAACGATGAAGCTAATGTATACCGTTCTAATTGTTACGGATATGCATTAAATCTAATTGCAACCAACACCAGTGATCCCTATGCAGGATGGCTTTTCCAGCCTGGATATAAGGCTGGTGAGGAGTATACTTCCCTTACAAAAACTGCTATAATCGATGCAGTCGAAGCTGACATGGAGGTTTTTGGTAGAACAATTCGCAGCTCAACTTATAGTGAAACTCCTGGATCAAATGAGTACAAGATTGCGCTTGTTATCGCCTCCAATGATTATCACTGGTACAGACAGGATTCCAGTGGATACTGGTCGCATAAGCCTGGTTTGACTGATATTACAAACAAAGATGCCTCTGGAAATTTGATTACCGATCCGAGAACTTGTGACCGCGACTATTCATACGCAGATTACAGTACATGGGGTGGATATTATATTATTTCCAGACCATAATCGTTATCTATTCTAAGCCTATTAGACAATAGGAAACCCGCACCGTCGGCAACGGCGGTGCGGGCATTTCTTTATGCATAATATTACGGGTTATACTGGCTACTATGCCCATGTTTAGAACAAGTTTGCTATTGCCATGTACCCGGACAAACAGCTTGCCAGTTTATCAGATATAAAATCCGAAAAATAATTTTATCTTTATTTTGAAAAACTTGCGACCATCGGTTATAAAACCGTACAAATGAGATGAAAGGCCTTTGAGAAATAGAAAGGAGGGGGGAACGCATGGACGACTTACAGATTATCGAGCTGTATTTTGCGCGTGATGAAAAAGCGATTAAGGAAACCGATACAAAATACGGAAGACTGTGTTTTAATTTGGCAAATAATATTTTGAGCAACAACCAGGATTCAGAGGAATGTGTGAACGATACATATTTGAGTGTATGGAACAAGATCCCACCAACCAGGCCCAATAACTTCATGGCGTTTATTTGTAAAATAACCAGAAACCTATCATTGAAGAAGCTGGAATTCAAAATGGCATTGAAGCGTACCCCCAATGTAATTGTATCCTTTCATGAACTGGAAGAAGTATTATCGGATGACCACATCCCCCCCAACATAGGTGATGAGGAAATCGGGAAAATGCTTACGGCTTTTCTACAAAATGAAAAAGAAGATGCTCGCAATGTGTTCATTCGTAAATATCTGTATTTCGATTCTATCGGTGACATAGCAGCGCGATACTCATTTACGGAAAGCAAAGTTAAAAATATGTTGTATCGTTCCCGGAACAGATTAAGAGACTATTTAAGGAAGGAAGGTGTAGAAATATGATAATTCCAAGATTAGCTATTGCTATGGGATATATCGACGATGATCTCATTTCTGCGGCAGAAGTATATAAACCGCACCATAAAAAATGGTATCAATTAAATTGGCTAAAATACGGAGCAGTTGCCGCTTGCATCTGCATAGTTGCTCTTATTACAATTCCTTTGCTCTCTGAACAAGTTACCTCGCCAACGAATGACACTGAATCACAAAAAGTTCTTACTTTTGCTGAAGCACAAGCATATGAGCCATTTGGTGAGTATTTTCCATCCATAGTTGCTGATGGATATTACTTGGAAGATGAAGTCCGTATTTACGATCAAACTGTCATGGAGGCAATTTTTGTTAATGATGAAAACGGCGATGCGCTCGTTGTTAGAATTGCCCCTAAAACTCGATATAGTAATGTTGAGACCGGAAAGGTTTTTTACAAAAACAAAGGTGACAGCAAATCGTCTTATTTGTATGTAGATTGTGGGGATTATATCGTATATTATTCCTCTGCCAAATGCGATTTGAATGAAGTTCAAGGATTCGACAAAATGGTCACCTCAGCCAGATACTTCACTGATTAGGAACAAAAGGAAAGGTTTAGGTGATACCAATGCAGCTATATCTTTAGGATAGTGTGTACGAATGGTCTATTCGTCTATCAGCCCTTTTCATTTTCAAAAGGATTCAAAAAGGAGAACACTATGAAAAAGAGACTTTTTAGTTTTATGTTGAGCATCATTATGATGCTTTCGCTTTCGGTAACATCATTTGCGGCCAACATCGACATGGATTCTGATGCCTCATTGGATAGCTCATTTGCAATCGACGAAGAATTTGTATCTAATAAAATCTTGGAGAATCATGGTCTCGTAATTACTCCAACAGCCTCCTACCATCTGCTCGATACATCTGGTAATCCGACCTATACCTGTGTTGAGTTTACATACAACGACTCCGGCATCGGGTATGGAATCGTTGATCTATGCTCCTATGAATTGGTGCTTTATTCATTGGAGAAAGAACCTCTGTTCGAAGAAGATGATTTAGTTGTGTATAGTGGCACACTGGATTTTGCAGTTGTCCAGGATAACGGTGTAACAGCCGTAGACATTTTAACGCAAGATTATGTCCCTATTGAGAACATCCAAAATACTGTTCGTAATGGTCTATCTGTCAAAACCGTTACAGAGCGCGAAAACTGCGTCAATCAAATTTCCGCAAAGGCATTAACCAGATCAGTCGAAACAGAAAAAGTTGTTTCTGGAGGTTATGATGAAGATTTAGTATATAGTTCGGGAAACAATTCTGGAACCTACACTACTGATTGTGGTATCAATGCGATTGCCATGTATCTTCGCCATCTCGACGAATACTTTGGTGGCGGGTATCTTTTAAGCACATTAACAACAGAATCTAAATTGAAGGTCTCTCTTGCTGCATACACTAACCGAACTTTAGGCAAACTTACAAATTTGACTACAACGCAGTTAGCTACTATCAGCAATGGATACACTGAAGAACACGGAACATCCCATACTAATATTGCCTCCAGCTCATATACTTGGACAAAGTTCAAAAACACTATTGATGGCGGCGATGGTGTTCCTTGCTATTTGCGCGTTGGCGCTGGCGAAACAAGCTATTGGGATTCCGCACATTTTGTTATTGGTGTTGGTCATACCGCTGGAGCAACATCGACCTCCGGTTCAATCCGCGTAAATAGTGGGTGGGTATCCTTGGGCTATGTATATATTGGGACATCTATTCCGTCGCATATTGTAAACTAAGTTTCGCATAAAGTAGGAAAAGGCAGCGGTTTTATAACCGCTGCCTTTTTCGTGTCAATCGTTTCTTTGTCATCATCATGTACCACCAGTAAAGCAACTATGTCCTCAATAAGCCCTTTTCGTCGCCGGGAAGCCTTGCCACATCCGATAAAAACACAATAAAGAACGACAGACAGGCATTATACAAGACATTAACCTCACTGTGATAAATCTTGAGAGCGGTTAGGTTCTTTTTCCTTTTTGCCATGCCCTTCTTCCTCCATGTCCATAAGCCGATCCACATTGGCCTTTGCCGCCAGCAGCTCCCGCATTTCCTCACGGGAGCGCCGGTACTCGGCATAGGTCTTTTTCTTTTCCTCCAGGAGCTGGGCATACTCGGTTTGCAGTTCCTTAACTTTGGGCAGCTTCTTGACCCCCATATCATCAAAGGCATTTTTTGCCGCCTGATGGAGCAGGATTTCCTCCTCGTGTTCTTCGCGGAATTTCTTGGAGTATCCGGCTTTCCGGTAGGCCACATAGGTGTCGCGGGTCTTGGCATAGTTGATGATGTGGGTCCGCAGAACGGCGATCTCCGCCATGCGCTTCTCCGCAGCCTTGATTTTGGCAGAAAGCTCATTGTGGCGGGCCGTGGCGGCCGCCGTCTTTTCCTCCAACACCGCATACTCCAGCAGGTTATGTTCCATAAGATAATTCAAGGTGTTGGCCATCTGCTTCAAATTAAAGACCTTCCGCCACCTTTCATATCCAGGACCCTTTCCGGCCTGGAGCTTTGTCTGGATGTCAATCAGCAGATTGACCTTCGGCGGATTTGCTTGCTTGACGGATTTCTGACGGGGCGTATGCTCCTTTTGACCGGCAAGGACGGCCAGCAGGTCCTCCAGCGTGTAGCCTGTCCCCAGGCTGTCCAGGCGGGCCACTTTGTCCCAGCCTGGGAGCTTCAAACGGTAGGATTTCCCGCGCTTGGACACTTCGCAGCCGGATTCCCGGAGCAGCTTCAGCAGCGCATCCAGATCGGCGGGTTTCTTCGCCAGCGCATCGCCAATGGCTACGCGCAGCAGTTCCCGGTGAGATGGTTTCGCCTGCTCGCCCAGCCACTTGTTATAGCTCTTGCCGTGACGCTTGGGATCAGCCACAATGGAGTAACCGTTCTCGATGCAGATGGTATCGCTCAGCCGCCGGACGGCCTTTGTGCTGCCCCAAAAGTTGCGGAACTTCCGGTCACAGTCCAGCGTGACAGAACTCCAAATGATATGATTGTGGACATGGGCTTTGTCGATGTGGGTACAGACTACAAAGGCGTGCTTGCCTTTGGTGAACCGTTTGGCAAATTCAACCCCCAGCCGGTTGGCTTCCTCCGGGGTGATCTCGCCCGGCGCGAAGGACTGCCGGACATGGTAGGCGATCACATCATCTTTGCCCCGGACCCGTCCGGTGGCGGCGATATACTGTCGCTTTGCCAGCATGAACTCGGCGTCGGCCACACGGCTGTCGCAGGCGAAGCCGGTGATGAGTTTACCGCCGTCTGTCTTTTGTGGATTTGCCACATAGTCGATGATGTCGCTGATGGCGCGGCTCTCGGTTCGTCCTTTGCCAACGTGCAGCGGCATGATGCGTGTAGTGGCCATGTGGGTGCCCTCCTTCCTCAAAAATTAAGATAGCAACAGGCAAAAGAAAAAGGACGGCTCTGTAAAAGCTGTCCTTGTTTCATTGAACTTGGTCTATATTCGATTGCTGCTGCGTTTTCAGTTCTGCGATCCGCTTGCTGTCTACATAGTGGGTCGCATACCACTTTTCAACTTCCGGGTTGCCGCTTTTGCTGAACCGCAGCGGGATAACCGGCTTATGCCCCTGGCCGGTTTTCTTCTTCACTCCCCATCGCTTGTAGTAACAGAAAGAAGGCTTTAAGCCGGTTTTCTGTGCATACACCCGCATCTTGTGCATAATGAAAGACAACTTTCGCAAATTGACCGTGCAGACCCGTTCCAGGTAATCTACCTTCCCGAACCGCCAATCCTCATACTTCTGCTTTGGCAGGACGCCAATGTCTATCAACACGTCTACCGTGGTGGCGTAACCTCGCCTCTGGCATTGGTGGTAAACCGACGAATGGACTTTTCCAATCAGCTCTTTCTCATTCATGGGCGGAACCATCATTTTTCTCATGCCAGTTTTTCAAAACAGCTTCCACCTGGGCGATCAGCTGCTCCTTGTCCGGCATATAAAGGACATAGCGGGATGCAAAAATGTTGTTGGAAAGGCCACCCAACGCATATTCCGCCGCAACGCTGTCTTTCTCGGTGCAGAGAATGATACCGATAGGCGGGTTGTCATCTGGGTCGTTGACTTCGGCCGCATAGTAGTTCAGATACATATTGAGCTGTCCGGCAGCTTCCGGCGTCAGCTTTGTGGTTTTCAGTTCAATCAAAACATACGCCCGCAGGATTTTGTTGTAGAACACCATGTCAACATAATAGTGGGTATTGTTCAATGTAACCCGCTGCTGTGTTCCCACAAACATAAACCCGCGCCCCAGCTCCAGCAGGAACTTTTCAATCTGCACTACCAGAGCCTTCTCCAAGTCGCTTTCCAGCATGGGCTTGTTTTCCGGCACACCCAAAAATTCAAACACATAGGGGTCGCGGATAATATCGGCTGGCTGGTTGATTTCAATTCCTTTCTCCGCCAGAGAAAGAACCTTTTCTTTATTGGCGTCTCCGTTGGACAGCAGCAGGCGCTCATAAAGAGAGCTGTCAATCTGTCGTTTCAGTTCTCGGACAGACCAGTTGGAATTGACGGCTTCCTTTTCATAAAAGCTGCGTTTATTTGCATCAGAAACGCTTAAAAGCTCGCAGTAGTGGGACCAGGACAATTTAACAGACACTGTCTGTTGAATTGAGTAGGTCTGATAAAAGCGCCGCATGAACTGAATATTGGAGACCGAAAAACCTTTGCCAAACTCTTTTGTCAGTTCTTTGGATAACTCTTTCAGTGCCTGTTTTCCATATTCGGCTCGGAGCTGGCTTTGCTGCTCGTATTCCACAATCGCACGGCCAATCTGCCAGTAAGTGGACAAAAGTTGGGTGTTGACCTGTTGTGCCACACTGGTTCTTGCGTTTTTCACCAGCTCCCGGATTTCCTGGACCAACGGATTGTTTGGCGTCAGTTGGTTCGCCATAGAATCCCTCCTTTATTTCATCGGCATACCATGCTGCCGGTTTGCTCTTATTTATCAGTATATCCTATTTCTCGCGGAAAGTAAAATGCCAAAAACACGAGGCAACGTCTTACTTGCTTTGCGCCGTCACAATAGCTAAACTTTCCTTTCGCGCTAATCTTATCTACGAAATTAGCACGAAAGTAAAGTCAAAAATGCCAGGCGTTCACTCCCGGCACTTTTGCGTTTCCTGTTCAGCCATACACCGCGTCCTGGATTGCAAACCGCAGGTCCTGCACCTTACTCACCAGCCAGGCGGCGGCCATCGGCAGTCCAAGAGGGCTGACCAGGAAGGCGATCACCAGCAGGATGATGCCGTTTTGCGGCGAGTAGGTAACCAGAACCGCCAGTCCCAGCAGCGCCACCACCGTGGAGGCCAGACCGAAGATAAAGCTGGACACATACAGCAGCCCGAAACACACCCAGGTAAACAGCGTCAACACCAGCACCACCGGTGCGGCGGCAATCTTCAACACCAGTTTCAAAATAAACACAACAGCTCTCATTTCAGCGCCTCCTTCCGCCAGTCCAGGTATGGCTGGCACAGTTCGTCCACAGCTCTCTCGTCCGCTTCGGTGGCCTCCCGGCGGCCTTTTGTCCGGCAGACCAGCTCAAAGTCCCAGTAATCCTGCAACAGCAGGTCAAACAGTTCCTCCGGGGTCCGGCAGAGAACTCCGTCCACGCAGTAACGTGAATCCAGATTCCAGGTCACCCGAACATAGCCGCGCCTGCAGGGAAGGACTTCTTCCTCCGGGTCGCGTCGTAAATACTCTTGAAAAACCGTCAGGACGTTTTCAAACGTCAACATCAGCCATCACCTCGTTTCTGCCTCCATTATCTCTGATAAAATCCAAAACCGCAACGATACGGCAAAAGAAAAAGGAGGGAGGCCCGGCGCAGCATCTGCACGCGCCGAACCTCCCTCTTGCAGCCGGAGCGTATGCCCCCATCACGACAGCTTTGCCAGCTGGGTCAATATCCGATGCACCCCATCCCACAAAGCCTCCTGCCGCTGGGATATATCCTCCAGGTCGGCGTCATAAATCCGCCCGGTTTCATGCACCCGGCGTGTGAGCTGGTTCAGATTGTTGCTGCTCCGGCGAAGCAGGGACACCAGCTCCTTCAGCTCCGGCAAGTCCAACTGCACCACATAGCCGTCCAAGGCCATCTTCCGCAAATAGGCTTCTCGGTTTTTCGTCCCCAGCTGGGCCATCTTCTGCTCGATCAGCGCCAGTTCCTCCGGGGAGACTCGGAAGTTCAGCTGCACATCCCGTTTGCGCTTCGGGGCGCTCACCGTTCCGGCTCCCGCTTCTTGTGGGCAGGCGCTTTCTTCTCGCCTTTTTCAGCAGAGCGCGGCTCCGGCTTGAGCTGGCTGCGGACGGAACGGCGGCGCTGGCGCAGATTCCTGGAGCGGTCCTCGCTGGCCAGGATGGTGGCATAGGTGCCGGGCAAATCCTTCATGCCGGTGATCGCCAGACTGCGGAACGGCAGCAGGTTCATCAGCTGGTCGTGGGCCTGGGTGCCTGCGCGGGCCAGAAAATCCGGCGAAATGCGGGCCATGTAGTGGGTGCCGTGGGGGCTGTTGGGATGCTCCGGCACGCGCAGCTCCCGCAAGAGCCGGGCGGCCTCGGCGTGGATTTCTTCGGGCGTCAGCGGCTGAAGCCGCAGATAGTCCTGCCGCGTCTGGCTCAAAAACAGATCGACCAGACCGGGGTGGCTGTCCACCACAAAGTCCAGGTTGCGGTTGCCGCCAAAGCCGTCCGGGTTGGGCGGGATGTCCACGGTCTTGGCCCACGCCTTGTTGGCCGGGCTGAACCGCCCGTCCCAGTCTTTCTGCTGCACGGTGTTTGCCAACACATAGAGAGTGCGGGTGTACCCGAACTGCTCGATCACCTGGGGTACTGCGTCCCCGCCCAGCCGGTTGTCCCGGTAGTTTTCGGTAATGGCGTTCTCAATGGCCTCCTTGCAGGCGATGTTGGCGCGGCGGGACGCCCGGTACAAATCCAGGTCTCCCTGTTCGCGGGCATAGGTGGCGTCGTGCCGGTAGAGCGGCAGCTCGCGCTGGGCGTTCAGCGCCGCTTCGGCCTGTTCCTCGATGCTGTCCCGGATCACGTCCATGTAGGAAGTCTCCCGGTCGGCAAATTCTTTGTAAACATCCGCCAGCGGGGACGGCGAGGCCAGCAGCGCAGCCGCCTGGGCTTCCGGCAGCTCCAGTTCCTCCATCGCCATCACAATGTCCTCCCGGACGGTGTACTCGTAAGCATGGTTCAAAACCTCCGTCGGGGGCTGGCTTTTCAGCCAGTCCCGAAACTTGTCCTGCTCGGCGGCCATCTTTTCATAGAGGGCCGTGTTTTTGTCTGTGTTCATGTTATCGCACCTCCTCATGGGTCTTGGTTTTTTTGTCCGCCGTTCGCGGCGGCACGGGACGGCGAAGCCCCTCCAGGACGGAGGGACGCGCACTTTTGGCAACAACCGTTTCCGGGGAAGAACGGCCTTTGCCGTCGATGTTCAGCAGCGTGTCCAGTTCCACCAGCCGGGCGGATTTCACCCGCAGATCGTCCTCATAAGGGAACGGCTTGCCTACTTCCTCTTTGGCGGCGGCCTGCTGCTGGTGGAGATTGTCCAGCTGGTTCTTGACCGCCTCCAGCCGCTGGGGCATCTGCGCCAGCGCATTGTCGATACGGGTCAGGTTGCCGCGCGGGTCTGTGCCGAGACTTGCCCGGTGGGTCATCTTGCCTTTCAGCAGGAGCGTATATTCCTGCTTCCATGCGTCAAATGTTACCGACATAGCAAAGCCCCGGTAATTCCCGATGGGCACCGGCTCGGAGCCTTTGACCTCCTTGCAGGCATCCAGCAGGGCGGCACCGGCGTTCTCCTTGTCCGTCAGCACATCGCCCCGGACTTCCATACCGGCAAAGCCGTCCTCCGGGTGAGGGTGAGCGGCCAGAGTTGCCATATCGGCCTCCAGTCCCGCGATAAAGCCTTTGTTTTTCTCAATTTCCTCCGGGAAGTATTTGAGCAGCTGGTCCTCCAGGCGGTACTGCTTGCTCTGGTGGTCGGCTTTCATCAGCTTCAGCTTGGAGACCTCCACATCCAGGTCCATGCGCTCCTTGATGCGCGGGTCCCCGGCGCACAATGCCTTGATCTCGGCAAAAGAAAGCGCCGTTTCGTCCACATCGTCGCAGCTTCTCACCGGCGATTTGGAAGTCATGATCTGGCTGATGAATTTCTGCTTGTTCTCCACCGTCTGGTCGAGTAGGTCAGCGGTATTACTACCGCTTTCCCCTCTAAGAACCGTGCATGAGAGTTTCCCCTCACACGGCTCAAGCACTTATAAGCCCTGCGTTAGCAGAACCAGTTCATCAACATTTTTCGAGTAATGAAGCTCTCTATGACAATCAGCATGTAATAAGACTTTCTTTTCTTTAAAGTCGGCTCCCATTTCCGTATGGATTCGGAACCCCCGTTCCACTGTGATAGGTTCACCACAATGCGGACAAATGCCTTTCTGCATTTTGTACAGTGCATTTAATTTCCTTCTTCCATTGATTTCCCGAAGCATTCTCTTTGTGTCTCTGTCCTCAAAATATTCTGTGAAACGCTCATCAAATGGTGTCGCTTCTGATTTTGTTTTCAGCCACCTTACTATTTTAGTATCAGTAGCGTATATCAGATGTAATTCAAACGAGTCTGCCATATTTACACTGAATGTCCAGTATCTTGTGCCAACTCTTCTGAAATATTTCTTAGCGATCCATTTGTGTCCTTTCTTCGGGTGCCTACGTTTGCACCATCTCCACAGACATCTCCATACATCAAAATCAAACCGTTCAAACGCCTGCGAGGAAACATTATACTTTTGGAAATTTACCCACCCTCTGATAACCGGATTTAACTTTCTTATCAAATCTTCCTGCTTCATAGATGGATTTTGCTTTATAATCTCCCGTACCTTGCTCACGATGGCTTTATAGTTCTTTTTGGATGGTTTTGTAAGAAGTTTGTCTTTATACCAGCGTATATTACATCCGAGAAAATCAAAACCATCTTCGATATGGGTAATCACTGTCTTTTCTTCTGACAGTTCCAACCCTCTCTCTGATAAAAATTCCCGGATAATCGGGAGGACACCTGCTTCCAAAAGCTCTCTGCTTTCGCCTGTGACGATGAAATCGTCAGCATAACGTATAAAGTTCACTTTTGGAAAGTATGCTTTTCCATCCCTCTTAGTTTTGTGGTATTTCTTCTTAATCTGGATTTCCAGACCATCCAGTACCATGTTGCAGATAGTTGGTGAGATAGCCGAACCCTGTGGGCTACCGTGGTCTGTCGGAAATAATCTTCCGGTCTCGACATACCCACTCTTTAACCATTTTCGCAGAATATCTTTATCCATTGGGATATGGCTCAATATCCATTCGTGACTGATGTTATCAAAACAGCCTTTAATGTCTCCCTCCAGCACCCATTTAGGGGATTTTGCTTTATTCAGACAGGTAAAACACTGCTCTATTGCATCCTGTACACATCTCTTTGCTCTAAATCCATAGGAGTTAGGGTCAGCAGTGATTTCCGCAATTGGTTCCAGTGCAAATTTGTATAATGTCTGCATCGCTCTATCCTTCATACATGGAATACTGAGCGGCCTCATTTTTCCATTCTTTTTTGGGATATATACCCTCTTTAACGGTAATGGTTTATAGCCTCTGCGTTTTAAACTGAGAATTGCTTCATATTTCAGTTTGGGAGTAGACCATAAAATTTTGTCTACACCTGCTGTCTTTTTGCCTTTGTTACTCGTTACTCTTTTTACAGCTAAAGCACGTCCGTAGAAAGAGTGTGTGAGCAGCCATTGCAAAGACTTTACTTTGCCGGTTCTGCCCTGTTGATGAGCCTTTACGATACGCATTTGCAGTTTTTTAACGTATGCGTTAGCTTTGTTCCAGTCAATGCTGTTCCATGCTTTTGCTACGTCAGAAGTCGCACACATTTTCATGTTCATTTGCCTTACTCCTTTCAAAAATTCTATAAACTCTCTCGTAATTAAGCACCCTGCGGAATTCTGCTCCCTTTTCGGGTGGGGCAAATTTTGAACCCCTATCCGTCCCCATTACAAGGTCGGCATTCGCTTCCTCCGCAATCCTTTACCCGCATTCCCAACGGCTTTCCTTACGGTCCGCTTGCCTTTGCAGGCGAGAATACGGGCTTGACACGTTCCACTTAATCAACAATTATTGATAGTTTAGGTTCCACCTCTACTCCGGCAGTCTTATGTCCGTGTATTCCTACTGTGGAGAGGAATATCCAACTGCACACCTTTTGGTTCAAGCCTATCAGCTACTTTGGCTTGTTCAGCCTTAACGAAGCTTACGGTGATTCAGTTAATTAACCATGCTATCAGAAAGCCTGCACCCTAACCGCCTTGTAGCTGGCAGTTTCGCTTCTCCCTCACGGGATTTGCTCCAAATAGGGTTCCGTTTATACCCGCTTCCGAACAATGCCATTACTGGCAAAGCCGGGGATATTGGCTTCATCCAACGGAATGGATGGTTTGGTCGGAGTTACCGCCAAACAGTTAAATTAAGCGACTTCGTGTCGCACCCAGAGATAGGCATCGAAGGTCCCCTCGGTGACATAGCGATACACATGGACCAGGGGGTTCTGGTTGCCCTGACGCTCGATTCTGCCTTTCCGCTGGGCCAGGTCGCCCGGCCGCCAGGGGCAGTCCAGGTCATGGAGCGCCACCAGCCGGTCCTGCACATTGGTCCCGGCGCCCATTTTGGCGGTGCTGCCCAGCAAAACACGCACCTGGCCGGTACGGACCTTAGAGAACAGCTCCTTTTTCCGCACTTCGGTGTTGGCCTCATGGATGAAGGCGATCTGTTCGGTGGGCATCCCCTGGGCGATGAGCTTTTGCCGGATGTCCTCATAGACCGTAAAGGCCGGTTCCGGCGCATCCAGCGGCACAGCCTGTTCCAGCGCGTGGAGCGTGGGGTTGTCCAGCGCCTTGGCCGCCTTTTTGGCGGGCCGGGCCTGGGGCGTGGAAATATCGCAGAACACCAGCTGGGTCAGCTTGTCAGCCTCGCCATCCCGCCAGATCTGCATGATGTTGTCCACACACTGATTGACTTTGGTGCCGGGTTCGTCCGGTAAAAGCGGGCTGATGATCCGCTGGTCCAGCCCCAGCTTGCGGCCATCCGAAGTGATCTTGAGCATATTGTCCTGGGAGGGGTCCACGCTGCCGCTGTGTACCAGAGAGGCGCGTTCGGAGAGCGCCTTCACCATTTCCTGCTGCTGCACAGTCGGTTTGGCTACAACATTGTGGTACTCCACCTCCGGCGTAGGCAGGTGAAGCTGGTCGGCGGTCTTAATGTCCGCCACCTCTTTGAACAGATTCATCAGCTCCGGCAGATTGAAAAACTTGGAGAAGCGGGTACGCGCCCGGTAACCGGTGCCTTCCGGTGCCAGCTCCAAAGCGGTCACAGTCTCCCCAAAGCGACTGGCCCAGCAGTCAAAGTGCGCCATGCCCAGCTCCTGGAGCCGGTCATATTGGAGATACCGCTGCATGGTATAAAGCTCCGTCATGCTGTTGGAAACCGGCGTGCCGGTGGCAAAGATGACGCCCCGGCTGCCGGTGATCTCGTCCATGTAGCGGCACTTGGCGAACATATCGCTGGACTTCTGCGCGTCCGTAGTGGAGAGGCCTGCCACATTCCGCATCTTGGTGTATAAAAACAGGTTCTTGTAGTTGTGTGCCTCGTCCACAAACAGCCGGTCCACGCCGAGCTGTTCAAAAGTTACCACATCGTCCTTGCGGCCTTCCGCTTGCAGCTTTTCCAGCCGGGCCTCCAGGGATTTGCGGGTCCGCTCCAGCTGCTTGACCGTGAAGCGTTCCCCACCGCTGGACTCCACCTCGGAAATGCCCTCGGTGATCTCCCAAATCTGTTCCTGCAACAGCCTCTCCTGGCGTTCCTTGCTGATGGGGATACGCTCAAACTGGCTGTGCCCCATGATGATGGCGTCGTAGTCGCCGGTGGCGATGCGGGCGCAGAATTTCTTACGGTTGTGGGTCTCAAAGTCCTTTTTGGTTGTGACAAGAATGTTGGCCGAGGGGTACAGCCGCAGAAACTCCGACGCCCACTGCTCGGTCAGGTGGTTCGGCACCACAAAGAGGGATTTCTGGCACAGGCCCAGGCGCTTGGCCTCCATTGCGGCGGCCACCATCTCAAAGGTCTTGCCCGCGCCCACTTCATGGGCCAGCAGTGTGTTGCCGCCGTAGAGGATATGGGCAATGGCCCCCAGCTGGTGGTCACGGAGGGTGATGGACGGGTTCATGCCGCCAAAGGTGATGTGACTGCCATCATACTCGCGGGGCCTTGTGCTGTTCATTTCCTCATTGTACTGGCGCACCAAGGTCTGGCGGCGCTCCGGGTCCCGCCAAATCCAGTCCTTAAAGGCATCCCGGATGGCCTGCTGCTTTTGGGCGGCCAGGGTGGTCTCCTTGGCGTTCAGCACCCGGCGTTCCCTGCCTTCCGCGTCCTCCACGGTGTCATAGATACGCACATCCCGCAGGTTCAGGCTGTCCTCCAGAATCTTGTAGGCGTTGGCGCGGCTGGTTCCATAGGTGGTGTAAGCCGCCACATTGTTTTCGGACACCGCGCTCTTGCCGGAAATCTGCCACTCGGCGGTGAAGGGAGAATAGTGGACCTGGATGCTTCGCTGAAGGTAATACGGCGTATCGAAGGTCTCATACATAAACTGCTGGATGTACGCTTTGTCAATCCAGGTCGCACCCAGGCGCACCTCAATCTCCGATGCATCCAGGTCTTTGGGCTGGGCAGCGGTGAGGGCCTCCACATTGACGGCGAAGGCCGGATCGCGCTCCGCTGCCCGCTGTGCCTGCCGCAGCTTGCGGCGCACATTGCCGGACAGGTATTCGTCGGCGGTCACATAATGGGGTGTTCCGTCCGGCTCCGTCTGACCCGGCACCCGGAAAATCACGCCGCGCAGTTCGGCGGCCAGCTCGTCGCTGGTCTTGCCAGCGAGCTGTTCCATGTACTCTATGTCCACACGGGCCTTTTCCGCGATGGAGACCGCCAGCGCCTCGCTGGCCGTGTCCACAGTGGTGACGGCCTCATGGGGTTTGATTGTCCGCTTGGTGAACATATCCGCCTTGCGTTCCAGCTTTCCGTCCTCGTCCAGCACTTCCAGCGCACAGAGCAGATAGTAGCTGGAATCATCGGAAAAGGCCAGCCGGTTCGCCCGGTCGTTGATAAGTCCGTACTTTGCAGAGAAATCGTCGTAGAGCCGGTTCAGCTCCGCCATCTGTTCCCGAATGTCGGCATCCGGCATGGCAGCATCCATCTCCAGGTCGATGAGCCGCTGCACACAGTCCCGCAGCTCCACCAGCCCCTTGACGCGGGCTTCGGCGGTGGCGTTCAGGTCAGGCCGCACCATGCGGCTGTTCTCCCGGAAGTACACAGCGCCGTCCACCACGGTGTAGGAGTAGTTCTTCACATTGGGGTCAGCAGGGAGAGAGGTGTCGATGTCCTCGCCTTCGCCCAGCTCCGGCAGCGCAGCCTCCTGATAGGTGCCGCGAATATACTTCACGGCATCGTGCAGCTGGTCGGCCAGCTCCAGTCCCTCGATGGGGTTCACGGTGTAGTCCATGCCGTGAGCGGTGCTTTCCGGTTCCTGACGGCCCAGCACCATCTCCGGGTGGTCCAGGAAATACTGGTTGATGGTAAAGCCATCTTCGGTCTGGCCGGTCTGGGTCCAGTCCGGCGCGATGTCCAGCGGGCGGTCCCGCTTTTGCAGGAAGATGATGTCCGATACGACCTCGGTTCCGGCGTTCTTTTTGAAAGCGTCATTGGGCAGGCGGATGGCCCCCAGCAGCTCAGCCCGCTGGGCCAGATACCGGCGCACAGTGGAATCCTTGGCGTCCATTGTGTATCGGGAAGTCACAAAAGCGACCACGCCGCCGGGGCGCACCTGGTCCAGTGCCTTGGCGAAAAAGTAGTTGTGAATGTTAAAGTTCAGCTTGTTGTAAGATTTGTCGTTGACCTGATACTGGCCAAAGGGTACATTGCCCACCGCCAGATCGTAGAAATCCCGCCGGTCGGTGGTTTCAAACCCAGCCACGGTGATGTCCGCCTTGGGATAGAGCTGCTGGGCAATCCGCCCGCTGATGGAATCCAGCTCCACGCCGTACAGCTTGCTTCCGGCCATGCTCTCCGGCAGCATCCCGAAGAAGTTGCCCACGCCGCAGGACGGCTCCAGAATGTTGCCGTTCTGAAAGCCCATGCGGCCCACAGCCTCATAAATTTCCTTGATGACCGTGGGGCTGGTGTAGTGGGCATTGAGGGTGGAGGCCCTGGCCGCAGCATATTCCTCCGGGGTCAACAGTTCCTTCAGCTCCGAATACTCCGCAGCCCAGGCGGGCTTCTCCGGGTCAAAGGCATCCGGCAGGCCACCCCAGCCCACATACTGCGAAAGCAGGTGCTGTTCCTCCGGGGTAGCGTGGCGGTTTTCCTGCTCGATCTGTTTCAGCGTGGCAATGGCCTTGATGTTGCGCCAGAACTTTTCTTTTGGGCCGCCTTCCCCCAGGTGGTCATCCGTGATATGAAAGTTTCCGGCGGCGGGCGAAGGCGGGGTGGGTTCCGGTTCGTCGATGTGCAGCCGTTCCACCACCACGTCATAGGGTAGATGATTCTTGTCGCCGGGATAGACCGCCACCGGCTCGGAGTGGAACGCCGGTGCCTCAGCGGCGGGTCCCTCAATGGGCTTGGCAACTTCGGCAGGTTCTTCAACAGTGGCAGCGGATTCAACAGCCGGTTCGGGCCGTTTCTGTCCAAAACAGTCCAGCTGTCGGGCGTACATTCCACGCAGCAGCGGTGCCACTTCATCCCAGCGGAAAAACAGCATGGCCAGCCGCTTCTCATCCGCATCCAGCACCTCCAGCTCGATGCCCTCGGTCATGGTGCGGTAGTCGGCGGTGTCGCCGGTTTCCAGCTCCATCGTCTCCACAATGCCGGGATAGGCCCTACTCAACCACTGGCCGATCTCGCTGTTGCTCTGGCCGCTGTGCAACAGTGCGGAAAGCTCCGCCTTGTCCGGCGCGCCGATCAGACCGTGGGCCAGCACATCCCGCAGGTCCTGGTCCGCCGTTTCAGGATTTATCGGCAGGAACTCCGTCAGCGCCTCATTGCGGGCATCCGCCCGCAGCAGCTGCTCGAACCGTTCCCGGCTCTCGGCCCGGTAGATGGGGTAGCTCATGCCGGTGGGAAGCAACTGTACTGTGTCCTCCCGCAGCTCCGTGATGCGATACTCCTGATTTTCCAGATAGACTGTATCGCCCACATGGTAGACCGGCGCGGCGGGGTCGTAGCCATTTTCCTCCGGGATAGCCTGCCGGATGGCCTCGTATTCTTCATCGGTAACGGTAATGTCGATCTCATGGGTCGGTTCCCCGTTTCCGACGGTGATGGTGTCGCCCTCACGGGTAATGGGTTGACCGGATAAGTCCGGCACAGGCGGCTCTGGCTCCGGCTCGGCGTGTTCCTCGGCTGCGATGGCCTCCACATCCCGCATCACCTGCTGGATGAACGGGTCACTGTCCAGCTTTTCCGGGTCTACCACCTGACCGTTCACAATCCCGCGCTGAGCCAGGGCCTCCCGGATGGCAATGGGGTCGATATTGTCAAATTGGTCTTGCTCCGCTTCGGTGTAGAACCGATCCTCCTTGATGAGCTGGGCAATCCGGCGCTGTACTTTAGGCCACGGCACATCACCTGCCGCGCCATCTGCCGTGACGGGAAAAGCGGGCAGGTCATCGCCATATTCCTGCCGAAGCCAGGCGGCGGTAGCCTTTTCACGGGCATGGTCCTTCATATATCGGACAACCGCGTGCTTGCTTTCGATGCTGCCGTTCCATTCCTGGAGGGCTGCGTCAATGTCAGCCTGGGTCAGTGCCTGGCGCACCGGCCCAGGCGTTGCAGCCGGTTCGGACATAGAAAAAGCAGAGGGCGTTTTCACACTCTCTGCTTCGTCAATTTTCTGGATTTGTTCCGCTTCGGAGAGGAACAGGTTTAAGGTCAGCTGTTGATAAGCTCCGCCATCAGAATCTCCTCGGCCTGAGCCTTGCAGGTGTTCATCAGGCCCACCCAGCGCATCGGATCGCGGGCTTTCAGCTCCTCCGTCGCGCCCGCCGACTCCGCCAGCTGGGGCATCATCTGCTCCAGACGGCTGTTCGCCGTCTCGTCGATCTCCCGCAGGTGCGGGTACAGCTTCTCGGTCATCAGCAGCTGGTTGTAGATCAGGGGGCGGTGTTCCTTCAGGTAGGCTTTCCGCATCCTGCCGTACTTGCCCAAGGGCTTCGGCGGCTGCTCGGTCAACTTCAGGTCGGGAATCAGGTAATCGCCGTTCCTCGTGTAAGTCAGGTTGTTCTCCATGTGTAACGCTCCTTTCCGCGAGATGCTCGCGCTCATAGTTCTGGATGGTAACGCCGATCTGCCGCAGCACCTGCTGGTTCACCTGGCTGACTGCCGTTCCCAGCGCCCCCACCGTGGCGGGGGTGTTGTAATCGAAAATCGGCATGAAATCTTCATGGCCGAAATACTGCTCCGGTTCCAGCCCGCAGCGGGACATCAGGGCGTAGGCGATGCTGACGGTGGCAGCGGCTTTGAATTGGACTTCGATGTTGAAATCATCGTACTCCTCCAGGAACGAACCGTCAACGATGTAGCGGAAGTCCTGCTGATGCTCGTTCCAATACTCGCTGGCCAGCTTCCCGGCCACATCGGTGAGCTGCTGGGCGAGATCGTCACCGGCAACGCCGTAGTTGCGCTCCAGCATAGCCGAAACAGGCCCCTTGTGCTGTTCCTCCAGCTGCCACAGCCAGGGGGTGCGGGAGTTGGGTCGGGTGCCGGTGTCAGAAATATCGAATACATAGCGCAGCCGGGGCCGGTCGCCGGAATCGTCCACCAGGGCGATGCCCTTGGAACCGCGCCGCACATACCGGCCCATCCGGTTGTTCCACAGATCGTACTCGGCGCAGGCGGTAGCGTCCGGGCGCTGGGCGTAAATCATCATCTGCTCATGGAACGGATATTTGTAGAGGCGGGCGGCGGTGATGAGGAACCCCGCCCATTCCTGCCAGCTGCCGGTGAGCTGCCGCGCCACCTGGTCGGCCATCTGTGCATATTGTTCTGCTTTGGTTGGCATTGGTTTTCTGTCCTCCCTTCATGTTAAATAGAAATGGAGCGGTACATCAGGCCGCTCCATCAGGCCGATCTTCGCTTTTTACTCGTCAAAATCCGGGTACAACTCCAGCTCGGCAAACTCGGCGTCACTCATAGCCCGGAGCTTCATAAGGGTGCTGTCCGTCAGCTCCCGAAGCTCGGTCTCCTCCGGCGAAAGCTCGCCGCGCATCTCGGTCAGGGCCTCGATCAGCCCGGTGCGGCTGCCGGTGTTGTAGATACAAAGCAGGTTCGTTTCCTCAAAAGTGAAGTTTCCCATATCAAATCTCCCTTTCTGCGCTCTTTTTGAGTGCTGTCTTTTTATGTTCCGCCTTGGGCTGACTTTTCAGCTGCTCCATGACGGACTTTGGAATCCCGATACCAGCATCAGCCATATACTTTTCAGCTTTCTGCCTGGACATTGGAATGAACAGGTTTTCTGCGTCTATATCCCCCGATTCAATCATAGAAAAGATTTGTTTATCATCTCCACCATTCTTCAGATAAATGGCAGCCTGCATCATTTCTCCTGGATAAAGACATCCCTGCTCGCATCCAAAATTAATGATTTTCTCTGCTGCTTTTTCGCCCAAATTCTTCTTAATTGCGAGGAAACTATCAGAAAAAACATCCAGCCATTTTTCTATGGCAAGAGCTTTATCCGCAGTTACCTCAAAATTCACAAATTGCTCAGATGCAACGCATTCTACCGCGAAATTCTTCCAATACTGATCCGCTTCTGGTTTGTGCATGGGGGCAATCTGTGTGAGCGATACAGAGAAGTTTTCAGAATTCATCCGTTATCTCTCCTTTTCCGCGCTCTTTTTGGGCGCTGTCTTTTTGTGTTCCGTCTTGGGCTGGCTTTTCAGCTGCTCCATGACGGACTTTTTCTTGTCTCGGTCCTCCCGGTGGGCGGCGGCAGCCAAATCCGTGAGGGAAATGGGCTGACCGCTGCGGGCCTGCTGTTCCAGCTGGGCCACCGTCGGTTCCCGCTGGCCATTGTTGAGGATGCCGTCGATCATGCCGTAGTCATCCTCCACGGTCATTTCCGCATTTTTCAGCGGATTGTCCGGCAGAAATCCGGGAACCTCGGCAAAACCAAAGCTGTCGCAGTAATGACAGGATACATGGCCGTCCCGCTTAATGGCAACAATGTCGCTGACGCTCATGGACGGGTGGCGGTAGTCGGCAGGATGTTCATTATTAAAGCGGTATTCGAGATTGTCCAGCACGCTGCCTTTCAGGTCACTGGGGTCCAGCGGCGCGGTGTAGACCAGATCGTAGTTGTCCCGCTGCACCGTCCGCCCGATGGACTTGATCCACTCAAGCCCCTCATAACGGATGTCCCGCAGCTCGTCAGTGTGCTTCACTTGGTAAATCGCATAGCAGTCCCCCTTGTGGGAGAGAAACGCCTGCTCCCGTTCCTCCTGGTGGTCCATGCGGTCCTTGACCAGCTTATCAAACTCCGGGCTTTCCTCCCATTCCTCACGGGACACCGCAAAGATGCCGTCATGGGCGTCCAGATCGGCGGTGTCAAAGGCCATCTCCGGGTTCTCGCCCTGCTGGACCATGTAAACAGTCAAGTCGCGCTCCATCAGCTCGTAGGCTCTCTCTTTGGAGAGGGGCAGCAAATCGCCGTCCAGATAGCCGCATTTTTCCAGATCGTCCTGGGTCAGCACAGGGTCTGGCATGGGGTATTCGTCCAGGTGATGCTCCGGCGGTTCAGGCGGTAGAGGTGTCGGCTGGGAAAGCTGTGCTTCTTGCAGAGTTTCCACCATTTCCAGCGGTGCATAGGCAATCGTGTGGGTTCCAATGTTATGCAGGTTACAGATTTCCAGACAAGCCTTTGCTATCGGAAGCTGTGGGGCGTCCAGCTGCCCGCCGTCCAACGCCCGCATGGTGTCTTTATCATAGATGGTGTAGTCATAGCCATCTTCACAGGGCTGGATGTGGAGGTACATCCGCTCATCCAGTTCATAGAGCTTTTCCATCTTTGCCTGGTCTTTGACCTGTTCGGCGGTCATGCTTCCATCCTGAAGGGCGGCGTACAGCTTGGTACATTCCCCATAGGTGCCGGTATAAAGCACCTCGCCTGGAGTAAGGGATAAATCCTCCGCAACGGTGTATTCCTGGATATAGGTGCCGTCTGCCGGAGAGGTGCGCTCAAAATTGTCATGCAGCTTGTACTCATGGCGGACCGGAACCTGTGTGGGGGCTTCCATCTCTGCCGCAGGCTGTTCCTGCTGCGCGGTCAGGTCAATGCCGCGCTCTTTGCAGATTTCCTTGTAGTTTCGCTCAATGTCGTTAATCAGCTCACAGGAAGTCTTGTTGATGGTCTCCAGGCTGGCCCGCAGCTCCTTCAGCTCCTTGTCCTTGGACCAGGAAGCGATGTAACCGAAGCTGTTTTCCCCGGTCTGGATACCAAAATACTGGCAAACCGCATAGGAAATGCTCTCGGCCTCCACTTCCTCGGTGTTGCGGTTCTTGGCAGCCTGTTTCATCGCCGTCAGATCTTCCTCCACTTCCAGCCGCCACTCAAACTGATTCTCGTCCACATAGCGCCAGCCTTCTTCGGCAGCGGCCTGTTCCGCCTCCGCTTCGGTGGCAAAGTCCAGGCGGAAGTCCCGCTTGGTGCCGCCCTCGCTCACCATGACGATCTTCCAGGTCGGCTCCGCCTCATACTTTTTGGGGTCGTGGAGCTTGCTGTGTGCAACCTCATGGACAGCGGCAGAAACGGTCTGCACCTCGCTCATGCCTTCCCGGATGGCGATCCGCTGCTGCTCGGAGGAAAAATAGCCGTCCATGTTCTCGGCCATCGGCTCAAACTCAATGGGGACCGGTGCGGAGCGGCGCAGCGCCTCCAGAAATGCCTCATAGTGCGGCACCGTCCCGGACAGGCTGGACGCCAGCTCCGGCAGGGGCTTGCCGTCCGTCTGGCTCACATCGAACACCTTGACCGGACGGAACAGGGGGATTTCAATTTCCTTTTCCTCCATGACCGCCTTGCCGTCTGCGTCCAGAATGGGTGCCTGAGTGTCCGGGTCGCGCTTCATTTCCTCGATCTTCTTTTTGTAGGGTGTGGGCGCGATGATAGTAATGCCATGTTCACCCTTTTTCACATGGCGCTCAAACTGGTTTTTCCATTTCTGAAAGCCAGCGACCAGCGTGGCATCCGGGCGCTGCATATAGATGAGCATGGTGTTGTTGACGGAGTAGCGGTGGAACTTGGACATGACGGACAG
>OLPW01001052.1_pt1 | contig 30427 bp, 19 predicted proteins | sample 1672161 | NCBI WGS metagenome assembly OLPW01 (sample SAMEA3136654, study PRJEB25190) | human gut metagenome
AGTTACTCTACGATTCTAAAAACGGCCCTTACACCACTTTTTGGGACGCGACCAATTTGTTCGAAAGAGCGCTTTTTGATGATTGCCTAATCCCCCCGATTTGGCTAGTTTTGACAAAAAAGTGGGGTCTAATTTGCCCTGAAAAGAGAAGGAGGACTTTTTCGCTTCGTGGAGTGCCTTGTAGAGCGCTTTGGGGAGGAACACTTTTGGTGAATAGTCATGGAGTGCCTTGTGAAGCGCTTCAGGAAGGGTTGGGCGCTTTTGACTATGGAGTGCTTCAGGAGAAGGGACGGGTGCTTTTGGTGAATAGTCATGGAGCGCCTTGTGGAGCGCTTCGGGAAGGAACACTTTTAGTGAACAGCCGCTTAGTGAAACGTGTTGGAGCACCACCGTTCGGCAGAGCCCCTTCGATTAACACTAGGTAAGCTTATCGTTCGAGCAGACCTTATCGTTCAAGCAGGCAAATGTTTTCTGTATGCTTGGTGTGGGGAAACATATCGACCGGTTGCACCTGATTAAGATGATACCCATGAGAAGTCAGGTAAGTTACATCACGTTGTTGCGTTTTAGGATTGCAGGAGATGTAGACGATACGCTCAGGTTTGAGTAGACAGGTTGCTTGCAAGAAATCCTCACTTGCACCAGCGCGAGGCGGATCCATGAGCAGCACATCAAGGTGATTACCAAGCTTTGCCTGCTCTTTCATGAAATTGCCCGCATCATCGGTAACAAACGAGGTATTTTCGATGCCGTTGTGGCGTGCATTGTTGCGCGCATCGGTGATGGCCGAGGCAATATTATCTACACCAATTACGCGTGCTGCATGTGCAGCGGGGTTTTCGGGAAGACCTTTTGCTGCAACAAGTCCAATAGTGCCCGTGCCGCAGTAGGCATCGAGTACGGTTTCGTGTCCGGTAAGATTTGCCATTTGAATAGCGTATCGATAAAGCGCCTCGGTTTGGGTGGCATTTACCTGATAAAACGATCGTGAAGAAATACGGAAGCTCAGACCGCACAGTTCATCAAGAATGAAACCAGGACCGTAGAGTGTTTTTTCTTCCTGCCCTAAGATGACGTTCGTTTGACGCGTATTTATATTCTGTACGATTGTCGTAATTGCACCAACACGTTTGACCAGTTCGCGGCAGAAATTGCGTGATCCGGGAAATGCGCTTTCGTTGGTTACGATAGTGACGAGTATCTCATGGGAAGAATGTCCAACACGAACTATCGCATGGCGAATAAAGCCCTTGCCTGTGTCTTCATCGTAGGGTTCCATGTGATAGCGTTGCATAAGTTGTTTGATTGCGCGCAGTATCTGTTTTGCTGTTTTGTTTTCTATAAGGCAGGTATCGGTAGGAATGACTCGATGGGTGCCTGATGCGTACATACCGTACAGTATTTCACGCCGAGCAGGAGGCGTTTTCTCTTTTTTATGTGACTTGCGAGAACCCTGCGCTTTCTCCGCTTTTGTTTGGGCGCGTTTCTGCCCGGTGCGAGCTGGGAGTTTTTTGCCAGCAACATAGGGTGAGGTCACCTTGTTTCGGTAGTAATACGGCTCATCCATCCCACAAATAGCGCAAAACTTTGTGGTTTTACTAGCGAGCGGTTCGAACAAGCAGAACATCTCTTGCTGCTTTTGGGCAAGCTGCTCTTCGTAAGGGATATGAAGGAGCTGGCATCCGCCGCATTTGTTTTGTACGGGGCAGGATAATTCCTTTTGCGATGAATTCTGCTGTTTGACACTTTGCATAGGTTGCTCTTTATTCCTTTGGGCGTTTTACTGCGCTGATGATGGATCCATTGAAGGCGCAATGGAAGGGAAAGTCATTATGATACTAAATCCTTCTCCTTCGGCACTTGCAATCGTCAAAGTTCCTTCATGCACTAATACTATACGCGCAATAAGGGGAAGTCCGAGCCCGTGTTTTCCAATGGAGCCACCATGAGGAATAGGGGCGCTACCTGCAAGAAAACTTCCTGATCTCTGGGAAAGAAGGCTTTCTTCTTTTTCTTCTTGGACGCTGACGGGAGGCTGAGGGGGACGTTTTCTTGGGGGAAGGGGTGCCTTGCTGCCAGCGGGAGGTTTTTGGGAGGAGATGATGGGTGCAGTATTGTGGTATACGTGCGAGGTGTTGTCGACGGGTAATTCAGGACCGCCCTCTTTTTGTTCTGAAGGGATAAAGGAATGGGTGCGGGAAAACGTGATACTGGTATCGCTATGATCGGTCAAAGAGCCAATTCCAAGATAGTCACGTTCAAGCATTGCTGCTAAGCCAAGCAGTTGTTCGGTGTTCATTCCTCGGCCATCATCAGCAACGCAAAGAGCAATTCCCTTATCGTTGAGATTGAGAGAAATGGTAATACGGCAATGATCAGGATTGTGCTTAAGGGAATTGTCTATCGCATTGCGCAACGCACGCTTAAGAAGCCTTTCATCGCCTTTTACAAATGCCTGATCGGCAGATTCCGAAATATCTAACTCAAATTCCGCATGATCATCAATGCCTTGGTTTAAGTAATCCGCCACAACACTTCGAAGAAGTTTAGCCATAAGGATAGTGTCCATTTTGAGCGGCTGCATATCGTATTCAAGCTGAGTTGCTATGTTGAGATCTTCAATTAAATCGCGAATACGTATTCCCTGACGGGTGATAATAGCAGCTGAATCGCGCGTGCTTTCCGGAAGGGAAGTATTGTGTTCAATCTGTTCGGCGTGACCCATCGCGATAGCTAAGGGAGTACGCACGTCGTGAGATACGCCTGCAACCCAATTCTTTCGAGCGGTTTCTTTGCGCAGTAAAGTGTCAGATACTGCGTTGATGCGATTGCCAACCACGTGAAGCATACCTCCAAAGCGCACCTTGGCGGGCTGACCTTTCGCTAAATTATCGAGGGCGTCAAGCATAGGCCCGGTGTTTTTAAGAAGAGAGCGCTGGGAGAATACGTAAAGCAAAAAGATAATGAGCAGGTCGATGGTAAAGACGAACAGGAAGTAAAGGGGCAGGCGCAAAAAGGCCTGATTCGATAAGACTATTCCGAAAAAGACATACTGAGAGTCGGGATAACCCATCATGACAAGATTGGAATCTTTGGTCCAAATGAAGGTGACGTAATTTGCAAAGGCACGATCGTGAGAAATGACCGCAATTTCATTTTGTGTAAAAGAAGAGGGGAAATCTGTTGGCGTGTTGTAGGTCCACTGAACTGTTCCCTTGTCGTCTATAAGAATAGCCCAGGCATTTTTCGCCTCAAGGGCTGTTTGCGCTTCAGGGTTATCAAAGGTCCATGCACCAGTGCTGTCCTGCGTGAGCGAGTCGGCAACATCGGATATATGGACGCGCCCTTCGCTTTGTGGCGAATTGGAGCCGTCATCGTAAGAGACATTTGCTTCAAAAAGGGCAATGGCTACATAAAGAAAGGCATCGACAATAAGAATTAAAAGAGCCATGCCAGCAAAGAGCCCTACCTGTTTTAAGATGAAAAAATCACCTTGAGCTTTATTGTTGCTGCGTTTCATAGAGCATCCTTTATTTCGTGCGGGGTTGGTGAAGTACTAAGAGCCGCAAATGGTTTTGTCGGTTAAAGAATCGAAGCGAATAGCTGTGTTTGATTTCTTCGCCCCAATAGTCTTTCTTATTTCTCGGTAAGAAGCTTATATCCCAATCCTTTCATAGTGATGAGGGACTCGGGCTTTGAAGGATTGAGCTCGATCTTTTCGCGAATTCGACGAATATGGGTCATCAGACTTTGCTCGTAACCAAATGATGACCCCCAGCATTCTTCGCAAAGATGATCGGTTGTAACGATGCGATTGGCATTATTGGCAAGAATGCGCAGAAGCTCACTTTCCTTTGCAGTGAGGAATGTGGGCTCGCACCCTTCCTTGTGAACCTCAACATTATCCAAATCTATCGTGCAATGAGCTAGCTTGAGAAGCGGTTCGTCGTCAGGGTAGCAGCGTCTTAAAACGGCGTAGATGCGCAAGATGAGCTCCTGGGCTGAAAAGGGCTTCGTTAAATAGTCATCTGCTCCTGAACGTAATCCGGTAAGCCGGTCAGATGTTTCGTCTTTTGCGGTAAGAAAGATTACCGGTAAGGGCTTTCCTGAAGAAAGAGAACGCAGATAAGTACAAAGGGTAAATCCGTCTCCATCAGGAAGCATGACATCCAAAATTGCCAGATCGGGATGGTATTGCTCGAAAGCAGCCAAACCGCCGGTTACATCGCTTGCCGTCACAATACGATCAAAGCCGTCTGCGCGAAGCACGGTTTCAAGAAGATGGAGCAACTCCGGCTCATCATCAACAAGAAGGATTGTTTTGGTATGTAAAGAATCTTTTGCCATAGCTGCATTGTATGCGTAACAACCTTTTGTCGCGAGGGCATTTGTTGAAAAGTCAGGTAAATGTTAGGTGCGCGCCAGAAGGCAGTAAGGAGCGCTTCGTAGGCTTTCTTTAGACGAAATGCGCCAGCTTGCAAATCGAGCGAAAGACGCCTTGGCCAATGTCTGCGAACTGAAATCGAGCGAGAGACACCTTGGCCAATGTCTGTGAACTGTTTGGTTTAAAAGCGGCGTTTCCAACGTTTTAGAAAGGAATTTCAATGGCGGAAAAGGTAAGCATGAACACAATCGTGGAAGTGCGAGATGTTTCTAAATGCTATGGTGGAAAAATGGGCAGGCATGGACATACGGAAAGCATGACGCGTGCTCTTGACCATGTGAATTTCAGTGTTGACCAGGGAGAATTTGTAGCGATAATGGGTCCTTCGGGATCGGGTAAATCCACACTGCTTAACTGCTTAGCTACTATTGATACTCCAACCAATGGACATATTATTATTGGCGGCAAAGACGTGGTGGGCCTTTCCTCAAAGGAGCTTGCTCGTTTTCGAAGAGAAGAATTGGGATTTGTTTTTCAGGATTCCAATTTGCTTGACACTCTTACTATCCGAGAAAATATTGCTCTTGCGCTTACAATTTCGCGTGTGCCGGCACGTACCATCAATGAGCAAGTAGAATCGCTTGCGCGGCAGCTTTCAATTGAGCAAACGCTTGATCGCTATCCTTATGAAGTATCAGGCGGACAGAAACAGCGAGCAGCGGCGGCACGTGCTTTTATCACCAAACCACATCTGATTTTGGCAGACGAGCCTACCGGTGCTCTGGATACAAAGTCAGCGCGCGAGCTTCTTGATGCGTTGGAATTTCTTCATGCGTTGGGTGCAACGATTTTGATGGTTACCCACGATTCAAGTGTGGCAAGCCACAGTGATCGCATTGTATTTATTCGCGATGGTCGCCTGTGGGGTCAAATGAGCCGAAGCAACAATGACCGTAAAACGTTCTTGGCCCGTATTATTGCGGCAACTTCTCAACTTGAAGAAGGTGAGGAGAATGCTTGCTAAGTTATCGTTTGCGAATGTACGTCGTTCCTACAAAGATTTTGCCATCTATTTCTTCACGCTCCTTATAGGTGTGGCAGTTTTTTATGCGTTTAATTCCATTACGGCTCAAGAGGCGGTTTTGAATCTTGATGAGTCTCAGGGCAATATGATTGAGCTCTTATCCTATCTCATCAATGGTGTGTCAGTATTTATCTGCGTTATTTTGGCATTTTTGGTTGTCTATGCAAGCCGTTACCTTATCAAGCGTCGTAACAAGGAATTTGCGATTTATCTTCTTTTAGGTATGCCAAAAAGCGCTCTGCTTCGTTTAACGTTGGCTGAAACGCTGATAGTGGGGCTTATTTCCTTGGCTTTTGGTCTTGGCTTAGGGTTGCTTATTTCTCAAGCGCTTCTTTATATCACTGCGTTCATGTTTGTCGTTGATATTCCTGGTTTTACGTTCTTTGTTGCTCAAGATGAGCTGGTAAAAACGATCGTTGTCTTTTTGATTATTTTTGCGCTTGCGTTGTTCTTTAACGTGGGCTACGTCATGAAAGCAAAGCTTATAGATCTCATCCAGTCTGAGCGCAAGAACGATGATCTTAAACTGCGAAGCATCCCGTTATCGTTTTTCTTGTTCTTGGTGTCATGCGCCATTATTGGATTTTCGTATTATCTTCTCTCCGAAAACGGCATTGTTGTTAATCCGACCTTTGGTGCAGCTACCGCATTGGTTTGTGTTGGCACCCTTTTGTTCTTCTATTCACTTTCAGGCTTTTTGCTTCGCTTGGTTCAGGCCATAAAACCCCTGTATTACCGTGGCCTTAATATGTTTACCTTGCGCCAGGTAGCATCGCGTATCAATTCTTCTTTTATTTCTATGAGTGTTATTTGCATGACGCTTTTCTTAGCCATCACGAGTGTGGCAGGTGGTAGTGGTATTGCGCTTTCTATGCAAAACAGCATGGCTTCTATTACCTGCTATGATGCAAGTGTGACCTCGTATTATAACTTGGGGGTAAGCTACGAGGGAACCGATTATTCCGATAATGTAAAAGAGCGCTATCAGGCTGCTAAACGCTATATTGAAGATCACGATTACAACATGGCATCAGGCATTGCTGATGACGCAAAGAAGCTTGGCTTACCCGATTTCTCAAGCGTTGTGCGCCAAAGCGCTCAGGTGGATATGTATGATTCCGAGGCAACGTTTGGTCAGCTGGATGAGCAACTGGGAAAACCCATGACTGATTATGTGGGCTCAGAAATGCTCAATCCAGACTATACCGAACAAACGCTGAGCATCGTTCCTGTTTCCCAATACAATCGTGCAATGGAAATTAGTGGTCGCGAAGGCATATCACTTGGTCGTGACGAGGCGGTTTTAAATTGCGATACCGATATCGTAATGGACTATGCGCGTGATGTGGCCCAATCGGGGGCAACTATTACGGTGTTTGGTCATGAGCTCAAGATTTCGCCCGAGTTGAATACTGAAACGATCCAAACCACTTCAATTCCAGGGCAGATGGGGCTTCTTATTGTGCCCGATGAAATTATTCCTGCTGATACAACCCCGGTATCTTCTATTTTGAACGTGCAGTATACCAACAATCCCGATGCGGAAAAGCAATGGGGTGAAATCTATAACGGCATTGCTTCTTCAGAAGATCCAGAAACTTGGCCTTTGAATATGGGTCTTACGAAAGAAGAAGTGTTTAGCCAAAATATTGGCCTTACTACCATCATTGCGTATCTGGCAATATACATTGGTTTTGTATTGGTTGTAGCGTGTGCAGCAATTTTAGCTATTCAGCAATTAACCAGTGCCAGTGATAACCGTAAGCGTTATCAGCTTCTTGATAAGCTTGGTGCACCTCGCTCCATGATTAATGGAACTTTGTTTAAGCAAATTCTAATTGCCTTTTTGTTCCCCCTTGCTCTGGCAATTGCTCATTCTCTTTGTGCCCTACAAGAAGTGGTTACTTTGGTGCAGATGTTTGGACACTTAGATATTGGACAGACGAGTTTAGTGGTATCAGGTGCTTTCTTAGTGGTATATGGCTTGTATTTCGTACTGACTTACAGTGCTTCACGTGGGATTATTCGCTCAGAGCGCTAATGCACTTTAGCTTTGAGGTATAGGTGCTAGAGTGTTTTGGCCTGGAAGTGTAGGCGTTAGGCCTATCATAAAAGCCTATCTCGAAGTAGGATACCGTCCTTGCCTGAGTATCTAATTTCGTACGGCAAAACATCGCCCCTAAAAAACAAGTGGGACTGGAAACTTTTATTTCCAGTCCCACTATCGAGGTCTAGTTCAGAGTTTTGCGACTTCTGCACGGGTTTTGTATCGAGGTCTAGTTCAGGCTTTTGGACGTGCAGTGTGTCAAGGTTTAGTTCAGACTCCTGCAAAGGTTTTGTGCCAGGATCTAGTTCAGGCTCCTGCACGGGCAGTGTCGCAAAATCACCTTATGATTAACGAGCTGCCTGTGCGGCTTGTTTTTCTTCTTTATCTGCGGCAACAAGGGATTCGATTGAGGCAAGATTTGCCATGGTGGATCGGATGATATCGGATCGAGAAAGCGATCCTACCAAGCTGCCTTGCTCATCGACAACCGGAATCTTTTTAATACGCTTTTCTGCTAGAAGGCGGCATGCATCATCCAAGGAAGAGCCACTGGGTACAGAAATTGCTCCTTTGGTTGCAATGCGCATAACGTTGAGATCGATCAGGTCAGAAACGCGCTGCATGAAGTTTTCGGTATCAGGAATGCGATAGAGCATACGAGTTGCGTCTAACACGCTTCCATCGCTTCGCCCGATATATTTCATGATGTCACCATCGGAAATAAAACCGACTACTTTCTGTTCGCTATCTACAACAGGCACACCTGAAGTTTTGTTAGCAGCGAGAATTTGAGCAACTTCGCGGATAGTGTCAGTGTCACGAACAAAATAAGGATCCTTGTTCATGGTAAGATCAACCGCAATGTGGTCGTTTGCCTTTGTTGGCATACGAACTGCCTCGACAGAGCTGGTAAAGGCAGGCTTTCGGTTATCGCGTACCGCTACAACGATTACCAAGAAGATGATAATCATTAGCGCTGCTGTAAAGCAAAACGCGATGCGATCTCCCATCATGGTCTGCTCGAGGGCAGGCATCTCTGGGAAGAAGAAGGTAGATGTAGCGGAAAGGGAGACCAAAATAGCGGTACCAAGTGAGGCACCTACCTGGTTGAGGGTATTTGACAGGGCATTAGCGTGTTGGATTACGGAGTTGTCAAGCGAGTTAATGCCCCAGGTGTTGATGGGGGTAATAGTTCCTGTGATGCCAACCGAAAGACAGGTGTATACCGCAATAATGAAAGGAATAGGGGTATCAAGCGAGAAGGCGATAAGTCCGCAGCCGCCGAGAAGCAAAATAAACGCACAGGGAATGATTACTTTGCGAGGGCCAAACTTATCGAACCAGCGTCCTGCAAAATAGCCCAGAATTGCACCGATTACGGCACCGGGAAGCATTACGATACCGGTTTCAAGGGCAGAGATGCCTAAGAGGTTTTGCAAATAGATAGGAAGCAACACGCCTGTACCAACCAAAGCAGCCTGAAGACCTGCTACGACGGCAACGGTGATAGCGTAATTGCGAGTGCGTAGGATGCTTACTTTAAGCAAGGGAACATCAAGCTTAAGCTGTCTGCGGACGAAAAACGTAAGCAGAATTGCGCCTAAAACGATAAGGGCAACAGGAAGAGCAACAACTTCGGCTGAAGTTATGGAAGAAAGACCATACAGTAAGCTCAAAAGACCAAGGGAACACAGTACAACCGAGGGTTTGTCGAAGGAGGTTGGCTCGAATTTACCATAGCTTTCAAGGAAGAAAACCGAGCAAAGAACGATAACGACAGCTAAAGCGCATACCAGCAAAAATAGCGCACGCCAGCCAACGCTATCGACCAACAAGCCGGATACCGAAGGACCAACAGCGGGTGCAAATCCAATAGCAAGAGAAACGATACCCATTGCTGAACCACGTTTTTCACGAGGGAAAATAAGCAAGATAACCGTGAAAACCATAGGCATAGCGATGCCGGTTGCTACCGCTTGGCACATACGGCCAATAAGCAAAACGGCAAAGAAGGGAGCAATTGCCGCCAGAAGAGATCCGAGGGCAAAAATAGACATACCAAAGGTAAAGAGTTTTTTAGTGGGGAAGCGGCCAATAAGGTAGGCAGAAAGGGGAATAACCACTGCCTCGACAAGAGAATAGGCAGAGGTAAGCCACTGTACCGTTGTTGCATCAACCTGGGTGTCAGCCATGATGGCGGGCAGAGCAGGAGAGAGCAGCGTTTGATTCAAAACTGCAAGCAAGGTACCAGCAAGCAAGATGACCACGATAATAACCTGTTTGCGGGTTAGACCCATAAAGGTGCTCCTTCCGATAGACGGTTTAAAATTACACTGTGTATAAAAAATTTGAGGCGCAAAAAGAGGGCATCTCGTTGGCGAGATGCCCTTTCTGTTCTGCTTGTAATGATAGAGACGAACAACGCGAGATTCAAATGCCTCTTTTGAACTTCCACATAATTGCGACAACATAACTTGTTCATCGCAAAGCCTTGCTTTAATGAGGATCTTAATGAGGGCGGATAGCACCTTTGTCGCAGCGGTTACCCCATGCATCAATAAGCTCGTCATCGCGATACACGCATACGATTTCGCAGTGATTTGCGCATTTTTGACATACCACTTCGCGGGTCGTGAAATCTATATCGTCGATATTGAAAGAAAAGGGCTTTCGCTTTGCTTTTGGAGCATCGGCAGCAAGCAGGGCGGCTCCGAAAGCACCCATAAGATGTCCATCGGGATCGACCAGGACCTCTTGTCCAAGGGTTTCTTCGAAGAAATGGACAACACCGACGTTTTTGCTTACGCCGCCCTGAAACACAATAGGTGAAATAATGCGTTTTCCTTTTCCGACGTTGTTGAGATAATTAGTTGCTACTGCTTTGCACAGCCCTGCAATAACATCTTCACGGGCATAGCCGACCTGAATTTTATGTACAAGATCGCTCTCGGCAAAAACGGTACAGCGGGCGGCAATGTTTGCGGGATGCTTTGAAGTAAGGGCAATAGGTCCAAAGTCTTCTACTTCAACGCCAAGGCGATGAGCCTGACTTGAAAGAAACGATCCTGTACCAGCGGCGCAAAGGGTATTCATGGCATAGTCGGTAGCAATGCCGTTTTCAACACAGATTATCTTTGAGTCCTGACCACCAATTTCCAGAATAGTGCGCACATCAGGATGAAGATGTGTGGTGCCAACTGCATGAGCGGTAATTTCGTTTTTTACCACGGTGGCATTGAGGATGGCGCCTACTAAACGGCGGGCACTTCCTGTGGTGCCAACCGCAAGAACCTCAACGTTATCGTGATCTATCTGGGAAGATAGATCATCAACTACGCGCTTTGCGGCATCGGTTGGGTTGCCTTCGGTCCAAAGGTAAGAGCGTGCCATGATGGTGCCTTTATCGTCGATGATGACACCTTTAGTTGAGATGGATCCGGTATCTATTCCAAGAAATGCGGGAGTCATTAGCGAGCCTTTCTCATCGCGATCATGTCGTAAAACGCTTCGAGGCGAGTATCTAAGCCTGTATCACTTGTTTGGGAGTCGTAGCTTAAGAACAGAAGGGGAATATGGTAATCACTGCTTAAGCGTTGCAACACAGGCATGCAGTCAATTTCGGGAGTGCATCCGGAAGATTTGAGATGGATGATGCCATCAAATCCTTCTTCAGCGTATTGTTTTGCAGCGGCAATCGAGAGGGTTGATGTGGGTCCCATATCAAATGACACGTAATCTGAAACGCTCCGACGAAGGTTTTCTTCGTTGTAGCGAAGGACGCGATTGGTGAGGTTTACAGTACGTGCAAGCGAAACGCCCATTGAACTGAGTTTATCTTCGATGAAGAGATTCGAGCGTGGATCTACGGCGGTGAAGAACTCGCCGATCAGGCCAACACGAATAGGATCAACAGGTTTCTCGATTGGTAAATCTTCTAGGATGCGCAAATGGCGGCGATACACATAAGCAAGCTGCGCGGCGCCACTTACGGTGTTCATTTCGGCAAAGAAATCCTTTTGGGCGCGCTTAAATGAACCGGGCTCCTTTTCGAATCCGGCAAGTTCAAGATAGCGATCGTTATAGCTATCGAGCGCCTCAATCATTTTTAAAACTGCTAAGAAATTTTTTACGCCCTTAGATATGGAAAGATCGGGATTAACTTTCTTTTTGCAAAGAGCAAGGTATTCTTGCAGGGGCTTTCCGCTGACAGTGGCAAAATTAAGCATTTCAAATTCGTAGCCCATATCGCGCAGAATCGACTCTTGGAGTTCGCCATAATAGCCAAGACGGCAGGGGCCTGTGAACTGCACAAGGACATCGGCTCCTCTATCAAGGGCTTCGATGTAGTCACCCAGGATATGCTTGAAAGGTGCGCATACATAATCGGTACTGTTCAGGGTGCCAAGTTCAAGGGTTTTACGTGTTGCTTCGGGCAGGCTTACATAATCGGCATCAAGGACCTCTTCAACAAAGAAGCGAAATGCGATGTCGTAGTAGGTATAGCGTAGAAAAGCAACCTTGGTACGGGCATGACGGTCTTTTTTGTGCTTCTTTTTCTTTTTGGGACGAAGTGCTTCTGGTTTGCCGGGATTTAAGAATACTCCTGCGGGAGCATCTTCTGAATAACGGCGCTTGAGCGTGTCAGCCATGCGGTTAATGGGAGCTTTTATATCGGTAACGCGCTGTTTGAGGGGAGCGGTTACTTCTGCAATGCGGTTTGTGGAATTCTTATCGCTCATCGCTTAAATAACCTCCTCTTTTTTGATAGCGCAAAATGTCGATAAAGCTTTCGATTCGTGTTTCTAATCCGGCGGTACCACTTTGGGCATCAACTGTAAGAGACAAAATAGGTTTGCCTTTTATGCAGCGGATCAGAGCATCATTGGTCATAGAATCGGGTCCGCAAGGAAATGCGCTGACCAAAATAAGGCCGTCTAGGTGATCATATAAACTCAAAAGTGTTCCTATGATTTCACGATTGACGATCCATGGCATCGTTTCTGAAAAGTCGTAGCTTTTCTCAAGGGCAAGTTTGCGATCAAAGCGATCGGAAAACAAGGTGCAAACCTCAAGGTCTTCAAGCATGCTTACAATGGGCCCGCCAATGTAGGGGTCATGAATAACGTAGGGGTGAGCTGCAAGCAGGATGCGAAGAGGGCGCTGTTCAGCAGGAAGTTTTTCTGCGCGCTTGAGCGCTTTTGACTGCTCTTGCGACTGCTGTTCGTCGTGCTTTTTCTGAGCGTGACAAGCGTGTTGATAGAGTGCTTTCCCTTGTTTTTTACTCAGGCCGAATTGCGTAGCTATGGATACGTAAGCTTCTTCTGCAGAGATACCGGTGTCCTCTTTGTCTATTTCGCATGAAATGATGCGAATCTTTTTTGAGGGAAAGGTATTGGCTACAAGATCGGGTAATGCTTGAAATTTGGTGCAAAATCCTTTGTGAAGCCCGAGGTTATCAATGCTAGGCACAAAGAGAACATCGCAAGAATCCAGCAAACTTTCAACATGGCCCATATAGAGTTTAGAGGCAAGGCAGCATTCATCAATGGAGAGAGCTTCTCCTCGTTCGAGCATTGCCCTATCGGATGGATCACTTACTACAACAGTGCAGCCTAAGGATTCGAAAAAGGTTTGCCACAAAACGTGGTAACGATAGTAGAGCAGTGCTCGGGGGATTCCAACAGTATGGATATTGTCAAAGCTCTGCTTGGGTAGTAATTCAAGTGGGCTCATATATCTCCTGTATCTAAAAACAACGTTTGTCATTGTCTTACGTTCACGCGCAAATGTGACAAGCATCCACAGGGAAACCATTTTGTTGGTGATTGCGGAGAGGCTTTAATGATGCGCGTAAAAGACTTTAACCAAAGAAGAAGCAAGTCGTAGTGATCTTTCATGTTTTTTCGCAAAGATGCCGTTCTTTGGTTATTTTGGAGTACTCTAGGACTGCATTTTGAATAAGTTTGTTTCAAGGAAGATGTATGACTCTCTATCGTGCAACAATTGTTTCTCCAAAGGGTGCGGCGCCTCAGTCAAGCGTGATCGAATTTGAAAGCGTCCACAGAGCGGGGTCTAAACAGAATTTGCAGGATGCGCGCTATAGAATGCTTGAGCTTCATGGCTCAGAGGCGCTTTCTTGGAATATAAAAGACGTTGAAAAAGTGACGGAGAGTGAAAAAGGTGGAGCGGCAGAGCAGCTCATGCTTGATTTTCGTGAGCCGGTTGAACCTCCTAAAAGAAAGCGTCGTAGTGTTAAGCGCGGTATTACGGGATAGACGTACTGATCTTTTCTAACTTTCTTCTATAAAGCAGAGCTGCTCTGTTGTGTAGGGTGTTACTTATTGTTTGATGCACTTAGATCCTTTTATTTTTTCGGTAATAGATAAGGGCGCCTATACTGCCTATTCCAAGTGCGCTCAAGAAAATAAATAAGCCAAAGGTGACATCTCCTGTTTTCGGGAGGGTATCTATAAGCTCCTTGAGCGGATTGTCGTTTGAATCGATGGGATGCTGTGTGGTTGTTTGTACGACGGAGTCTTTATCTTCATCGTGAAGCTCAAGGTTGCGGTATATATCAATACGGGCATCATTCCATAGTTCGATGTCTTTACTTTCAAGCATTTCGGTGGTTGCTTGCATGAAGAGCACGGCAGGAGCGTAGGTTGAGCTTACCGTATCCAAGGAGTCCAGCACCTGATTACAGGTTTGATTGTTCCAAGAATCAAACTGGGTGGTGTCGGGAGCTTCTCTTCGAGTGTCGTTATTTTCATAACGATCATGACGTTGCCATTGCTTGTCATCTTGCGAAAGTGTTCCAAAACCCTCTTCAACCCTGCCATGTTCAAAGGCAAGTGCGGTGATGTATTCACCTTCTGACAGATTTAGATCGTCCACATAAAGGAGAGTGGACTTTGTGGTTGAAAGATCCTGAGTCCATAGATGCCAGCCATCAAAATTGTACACACGCTCATTGTTTGGATTATCGGGGTTGTAGGGATTGGTGGAACAAGCGTTTACTTCTTCGTTTTCATCTATGGTTTCACTTTCGCTTGTCTTATCGCTTTCGTTTGGGGAATTGCTTCTGCTTGCTTCGTTACGCTCGTCCGCGTTTTTATTGTCTGGCTTGCCCTCGCTTGTGGTTTTATCGTCTGGCTCATTGTTATTTGCGGTTTTGTTGGTTTGGTACCATACATTCATTTTCCCATCGTAATCACCAACGCTTACGGGGGTTGCCAGCGCTTTAAGGTGTGCCTGGTTTTCCTGGGCACAAACTAAAGAATCAGTTGTTGTAAACTCGTCTGCCCAGGTTGGGGAAGTGGATCGATAGTCTATGGTGTAGGTGAAAAGTCCGTTAGATTCAAAGAGCGTCTGTAGCTTGTCTACCTCTCCGGTGATTTCTGGTGTGTAAGGTTTGTTGTCGATAGTCCCTAAATCAAGGGTTGTCTTATCGCGCGAAATAGTTACCTCGAAGGCAACGAGAAGCATGCCTTCATTTGCCGAACAGGACATTTCTTCTACGGTGTAGGTATCGTAAGGCAGGGCTCCGAGGTCGTCATTTACCGGTGCGGTATTACCAAGAGAATCTGCACCAAACCATATTCCATCTTCTGGGGAAGTTGCTTGGTTGGTGTTGTGCGAATGGGCAGCCCATGACGACTCGGTGCTTGCCATTCCGTTTTCGTCAGTGATTAAAACATGCGATTCTCCGGTGGTTTTTGAAGTGATACGGAAAGGAATATTGGCAAGACGCTGCATAGATCCCTCTCTTGTTTTGGTAAAAGAAAAGTCTCCTCGCTTTACCTGTTCAGGAGCTGTAAAGCTTTGCCATTGTTCGATGTGGGGTTCATCTCCTTGTGCCTGAAGAGAAACGACGGTTGGCTTTTCAAGACAAAGATATCCCTCAGGGGCTTTTATTTCCTTTATTTCGATAGTTCCTAAGGGAAGGGCGATCGATCCTTCGTGGTCGTAGTAAAATTCGTCGCCTTCAACAAGGTATTCTTTTGAGAAGGTAAGCTTTCCTTCTTCGTCGGTTTTAAAAATCCACGTTCGTTGAGGGCTTCCCCATGAGGAAGGAATCGAAAGTCGGCTTGATTGAACGTCTTGACCATGGGCAATTGCGTTAAGAGCGTTTTCCATAAGATAAGGAACGGCAAGATAGCGATCATAGTAGGAAATCTGGAACTGAGCATCTTTGAGACTTGCAGAACCAAGGGGTGAAGCTTCTTTGGTTTCGGCATCGATCTTTTGAAGCACAAGATCAATAAGACAGCTTTGCGGAATGTTCGATACGCTTGATTGGGTAACCGAACCAGAATGGATAGGGACTGATTTATCGGCTGCAACCGCAAATCCTTCAGGGGCTCGTTCTTCTTTGAGGGTGTAGGTCCCGACTGGCAAAAGGGGGCTTCTGTTGCTGTTTCCGTCTTTGTCGGTCATCAATTGTGCTACACGATTTCCCTTTTTGTCATACACGCCAAAAAGAGCACCTTCGAGTGAATAGGTGGCATTATTCTGGCTCAGCGAAGGGTTTTCTGAGATCTTATGCACTTCAAGATATCCGCCAAAGTTCTTTTGAACTTTTGCTTGGAAATAGACTGTCTGGTAACCAATCAATCCCAAACTATTGCGAGGGCCATCGGGGCTTGCGGCTCCTGGTGGAGTGATGGTGACATCATAGGTAACAATTCCTGCATTCACGTCAATGCTTTTAAGAGTTGCCTTATAGTCTGCCCAGGTATAAGAAGGGGCAGCAGCGCTGGGTAGAGAACATGATCCGGTGCCCGAGCAACCCTCCAATTCCCCAGTAAATCCCGAAACGCTAAATTGGGCAGGATGAACACTCCACGTTGCTCCAATGTAGCATCTTCCTGATGCTGTTTCGGGCACATCATAATCAGCGTCGACGGTGACTACCTGATCAGGTTCGCTAATAGAAAAAAGAGCATAAACAGTAGTGGAAGCTTCGACGGGAGAAGAGAAGTCGAAGGTGGAATTATCGGCGGAATTTACCCACCGAATAAAAGTGTGTCCTTGTTTTGAGGGGGTTTGGGGAATTGTTCCGTAAGCTTTTTCAAAAGAGGATCCTTTGGGCACAGATACTTCAATATCTTGGGTCTTTTCGTCGTTAAAGCTTACTCGAACTATGTAGTCAGCCTTTTCGAAGCTGCCGATAATGGTCATGCTTTCGGTTACGGGAGTGGAAAACCAATCAAAATCATTTCCTTGGTCAGTTTTCCATACCAGTTGAAAACCTTGGGACTCCTTTTCTTCGATAAGACTTGCAAGGGGCTGATTTCCCTGGCTGTCAACCATAAAGCGGGGATCTGCTTTTACCGCTTGACCAAGAGTAAAATCGCTTCCCTCGACAAGGGTGGGAAGTTCACCTTGAAAACCCTCTACTTCAACGGTAAGGATGGCTAAATCATTTACGCTGCGGGCAGCAGTTTTTTGCGGATATACCAAGCCTATACCAAGGCCTAGCGCAAGAAGCGCTATGAGCAGACTTGCTGCGATTTTAAAAGGGGTGGTGTTAAGTGAAAACATGGATTACTCCTAACGCGTAAGGAAAGACGCTATAGGAATAATTCTGAATTCGTTAATTCACATAATCGTGCAAAGTGAGGGATACCTAAGAAACAAAAAGCGAAAGAACTACACACTTTAAACAAAAGAGCAACTCACGCGAAACAAAAGAGTTCTTTATAAAAAGCAACAACATTTTTCTCGTAAAACAACTGCGGTTTTATCAAAAAACAACCGAATATCTCACAATGCTTTTGGTGGTAAACGCGCCGTGGTGGATATGAGAAAGTGGTGCCATTCGCGTATGAAATAATCCGTTCAGTATACGAGGGGGCAACAATTATGTGACCTTGTTTTGCAAGAAGGTAACAGCACGCTATAGTAAGTTAAAATTGCCTAACTTTATAAGAAAGAGCTTTAAGCGATAACGCTTTAAAGACGCTTTAGGAAAGGCGCTCGATATGATTCATTCAAGCATTGCAGATCTTATTGGAAATACTCCTTTATTGGAGCTTGGCAATTACGAAAAAAACCACCAACTAAAAGCTCGTGTGGTTGCAAAATTAGAATCATTTAATCCTGCTGGATCAGCGAAGGATCGCATCGCAAAAGCGATGCTTGAAACAGCTCAGCGAGAAGGAAAACTCGACGACGAAACGGTACTGATCGAGCCGACGTCTGGCAATACGGGCATTGCTCTTTCGGCTCTTGCTGCTGCTCGGGGCAATCGAGTTATTATCGTTATGCCTGAGACCATGAGCATTGAACGACGCATTTTGATGCGCGCTTATGGTGCTGAGGTTGTTCTCACCGAAGGATCGAAGGGTATGGCTGGAGCTATCGCAAAAGCTGAAGAGCTTGCGAAAGAATATCCCAATTCTCTTATTGCTGGTCAGTTTACCAACCCTGCAAATCCTGCTGCGCATGAGGCAACGACCGGCCCTGAAATATGGCAGGCAACGGAAGGTAAGGTTGATATTCTTGTAGCCGGTGTTGGAACGGGCGGCACATTGTCGGGTGCAGGCAAGTATTTAAAGAGCAAAAACCCCGACATCAAAATTGTTGCTGTTGAACCAGCTGATTCTCCTGTTCTCTCAAAGGGTGAAAGTGGACCTCATGGTATTCAGGGTATTGGAGCGGGATTTGTGCCCGATACTCTTGATACTTCTATCTATGATGAGGTGCTTACGGTGCGCACCGAAGATGCTTTTGATGCTGCGCGAGAGCTTGCCGCAAAAGAAGGAGTATTGGCAGGTATCTCTTCAGGTGCAGCGCTTTCGGCTGCTAAAATAGTTGCCCAACGTCCAGAGAATGAAGGCAAAATGATTGTGGTAGTACTTCCCGATACGGGAGAGCGCTATCTTTCATCGGATCTCTTCTCTCATCTTGGAGAAAGGGAGTAAAGACTTATGTCTTTTGAAGAGGAAAATCGTAGGGCGATTTGCACCTACTTTGAGCAGGGGGCAAAAGGCGATCAACCTTGCGAAAAGCTAGGGGTGGAAGTTGAGCATTTTGTTGTGGATGCTACCACGCAAAGGGCTATCCCTTATGAAGGGAAGCAAGGTGCCTTCGGCGTCCGCGATATCCTCGAGTATTTGAAAGCATTTTATCCACACGAAACAAGAGGCCTCGAAGGAGATCTTATCGGTCTGGCAAACAGCGAGGCCTCTTTAACTTTAGAACCTGCTGCTCAATTAGAAATAAGCATCGCTCCCTATTGCTCGATCGCGGATATTTCAAGGGTATATTCGCAGTTTCGCGGTCACGTCGATTCTTTTGTAGAACAGCATAATGCCCAATTGGTAACCCTGGGCTATCATCCAACGGAAAAAGCGCGGAACCTCTCTTTGATTCCTAAAAAGCGTTATCACTTTATGGATGAATACTTTTCCTCGATCGGCACTCATGGAGAACGGATGATGCGTGCTTCTGCGTCGACTCAGGTTTCGATTGACTATAAAGATGAAGCCGATGCCATACGTAAAATGCGCGTTGCTCAGGCACTTGTCCCTCTGCTTGCTGCACTCAGTGATAACGTGGTGCGCTTTGAGGGGGTTGAGCCAGAAAAACCTTTGTCTCGTCTTATGATGTGGCGTGATGTTGACAATGAACGCTGCGGGCAAATTCCTGGTTTGTTTGAGCAGGGCTTTGGGTTTGAACAGTATGCCGACTGGCTTTGTAGTATCTGTCCTATTTTTGTTACCCGTCCTTCTTCTGATGATCCTCAAGGTCCTACGCTGCGCAGTGTTAAGGGTATGACGGCAGCAGAAGCCTATGCAGATGCGCCTATGACGCGTGATGATATAGAGCATCTTCTTTCGATGGTTTGGCCCGATGTGCGTTTGAAGCATTTTGTTGAAATTCGTCCTGCGGATGCCCTGCCCGCCTCAGTGATGGCTGGTTATGCAGCGCTTATCAAAGGAATTTTCTATTCAGAACACTCTCTTGCTTGCATTGAAGATGCTTTTGGAGTTGTTGGTGGTCGATGGCCGCTGAGTGACACCTATACCGATGAATCCGCCTGCGCTATGAGAAAGCGCGGCTTGCAGGCTTGTATTGCGGGACTGTCTTTGCCTGAATGGAAAGACCTTCTTTTCTCTCAGGCGAAAAAGGCGCTTGGAGAAGAAGAGAGAAAAGTTCTTGAGACTATTGAGCAGTGGTCGGCACAAAAACGTTTTGCGTTTTAGAAGAGGCAGTGCCTTATTCGGTCAACTTAAGCCAGACAGCTCTTTAGTTTGAAAAAGGCTGTTTTAAAGAGATGCCGCGCTGACGCTTGCGCCTAATTTAACCAAGAAGCACTCTTGAGCAGTTTTGGCATGTTTCGTTTTGAACAGAGCGCATCTGGTCGCAGATAAGCTTTTCGAGATGAGGCAAAGGAATGTTTTGTGCTTTACTGATGTTTGCAACCAAACATTGAGAATTCGTTTTGAAGCTCAGCACCATTTCTTCGGGTATATCAGGCCGATCAAGAAGTCCTTCGCGGTAGAGATAAGAAATAAGGCCAATTAAACCGCTCATGGTGTATTCAATGATCAAGCGTGTTTCTATCGTGAGCTGCTCTTCATCGCTACATAAAAGATGTTCCCATATATCAACGACGGCGGCTTTAACTTTTGTGTCGATGCCTTCCTGTCCGCCGCGGTTCATCATCAGGCCGAAACGCCTTATGTGAAGGGCGAACTTTTCCTGTTCAAAGGGGTTTGATTTCTTGCAGAGCAGATAGAACAAGGCGCGGGGTACGCTGCTGTTGATGAACAGTTCATCGTTGATGACTGCGTCAATGAGCTCCTCAAGCGAATTGTAGTGGTAATAAAAGGTGCCACGGTTACAATTCGCTTCTGAAGTGATCATACTTACCGTAATATCTTTTAAATCGTTTTGTTCGAGCAATACCCAAAAAGCATGTTTGATGCGTTGTTCAGCGCAATCGCCCTGGTCTTTTCTTGGTCGTGCCATAGGGAGGTCTCCTGCACCATATAAAGAGTTTTACTTATGTTATTCCGAATGCGCTGCGCGCGCGTTCATAATGAGCATCTGTAACCGATTCTCAATGTTGGCGAAACTTACATCGGGATCAAAGTCCAAAGGCAAGATTTGAGCATCGGGATACATCTCCTTCAAGCGCTTTGCAATTCCGCGTCCTACCACATGGTTTGGTAAGCAGCCGAAGGGTTGCAAGATTACAAAAGCTCGGCAACCGTGCTTGGCGTGATGCAGGATTTCGGCGGGGATTAACACGCCTTCGCCGGCATCAAAGGTATGGTGGATGATAGGATCGCTTGCTTGCACCAAATCGGGCATACGACAAGGCGGAGTGTAGAGCGGATGAGCCTTAGCAATGCGATCGGTTACCTCGTGAGCTATATCGAACACTCGATTATCGATAGCATAGGTTGCCTTGTTGGCGAAAGGCCTATCTACTTTATATTCCTTAACCTGGGAATCCTGATAAAAATACGTTTTACGAATAACATCGGTCATGCGTGCTTCAATCACTTCAAGACCGTTCTTTTCCAGGTAGTCTTCGATATCGTGGTTGGCGCCGGGATGGAAGTTTAAGAGGTATTCACCCACGATAAGTACGGTGGGGCGAGGGTTGCTTCGGTCATAGGGAACGCGCTTCATTATTTCAATTGAGCGCGCAAATGCCTTCTTTGCTCCATGTACGCCACCGGCATCAATACCCTCTATCAGGCAGTCAAGAGCTTCATCGAAAGCCTTGTTTGCACTTCCTTCTTCCAGTTCATAGGGGCGCATCTTGCGAAGCAGCTCTTCGAGTGCATCTATCATAGGCAGGGTGAATGCGGTGCGAATCGCAGAGGTAAGGCTGAGCTTAAAACCGGGATGAATGTTGTGGAAGTCTACATCATCGTTCGTGATAATAGGAACTTGTGTATAGCCTGCATCATCAAGTGCTTTTCTCAAAAGGGCGGCATAGTGGGTTAGGCGGCAGTCGCCAATATACTTGCCAGTTGCAACCGCAACATGATCTAAGTCGTATTTACCGGATTCAAGAGCCTCAAGGGCTTCTCCAATTACTATTTGAGCGGGGAAGCAAATATCGTTATGGACATACTTTTTGCCCAGGTAAATTGCGCGTTCTCGACCAATGGGAAGCGATACGGTATGAAGTCCCTGCTTTGCAAAAACAGCCGACATAACGCGACTAAACGCATGGGAGGTGTTAGGAACCAGCACCGTGTATTCTTCTGCGGCAACTTTATCGAATTTTTGTGGGTATGGATCGCTAAGCTTTGCTCCCGTTTCACGGGCAAGCTGTTCATCAAGTGCTTGCTCTGCCGCGCAGTCAATACATTTTCCGCTGCAGGCAAGGGCGCAAGGTTGCTCTGAGCGCTCAGAGGCTTGTGTTTGGGCTTGTTCTTGAGCTTGTTTCTGTGCCTGCTCCTGTGCGCGGCGTCGTTCAATGGTCTCCACGAACGAACGAGTGCGAATACCAAGAGGACCGCGGATGTCGCTTTCGTCTACCTTTAAGACAAGAGGAGTCTTAGGTCCTACTTCTTTCATCAGTCGAATGATCTCATCCGAGAGGTAAGCGTCGTGTCCACAACCAAAGCTGACGATCTGAACGTATTCCATATGAGGGCTTTGTGCTGCAATAACCGCAGATGAAAGCATGCGGGCATGGAAGTTGTTGACGATATCAATCAAGCTGTTGTCAAGATTGACCTCAGTGATACCGGGAACTGAATCGGCGGTAATAACAGGGATGCCCAAGTCGGTAAAGAAGCTGGGTAGCTCATGGTTTACCAGGGTGTCATTATGGTAGGGACGTCCTGCTAATACTATGGCGTAACGTCCTTCTTCTCGAACTTGCGCGAGCACTTCTGCTCCACGTTTTTGGAGTGCTTCATGGAAGGAATTCTGCGCCGCATCCGCTTGTTTGAGGGCTTCCTCAGTTGCTTTTTCGGGGATACCGAACGTGTCGTGGAAGTAGGTAGTAAGTTGGCGTACTCGGTCTTTGTCGGTAAACCAGTGGAAGAGCGGACTGTCAAAAGGTATATTCCAGCGACGTTCGGGATTATCGGAATTCTTAATTACCAAAGGGTAGCCTTTTACAACAGCGCACATAGATTGGCTGGTGTCGGCAGTGTTTTCCGAAGGAACGGTGGTAACGATAGGCATAAAGATGCGGTCAACACCCTGGTTATGTAAATCACGAAGATGTCCATGTACCAGTTTTGCGGGGAAACAGACGGTATCGGAGGCTACCGCCTGAAGGCCATCTTCATAAATTGCACGAGTGCTCAAGTGGGAGAGTTTGACCTTGAATCCAAGTGCTTTGAGAAGAGTCTTCCAAAACGGCATGGAATCCCAGTAGAACAGCACGCGAGGCAATCCAATAGTAATATTTTGATCAGGTACAACGGTGGTATAGGGCCAATCTTTGAAAAGAAGCTCTTCGCGTTCGGTATACAGATTAGGAACGCTATCCATGGCTTGTTTTGCGGCGCGGACTGCATCACGAACAGAGGCATCTTTAGGATCGCCAACTACCTCACCGCGTGGGCAACGGTTCCCCGTGATCCAAGAAGACCCATTTGAAAAAGTAATACGAGTTCGATTGCAGCGGTTGGCGCAGAAAGGACAAATGAGGTTTGTTTCCTGGGTGTAGGTAAAGGTTTTGACAGCGTCCCACCCAATAAAGGTGCTCTTCTTTCCTTGGGTTTGTTCCTGCGCAATAAGCGCAGCACCGATAGCGCCCATAAGACCAGGGTAGGGTGCACGTACCACTTCGTGGCCAACGTACTGTTCGAAAGCGCGTAATACAGCATCGTTTAGGAAGGTGCCACCTTGGACAACGATTCGATCTCCAAGGCTTTGAAGGTTTGAGACGCGGATAACCTTGGTAAAGACGTTTTCTATGATTGATCTGCAGAGACCAGCCATAATGTCATCAGGTGTCTTGCCGTTTTTTTGCTCGGTTACAATGCTGGAATTCATAAATACCGTACAGCGACTTCCTAATGCTGCGGGGGATTCAGAACGAAATGCCGCCTGAGCAATATCTTGGGTGGCGATACCAAGGGTTGAAGCGAAGTTTTCCAGGAAGGATCCGCATCCGCTCGAACAGGCTTCATTCACAACGACATTGGTAATAATGCCCTCATCTATCCAGAGAGCTTTCATATCCTGTCCGCCGATATCAAGAATGAACGTCACATCAGGAACATAGCGCTGCGCTGCATGTGCGTGTGCAACGGTTTCTACTGTGTGCGTGTCGGCGTTGAGCGCTTGTGCAAACATAAGCTCGCCGTAACCAGTGGTACCCACTCCAATAACTTCAAGCTTGCAGCCGGCTTCTTCATAGCGGTCATGAAGCTCGATCAGGGCTTTTTGTGCTACCTTGAGGGGCTCTCCTTCATTGGGTGCATAAAACGAATCAACAAGGTTTCCCTTTTTATCGAGTAACACCAGTTTGGTGGTAGTAGATCCCGAATCGATGCCCAGATAGACCGAAAGCGTTTCGGGAAGGGCATGTGCTTGCTGCAGCGTTTCGAGGGAGGTGTTCTGCCCGAGGGGATGGTGCTCAACGAAGCGCTTCTTTTCTTCTTTAGATTCGAAAAGAGGTAACGTTAGACCTTGTGTATGAGTTTCCTGTTCGCAGGAATCTCCCACCGAGCAGGTGGTACTTGCGCCATCGATGACGATGATTTTCTTGGTTTCAAGAGTTTGGATGGCGTTTTCAAGGTTAAGCTGCGCGGGAGTGTCGCAGAAAAGATCAGTGAGAGAAAGCGCTGCTCCTACGGCAACGATGGTTTCAGGATGCTCGGGGATAATGATGTCTTCTCGGCCTAAATCGAGGCGCTCTGCAAAGACCTTAATAAGGCGAGGATTAAAGGTAAGGGGTCCTCCTTCGAATACCACGGGAGCCACAATGTCCAAACCCTGAGCAAGTCCACCAATGGTTTGTTTAGCGATGGCGTGGAAAGAAGAAAGGGCAATGTCTTCGCGCGATACCCCTTGGTTAAGCAGGGGCTGGATGTCGGTTTTTGCATATACTCCACAGCGACCGGAGATGGTGTGAACAGAAGTTCCCTGAGCAGCAAGGTCGTTGAACTTTTCAGTAGGTACCTTAAGAAGTGTTGCTATTTCATCAATGAAGGCGCCCGTTCCGCCTGCGCAGCTTCCGTTCATGCGCATATCGGCAACATTTAAGCGCTCCTGAGTGGTGTCGTACTCGAAAAATACCATCTTGGCATCTTGTCCGCCAAGCTCAATAGCGGTGCGGGCGGTAGGGTAAAACCTGCTTACTGCCAGAGCATTTGCTACGACTTCTTGTACGTAGGGTAAATCGAGGGCAGATGCGAGAGCTGCACCACCAGAACCGCAGAAAGCGGCCCGCAAGGAGGTGTGGGGAAACGCTTCTTTTACTTCAAGAAAAAGGTTTTTTACGCATTCGACTTGCCGGGCGTGATGGCGCAGATAACGGCGGAATAAAACCTCTTGGGTATTAGGATCGAATACGGCAATTTTTCCGGTGGTGGAACCTACATCAATGCCAACGAGGAGAGCATCTGATGAGGTGGTAGTATGAGAAGGAGAATGAGTCGTTTGCGGCACGAGTATACACTGACTTTCTGCTTAAAATTAGACGGTCTGTTTAATTAACGATGATCATTTTACTAAACACAGTGTTCAATTTAAACAGTTAATTAGCAGTAACCTTTGATATGTGGAGAAACCCGTATAATTAGATCAGGTATTACTCTGCTAGAACGGAGGGGACGTTATGGCAAAAACTATCGAAGAAGGCTTCAAGGATATTTTTCTTGCAGGCGTAGGTGCTTTAGCTCTTACGGGAGAAAAGGCAAAAGAAGTCGTAGATACCCTTATTGAAAAAGGAAATCTTACGGTTGAGCAAGGAAAAGATATCAATCAAGAATTGCAGCATAAAGCTTCGCAGACCCTTTCGAAAGTACGCGAAGATGCACTTGCTCAGACGCTTAAAACTATGTCACCTGAAGAACGCGATGAATTCGCAGCAACGGTTGCGCGTCTTGTTGCCGAATCAAAGGTTGCATCCGAGCCAGAAGTGGTAGACGAAGAAGAAAAAGAAGCTCCCAAAGACGATAAAGTAGCTGAATAAGAGCGCTGAATAAGAGCAACAACTATACGTAGGAACATATGGCTGAGAATTCGCTTCTTAAATACATGTTTCGAGACGGGGCGGATGTTGATCCCGATCAAAAATTCGGCTTAAGTCGTAAAACTCGCATGCGCCGTTTGCGCGAAATTATTACTCTTATGCGCAAGCATCATGTCTATGAAGGCCTAAGCCCTATTCAGCTGCGCAGTTTTTTGGTTGATTTAGGGCCAAGCTTTATAAAAATCGGACAGATGCTTTCCTTGCGATCAGAAATCTTGCCAGCAGCATATTGTGATGCGCTTGCCGATCTTCAGATGGATTGCGATCCGATGCCGTTTGAAGATACGCTTGCGACGCTTAAAGATGTCTACGGCGCGAAATTCCAGGACATCTTCCGCTCCATTGATCCGAAGCCTTTAGGAAGTGCTTCGCTTGCTCAAGTGCATAAGGCGGAGCTTAGCAATGGAGATATAGTTGCAGTTAAGGTGCAACGACCAGGCGTTCGGGCTGTTATGGCACAAGATATCGATGTGATGCGCTCGGTTGCAAAGCATATATCCCGCTTTATGAAAGATACCCAGATGCTTGACTTACGTGATGTGGTCGAAGAATTATGGGCTACCTTTCTGGAGGAAACGGACTTTATAAAAGAGGCGAACAATCTCCAAGAATTTGCCGAGCTCAATAAAGATGTGGTGTTCATTTCATGTCCTAAACCCTATATGGAATACTGCACAGAGTCGGTTTTGGTAATGGAGTATGTCGAGGGAATTTCTATCCGCGACACGGAAAAGCTCAAAGAATACGGCTATGACCTTGATGAGATTGGCCTAAAAGTCATGGATAATTACGCCACTCAGATTCTTGAGCATGGCTTTTTCCATGCCGATCCGCATCCGGGTAATTTGTTTGTCCATGAGGGAAAAGTGGTTTATCTCGATTTGGGTATCATGGGCAGGCTTTCTCCTCGGGAGCGTTTAGGGTTTAGCAAGATAATTGAGGCGGTTGGTTCCCAAAATGCCAGCGATCTTAAAGATGCTCTCATTTCCTTTTCGGTTGAGCACGATTTAGCTGCTATCGACCACGCGCGATTGCTAGCAGAGCTGGACAATGTATTGAAAAGTTATTGTGCAACCAACGTTGTCGATATAGATGTAGGTGCGCTGCTCAGCGATATTATGGCGCTTACCCGCCAGTGTAAAGTAACGTTGCCTGCGTCAGTTACCGCTGTTTCACGAGGGATCGTTACGATGGAAGGGTCGCTGATGGAATGTTTGGCTAACACCAACATGATTGATATCATCAACGGCCATATCATTCGCTCTAAAAACTCTCAAGAGGAATTCGAGCAGCGTCTTAAATCTGCTCTTATTTCATTGGATACCTCTGCTAAAAGCTTGATGAAAGCGGCAGAATATTCAGGAGAAACGTTTCGGATGCTTTCTCGTGGCCAGCTGAAAGTTAATATGGAAATGCTTGGCTCGACTGAACCATTGCGAAAGGTGAGTCGCATTGCAAACAGGCTTGCAATGAGTTTAGTGATTGCAGGGTTACTCGTAAGTGGAAGCCTGATTATTTCGGTTGATATGCCGCGGGTATTCGGACTTCCGGTGCTTTCTTTTATTGAGTATGTTTCAGCGTTCTTGCTCTTTGTATGGATGGCATGGGATATGTTACGAAAATCAAGACACCCTTAGTTTAAGGTGTCTTTACATAAGACGGACAAGAGGGGTGTTGAGCCTTTTCTTGAGTTGAGGAAGACCTGCGAAAGGGGCTTTTGTGAATTCAGATATACGAATACTGCGAGGAATATCTATCGCAACACTGGTGTTCTCTATTTTAGGAGCATTGGTGGGCGGTGCCTTTTTGGCGATGATGATATCGGTGTCGTCTATGGTTTCTGATCCGACGTTTTCTGACTTGCTTGTGCAGGAATTGCAATCAAGTTCTTCAGGGTCAGCTGCTTTTGACGGGAACACCCCGGCAACAACGTATGACTTTTCTTCAATGAATGAGCAGCAGATTCTTGAAGCTGCAACGCTGGGATTTAATGTTTTGATTGCAATGGCGGTAGGCTATTTGCTTTTGCATGTAGTCGGCGTAGTGGCAAGTATTATGTCCCTTCGAGCTATTGATGCTCCTGAAAAGCTGGGCCGTGCTTTTGGTTGGACGATAGCTGCTGCAGTATGCACTGCTTTAGTCTTTTCAATTATTACGTGCGTATGCTTCATTATTGCTGCGTGGCTTAACAGCCGTATACGAAAAAGCTTTGCTACCTCTGTTCAGGGAGGATATTCCGGACCAGGTGGAACGTATCAGGGCGGAATGTATCAGGGTGGAATGCCACAGGCCGGTGGCTATGGCCAGAGTCCCTATGGCCAACAAGGCATGTCTCCTTCGCAGCAACAGCCAGGGCAGCAGCAAGCTGGTCAGCCGATGCCCCAGCAACCGATGCCCCAGCAGCCAGCACCTGCACCTCAGCAACCAGGCCAGCCGGTAGCACAGCGGCCAGGTCAGCCCGCGCCCCAACAACCAACACCAGCACCTCAACCTGGACCGGTGCAACCAGCGCCCCAACCTGGACCGGTGCAACCAGCGCCCCAGCAAGCTCCAACGCCTGCACCTCAGTCTGAGCCAGCTCAGCCAACCCCAGTGCCGCCTGAACCAACGCAGCCTGAGTCGGCACACACCCAAGAAGGTAGTGGCTCTTCCCAAAACAATAACAAGAACTAAGCTTAAAGGAGCACGCTCGCCGAAGCCTACGGCAATTTGGAGAGGTGCTCCTTTACTATGCTTAGAAGCAGTATCTATACGGGCTGCATGCATGGAAGGAGCATTATGAAAATTGCCGTTTTGGAACCGCTCGGAATTCCTGACGATGACCTCCGTAGTCTTATTTTGAATGCGGTGGGAGATGTCGAGGTAGAGCTTATTACCTATCCGGATCGCAAGACCGACGAGGCAACGCTTATCGAGCGCAGTGCCGATGCGGATATAGTTGTTCTTTCAAATATTGCCTATCCTGCTTCAGTAATGAAAGAAAATCCCAATCTTGCGTATGTGTGCGTAGCATTTACGGGCTACGATCATGTTGATATGGCATATTGTCGCGAGAAGGGCATTCAGGTTTCAAACTGTGCTGGTTATTCAACGGTTGCGGTGGCTGATTTGGTATTTGGGCTTTTGCTTGATGTCTATCGCAATATTTCAATTCTTAATTCGCAAGTTCGCTCTGGTGGTACCAAGGAAGGACTGGTTGGTCCCGAATTGGAAGGTAAGCGATTTGGCGTGATTGGTGCAGGTGCAATTGGCAGTCGCGTCATGCGTATTGCACGGGCATTTGGCTGTGAAGTGGTTGCTTATTCTCGTACACGTAAAGAAATTGAAGGGGTAACGTTCGTTAATTTAGACGAACTGCTCACAACGTGCGATGTGATAAGCCTACATGTTCCTCAAACCCCTGAAACAACCGGTCTGATTGGCGCAGAACAGATTGCCAAAATGAAGCCGACAAGCGTTTTGATCAATTGTGCGCGAGGCCCCATTGTAGATTCTCAGGCCTTGGCAGATGCGCTCAATGAAGGACGTATCGCAGGGGCAGGTATTGATGTGTTGGAGATGGAACCACCGTTCCCTTCAGATCATCCTCTTTTGAATGCGAAAAACACAATCGTGACTCCTCATGTGGCTTTTGCTTCTCATGAGGCTATGCAAAAGCGTGCGGTTATCGTTGCTGATAACATTGCTTCTTATATAGCAGGCAATAGTAAAAACCTTGTTTCATAGCTAAACTACAGGGTAAAGGCGCTATACTCACTAAAGAGTAAAGCAGGCCCAGTGTGATACATAACCCTATAACAATCGTTTTATGCGGCAGGACCTCGTTTCCTGTCGCATATTTTTTGCTATAGGTGTTGTTATTTGTTGTGATGTGGTGAACATGATTCAAAAACTCAAGCAACATTATGAAAAAGTGATATGCGCATGTTGCTTCTTACTGCTTTTTACAAATGTTGGTTTGGCCTCAACTTCGTTTTCGGTATACCAACCTTATCTTGTTGAACTTCCCGGGGTAGGCCATTCGGGTGGCTCAATTGTTATTTCTATTCGTACGTTTATTTCAGTGGTGGCGATGTTTTTTGTCGCTCGTTACTATGAAAAACTTGATTGCCGTAAAGGAGTTGCTCTCGCGTCGTTTTGCATAGGAACGGGATTTGTGATCTATGCGTTGAATACTTCGAATTTTATAGGGCTTTGCGTGGGCTCGATTTTTACTGGTTTAGGCTATGGTTTAGGCGGCATGGTGGCATCAACGATGCTTATCGGTCGTTGGTTTAAAGATCATGTTGCTACCGCGGCTGGTATTGCAGCGGTAGGATCGGGTGTTGCAGCGGTTGTGGTGCCTCCTGTGGTTGTAGCGCTTGAAAGTGCATTTTCGCTTTCGTCGGCATTTGTTGCCGAAGGTGCTCTTGCTTTATTTGATGCAGTCGCCTTATATCTGTTGCTGAGAAATAGACCAGAAGACATGGGTCTTACTCCCTACGTTGATCCAAAGCTTTCTTCCAAGGTGGCTGAGAGCTCTTATAGCGATGAGACAAAAGCAGAAAACGAAGCTAAACAAACAAGGCACGCTTCAAAGAAATCATCACGTAGAATGCAGCAAGGAACTCGCATTAACCGAAACTTACCTCCTCGTATGGTCCCTGTTGTTTTAGTTGCGATGGTGATCGTTGGTTGCGTTTCTGTTGGTGGATCGAACTATCTTGCAGTGCTTTTTACTTC
>OLPW01001053.1_pt1 | contig 30421 bp, 23 predicted proteins | sample 1672161 | NCBI WGS metagenome assembly OLPW01 (sample SAMEA3136654, study PRJEB25190) | human gut metagenome
ACTGAATACCATGAAAAATATTCTTGTTGGTATTGATGGCAGCGAACGTAGCCAGTGTGCGTTGGAATGGGCTGCTGCCTTAGCAGACAGAGAAGAGGGCACTCAGCTTACCCTGCTTGCTATTATCGATCCGGGATCAGCTCGTCTTGCTGGTTCTGATGAAACAATTCTTAAGAGTGCAGTCGATTCAGTATTGGGAACAGCCAAGGAGCATCTCGCTAAAACATACCCAAACCTTTCTGTACAGGTAAAGGTAGGCAAGGGTGATGTCGTTGAGGCTCTTATTGCGGCTGCTGATGAGTACGACATCGTCGTACTTGGTTCGCACCACAACAAAACGGTAGGCGAAAAGGTCTTTGGCGCTAAGGGCTTGCGAGTAGCTTCTGCGGCAAGTGTTGCAACGGCCGTAATTCCTTCTGACTACTCAACAAACCGTTCTGCAAAAGGAATTGTAGTAGGCGTAGGCCCTGATGACGCTAGCAATGATGCAGTGGTGTTGGGCGTTACTATGGCACTTGCTTTTGGCGAGCCTTTAGAGCTTGTTTCGGCATGGGGTATTCCTACACTTATTTCTCGCACTGCTGAAGTAATGGGTGGAGGCCTTCAGCCTGTTGGTGAAATGTTCCAGCGCAAACTCGATACCCTTATTGCTCAGATTAAAGAAGCACATCCTACTCTTGAAGTGACTGGTCGTGCAGTAGAAGGTTCTTCTCCGACGCAAGTAGTCATGGAATACAGTGAAGGCAAGCGCATGCTTTTGCTGGGTACGCACGCACGTTCTCGGGTAAGCCGCGCTCTGTTCGGATCGGTAACCTTTGGCGTTCTTTCTCGTCTTGAGGTTCCCACTATTGTGGTTCCTGAAAAGAATGCATAGGGCATCTTGGCGAGACATTTGAGAGAGATAATGCCTTAGTACGAGAGTCAGAAAACGTAATGGTAAGCCAGCTGAAGAATATCAGCTGGCTTTTCTTTTCTTGAAACCGATCAAACGACTTTCGTGGTGAGTTAGGATAAAAACAGGCAAGGAAGGAGTGAAAATGTCAAAGTTTGAAGCTTCCCTTGATGATATGCACTGCCATGTGGGGTTCATGAAGGATCCTTCTGGTTTTGTCCATGATGCGCAAGCAGCACAGGCGCAGGTATTTGCTGTGAGTGTGACTCCTCATGAGTACAGAAGCCTTGCGCATGCCTTAGAAAGTCAGCAAGATGACGCTTCCTGCTTTTTGCAAAGGGGCCTTGGTATTCATCCTTGGTGGGTTCCCGAGGAAAGCAGGGCGTTGATTTCGATGCTTGATGAATTCGATGAGTGTTTTTCCTTGGCACCACACATAGGAGAGATTGGTCTTGATTTTGCAAAACGGCATATTCACACCAAGGAAAATCAGCTGAGGGCTTTTAGCCATATTCTCAATCGATGCAAAGCTCGAGGGGGCGTTGTGCTGTCGCTTCATTGCGTCCAGGCATATCCTGAACTTGAGTGTCTTTGTGCTCGAAGTGGCGTACTTGAAAACTGCGCTGTTATTTTTCATTGGTTTTCTGGGTCTTCGCAACAACTCACACAAGCAATCAAGGAAGGGTATTACTTTTCGGTAAGTAGGCGCATGCTTATTTCCAAACGCGGAAAAGAATACGCAAAAGTTCTTCCCGAAAAGCGCATTCTCCTCGAAACTGATGCGCCTGAAGTTACTGTTTGCGGAAGTGAAATTCCAAGCGTTTCTTATACCTTCAAACAAAATCAAGACGAATTGTACAAGACGCTTTGCCTCTTGGCTGACGTGCGAGGTCAAGAACAAGCATACCTAGCTGGGGTTATTAAGAACAACGTTCAACAGTTGTTTAGTTTGAAATAGTTCATATGCTAATTTGAAGTAATTGAACAGGTTCATGAAGCGGTATCATTTCAACTATGGAAAACGCGCTTTTAACAGTAGCATCTTTGACGACCATCATCATCTTAGGGGTGGTGATGCCTCGTGTTATCTCTGTCCCTCATGTGTTTGTGGATGTACTGTCTAAGATCGTGTTTAATATCACCGTCTCTTGCGCTATTTTTTATGCATTTGTGACCTCGGAATTTAATCCGTCACTTATTTTGATTGTGGCTGTGGGGTTTGTGTGCTGCTTTATCCCTTGGTTTGTAGCTATGCTTATTACCTGGCGTGAAGATCGTGATAGCAAAGTTTTCATGATGTGTAATATTTCTGGCTATAATATTGGCAATTTCGTGTTGCCCTTTGCTATGACACTCTTTCCGCCGCACACCATTGTCGCGATATGTCTGTTCGATGCGGGAAATTCTCTTATGATCAACGGCGGTGTTTATCCCTTTACCAGCGCCTTAGTGGAAAAGGGAACTTCACTTTTTGGAAGGATACTTTTAGCTCTTAAGCGTCTCATTAAGTCGATTCCCTTTGATTTGTATGCGCTGCTTGTGATACTTGCCATAGCTAATGTAACTATTCCGCAGCAGATCGTTACGTTTATCGAACCGATTGCCCAGGCAAACTCTTTCTTGGCGATGCTGTTGTTGGGTCTTATGGTCAATTTTTCTATTGATCAAAGCAAGATCGGGCAGCTGGTTCGTATTATCGTTTGTCGTTTCATAATAGCGGGCATACTTTGTGTTGCAGTGTTCATGCTGTTGCCGTTTGACTATGAGACTCGCTTGGTGGTTGCTGCCATGCTGTGGGCGCCCGCTGCAGGCTTGGGCCCGGTGTTTACCATGTGGCTTAAGGGAGACGAAGGTCTTGCTGGCCTGGCAAATGTGATTACCGTTGTTGCGGGTATTATTGCCATGAGCGCAGTAGCGATTATGCTCTTTTAGCTCTTCCCTGCAAGATCGTTGTTCTGCCGTTGAAAAAAATGTGCGGGCAGTCATGCTTTTTTAGTTGTGTTTCCGTGACAAAGAGATAAAGAATGAGTGAAGAGTAAGTGGATGCTCTTTAAGAATTCTTACGTGCTTGTTAGCTTGGTAGAGCAAAGGGGGCACTTTGGTGACAGACACTAAAAAACATACAACGCAAACCAATCAAAACAAGCAAACTAATCTTTCTACCGAAAACGCTACTATCCAAATTTCTCCTGATCAGGTGACGCTTTCAGCGCTCAACGTTGATGCGTCACCTGAGGTTAAAGAAAGGCCGGAGTCATTAACGCCTAGTCCTCGTGCGCCAAAACCCCAGGGATTTTTACGTGGCCTTTTTGATGATTTGTCAATCGCTCAGGTTATTGCTGGCGCATTAGCGGCTGCCACGGTATTTTTTCTCTCGTCTGTTATTGGCGTTGCGGGATCACTCATTGGTGCTGCTATTGGCTCGGTAATATCGGCGGTATCTTCTCAGGTGTACAAAAAGGCACTTTCTGCCTCTGCGGACAAATTGCGCGATGCAAGTTCTACAACTCTGCTTGGAAGCGAACAGGTAAAGGGTGGGCAGAGTGAAGAGGAAAACACTCAAGAAACTCGCAGTATCGCATCGCATGAGGGTACACACGCTATTCCTGCTGTTTCAGATGCAACGCGTGAGATGAACGCAAATGATATTCGCTATGCAAGCTTTCATGCGCAAGGAGAAGATCCAGCACTTAAGCGCGCTCATGAGAGAAGAGGCCATAAAGCTCGAGTTCAGCGTAACGTTTTAGTAGTTTCTGTGGTATCTTCTCTGGTCGCAATCGTTGTCTGCGCCGCGGTTATTACCTTCGCGACCCAAGGACAAGGTATTGGAACCAAGACGGATCCTATTTTGCCTTCGATAACAGCGCAAGAACATACAACGCACTCCAATGAGGCGCAAAATACAACTTCTGGTCAAAAGGAAGAGAATAATTCTTCTGCTTCTTCATCGGGTTCCTCGTCTTCCGAGGACGACTCAACACAAAATTCAGGGAATGCAGATAATCAAAACACCACGAATAATTCGGGCACCTCAACGGGATCAGGCTCGGGCAGCACCTCTGGTGGATCGGGAAACACTGATAATTCGGGATCAAATAGCGGATCCGGATCGGGAAGCAATACTGGGCAGACGAACAACGATCAAACAAATAGTGGTTCGAACACCTCCGATTCAGGATCGTCGGGTTCAGGATCTAATTCTGGCGGAGCTTCTGGTTCAAGCTCGAACGCTTCAAACAATTCCTAGGTAGTATTTGCTGATCCTGGGTAGTATTTGCTGATCTTGGGTAGTATTTGCTGATCTTGGGGACCTAGGAATTGTTTGTTGACCTAGGGAATTGTTCACTGATCCTGGGCGATTTTTACCGATGTGGGGCAGTGTTTACTGATCCTAGACGGTGTTTACTGATACGAGGCAGTGCTTACGGGCGCGGGGATTTTTGAGCGCGAAGGTCTATTAACGCATAGGCCTTTGCTTGGGGATGAAAAGCGTGATGATGATGCCGATAAGGGCGATTGCAGTAACGCAGAGCATGACAACTTGTAATCCAAAATAGTCGCCGATAAGACCAAATACTGGTGTCATCAATCCGCCAATGCAGACCATCACTCCAAACGACAAACCCGATGCCATTCCTAGATGATGAGGCACGAAGCTCTGTCCCATGGCAACGGCCGAAGGATAGGAGATATCGCAGGTAAGAGCGAGTGCTGCAACGAGGATAAGCGCCACGACAAGCGATCCGTTGAAGGCGAAAATAATCACTTCAAGAGCGACGCAGGCATAGGAAACAATGATGAGTTTCTTTGCTCCCAGTATTTGTCCTGCCCAGCCAGATGCGATAGTTCCAACGGCGCAAACTAGTGCAAAAAGGGAGATAACCGATGAGGCAAAAGCTTCTTCTTGGCCTAAGTTGTATACCAAAAACAAAGGAATAAAGGATAAAAAGGCATAATACATTATGGAGCGACAAGAAATTGCACCCATGACGAATCCGAATCCAACCCAATTGTCCTTATAGTCGTCTTCTGTTTGTGCTTTCTTATCGGGGCTACTGTAGCTGAGCAAAACGCTGTTTTGCGAGAGTAAAACGATAGCGCAGAGGGTAGAAGGAATAATAAAGATAAGTGTTCCTGGTAATCCCCATGCCGTAATAGACGCGGTTGCAACTAAGGGACCAAACGTGAAGCCAAGCTTTCCTCCTACGGCAAATATGCTCATTCCTTTGCCTTTTTGTTCTCCTGCTGTGAGGTTGCCCAAACGACCTCCTTCGGGATGGAACATTGCAACACCGATTCCACTTAACATAGCCGATGCCATAATCAAAGGATAGCTTGGTAGTACGCCTACTCCTGCCATGCCAATACCGGCAAGGAAAATGCCGAGCGCCATAAGCCAGGGGCGTGGCTTCTTGTCGCCAAGCCAACCAAAGAGAGGTTGAATGATGGCCGATGCAGCATTAGAAGCAAGAAGAAGGGCAGTAACTTCAGCATAGGAATAACCGTTATGCAGTACCAAAAAGGGAATTACTGCAACTAAGGCACCTTGATTAAGGTCATCGCATAAATGGGCGATCATCATAAGGTAGCTATAGCGACGATCACGCTTAGTGTCCAAAGTGCTCTTAGGGGAAGATTTTTCTGCTTGACCAAGCGAATCTTTTGACTGAGAAGAGGTGACTTGCTTAAAAGTTTCTGACGAAGAGGATAAGGCCTGTTCGTTTGGCGAAGAAGAAGGCAGATCCTGTTCGAGGGTTTCTGATGAAGAAGTATGTTGAGGAGTTTTAAGCATGGGGCACTCCCGTAATAATAAGCGGTACTACGTTTGATATTGATAGTACGCCATTTGAAACAGGAACTATCATGCGTTTTACGCATCGGAATTGCGTGATTGATGAATAATCTTGGTATTGCTTTCATGCTGATCTTGGCATGTTGTGAGGCTGGAGAAGAAAAAGAGTTTTTCTTCCTGTAACGATGTTTGCGTCTAAAACGGTATGATAATAAGGTAAAAAGACAGTAAGGGATGTAATATGGGTCTTCTTGTAAGGATGCTACAGTCGCTACCTTTGGTGATCGTTCTCATTATTCTGGCGATCGTCATCTATTTTGTGGTGTCCTGGATGCATTCACCGACAAAGGCAAAAGAGGTACTCATTCGATTCTTCACCGTTATCTCGTTGGTAATTTCGGCATTCTTTCTCTTGGCAAGCGCTTATGCGTTTTTGGAATCGAACGTTCCGGTGCTTGAAATTACCGTACCCTTTTTAATTGTGGGACTTCTTTCGCTTATTATTACGCGTATTTGCCGCTGGCGTTTTGTGAAGAATCATCCTCATTACAAAGATAAAAGCATGCATGTGCGCTTTTTGTAGTTCATCTTGCGTGTTGTCCTGTTCGCGTGAGCCTGTAGCAAACGCTTAGTGGTTTGCGTGGAAGTTCTGTAAAATGCAGGAGATTATCCAAGAGCGGTATCGAGGATCATCATCAATACGAATCCGAATGCAAGGGCAACAGCTCCAACGTTTGTGTGCTTACCCGATTGCGTTTCAGGGATAAGTTCTTCTACGACGACATACATCATAGCTCCTGCAGCAAAGGCAAGAATGTAAGGAAGTGCCGGCGTCATAACGCCAACAAACGCAATCATGAGAAGAGCTCCAAGAGGCTCAATGACACCCGAGAGGAATCCGTAGACAAAAGATTTCATGCGCGATAATCCGCAAGAAAGAAGAGGCGTCGAAATAATAGCGCCTTCTGGAATGTTTTGGATAGCTATACCAAGAGCTAACGCGATTACGCCTGCAAGGGTAATGCTTGTCTGTCCCGCGAGAAAGCCTGCGAGCACAACACCTACTGCCATACCTTCCGGCAAATTATGAAGAGCAACGGCGAAGATAAGCATCGTGGGACGTTTCATCTTGGTTTTTGGGCCTTCAGGTTCGGGATTATCTATATGCTGATGAGGTAAAAGATGATCGAAAACAAGAAGAAAACCAATACCAAGTAAAAATCCTAGGGCAGCAGGTAACCACCCGATTATCTGCTGTTCTTCAGCCATCTCAATGGCGGGAATCAAGAGGCTCCATACGGAAGCTGCAATCATGACGCCTGCCGCAAAACCGAGCAATATCTTTTGCAACAGATCGTTCATTTCTTTCTTGAGGAAAAAGGCAAAAGCGGATCCAAGCGTCGTTCCAAGCAAAGGAAGACTGAGTGCTACAAGAAGGCTGAGCGTTGTTTCATCCATAGATTGTCCTATGTGCGATTCTTATGGTTGGCTTGTATTTGGTATTGGTTGATTGATTGAAAATTTTACAGCAGTGGCTATAAAAAGCCTACCTGCCGCAGTGGGTGCTACTGCGGCAGGATAATACGCTATCCCAAAGCGATAAGCTCTTCGATACGAAGCACAACCGCGGCTGGATTCATGCGAGGGAAATTTGCCGTAGCCTGCTTAAATTCTTCGGCAGTTTCTCCTTCTGGTTTAACCAGAGAAAGCTTCATTCGTGCTCCTGCATAGCGCTGTTGCTTTTCGCTTGCTTCAGCGTTGATTACCTCATAGACACCCCATGCATGACCTGATCGTTCCAGATTCGCGCGTGTGCGGTTGGGAGCTAAGAACATGATGAGGTGGGTACTATCTAAGAGCTGTGGGACGAAAATAGCAGCGTCGGGGGTGTTGTCTTCGTTGACAGTTGCCAAAACGAAGGCGCCTTCCATTTTGCGAAGAGAATCTCCCAGTTCGTCGATGGTGAAATTGGTGAAATGATTGGTGCTTGCATCGGGATGGGGAGCAGTGCTGCTGTTGTTTGTAGAAGTGCTGGCCTGAGAAGCGGTTGCCCTAAGCTTGCGGCACGCGTCAGCCATTTCGTCAATCATGGTATTAAATTGGGCAAGCGCATCTTCGATAGGCTGAGTGCTCATCATGTTAACCCCGGCGCCTTGTAGAAGCTCAATTGGGGGTTTTGAGCTGCCGCCCTTCAAAAAGGTTAAATAGTCTTCGCGTTCTTTCACTCCGCCGTTTAAAATACGCTGTGAGAGGGCAATAGCAGCAGCAAAGCCCGTTGCATACTGATATACGTAAAAACAGTAGTAGAAATGAGGAATGCGCGCCCACTCGAGGGAAATTTCGTCATCGACCACAATAGCGCTTCCGAAGTAATCTTCATTGAGTTTGCGATAGAGAGAGCAAAGGGTATCGGCGGTGATGCCAGCTCCCTGGGCGGCAAGCTCACTTACGCTCAGTTCAAATTCTGCAAACATGGTTTGACGGTAGAGCGTTGCGCGGAATTGCTCCAAGAAATGGTTGAGGAAATAGGCTCGCTCGCGCTCGTTGTGTGCATGCTCTAAAAGGTAATGGGTAAGGAGCGCTTCGTTGCAGGTGGAAGCAACTTCGGCAACAAAGATGACGTAATCAGAATAACAGCTAGGCTGGTTTTCGCATGATAGATACGTGTGAATAGAGTGACCCATTTCGTGGATCAGGGTAAAGACATCGTCGAGCTTACCCTGGAAGTTCATAAGGATAACAGGATGCATACCGAATCCGCCCGCTGAATAAGCACCGCTTCGTTTGCCAGGCGTTTCGTAAACATCAACCCAACGTTCAGAGAGTCCTTTGCGAACAAGGGCAAGGTAATCTTCACCAAGAGGCTTGAGTGCTTCAAGGATGATTTCGCAAGCCTGTTCGTAGGTGAAGGTAAGATCGATATCGTCTACGATCGGTACGTATAAGTCAGAGAAATGAAGTTCATCAACGCCGAGCAACTCTTTGCGAAGTTCAACGTACTTATGGAGAGCGGCAAAGTTTTCATGAACTGCCTCAATAAGGTTTGTGTAAACCTCGGTCGGCACCTCATTGCCATCAAGTGAGCTTGCAAGCAAGGAAGGATATTTGCGCGCATCCGAATAGAATTTCAACTGTTTCATCTGTGCGCCTAGCGTTGCTGCGAAGGTGTTGCGGAATTGTCCGTACGTTGCGTAAAGCGAATGGTAGGCGTTTTCGCGCAGTGTTTTGTCAGATGACATCATTAGGGGAATATAGCTGCCGTGGGTGACGGGATGGGCAACGCCTTTTGAATCAAGCGCATCGCTAAACGTTAAGTCGGCATCGTTGAGCAGAGAGAAAACGTTTTCAGGCTGGTTTGCCATATCGCCAGCACTTGCAAGAAGATGCTCTTCTTTGGGGCTTAGTACATGGGCGCGGCGACGAAATATTACATCGAGCGCGCGACGATATAATTCCAGGTCAGAACATTGATTGTAAAATTGTGCCATAGTTTTCTCATCTACGGAGAGAAGCTCAGAGGCAAACCAGGAACAAGCACTTGAAAGAGAAACGTAAAGTGACATAACCTGGCTCGAATAGTCCTGATAAAGACTTGAGCGGGTATCTTCGTCAGCTTTGCGATTTGCGTAATTGATAAGTTTGCTCAATTCGATGCTAACTTCATCGTCGAATTGAAGGTATTCCAATAAGGCTTCAGGTGATTGAGAAATGCGTCCCTGAAAGGTAAGAAAACGCTCTGGATAGGTTTTTGCTTTGTCGAGCGCTTCAAGGAATGCCTCATCGTTTTCAAAGATGCTTGTAAGATCCCAGCGGTACTGTTCGCTAATTTCATCACGAGAAGAATAAGTGGTCATAGGGTGTCTCCTTGATCAAGTGGCAAAACGAATGCGTGCTGTCTTTAGCCAAAAGCGAGGCGCGCTACGGAAGAGCAGTACTCATTCGTTTCCAAAATCAGCATAAGTTTGTTTTCAACGTTAATACTACGTCAATTGATGGAGCACGTTGTCTGAATTCACCTAAGCGTTAAAACCTTCATGATCGAGAGACTGAATTTACGGGGGCAAGTTTATGAAAGGTTTCGTTGTTGATATAAGCCGTTGTCGTAAAAATGCAATTTTCGATAATAGCCACGGGTGCCAATAGCGCTGATGACATTGATGCGCGAATATCCTGCCTCGCGGGCAATTGCGCAGGCCTTTTCCACCAGTTGGGTGCCTAAGCCATGATGCTGTGCTCCAGATCCCTGCTTGGTTAGCTTGGCGACGCGTCCATAGACATGTACTTCTCGGATCATGGCTTCTCCTTCAGTAAGAGGAGAATTTGGTAGAGCAGTCGCTAGGGCGCTCAGAGCTCCAACGTGTGGAAGTGACAGGCGTAAGAATCCGGCAATTTTTCCTTCGGGGGTAACCCACTGAAGGAAATGCTCGCGGGTAAGGGTGGTTTCATAGGTAATAACTTCAAGACGCAATGTTGCGGGGTCAATATCTGCTAGGCTCACTTCGCGGTGGCGTATTTCTTTGGTTTCAAGTCCTTCAGTGTCGATGCGATTTTCAACAAGCTGGCGCAAATTGACTTTTTTATTGCCTGCCACAATATCGGGAGCAGAAATATCGCGAATCATACGAGAAATCCTGGTAAAAGCGGGAGTTGCGCAGGTGTCAGCGACTAACACTTCAATAAGCTCTTCTTCGGAATAGGGTTGCCAAGTGGCATCTTGGTAATGAGCGCAGAGCCCTGTACCTTCGACGAGAACGCAAGGGTAGAGCTTGATTTCATCAGGTTGGAATGGTTTGTCGCTCACAAGGCGAAGGTAGTCTTCCTTATCTGATTCGGGCGTTGCTCCCAATAGATTCACCATGGCATGAATGTGGGTTTTGAAACCAAAAAGACGAAGCGTTTCGAATGCGCTTTGAATCTGCGCGGTTGAAGTGTGGCGGTCATTTTGCTCGCGAATATGCTCATCAAGGCTTTGGATGCCCATTTGCACCTTGGTGCACCCTAGGCGGCGCAGGGTATAGGCATGCTCGGAGGTGATGCGCTCTGGACGCGTTTCGATCACAAGGCCAACGACACGATGATTGGCTGACTCGTTTATTCGGTGCTCTTCTTCGAGCTCTTCCCAGGTTGCACTTTGCCAAGTGGAAAGTGCCTGCCAGGCAGGGCTGGTTCCATAATGGAGATCGAAGGCCTGATTATACGTGAGTTCTTGGTTTGCTATTTTTTCCTGCAAGGATGCGACCTGTTTTTTGAGGGTTTCTGCATCGCTTGAGATTCCTATTTCATCGTATCGTGCACGACGTGCTGAAACGTTGTTTTGCGAATGAGCGCCATCATTAAGAGCGCGAAAAAGTTCTCGAACAAACCAAATTTGATAGGCAAGAGGATAATCGCTCCACGTTCCTCCAAGGATGATGAGTTCGACCTTATCGGTGATATGCCCCATTTCTGTGAGCGCCTTTAAGCGAGCTGCCACCTGAAGATAAGGGTCAAAAAAGGTGCGTTCTGCACGCTGACAGGCGGGCTCGTCTGATAGGTAACTTTTAGGCATGCGCAGATTATTAGGGCAGTATAGACAGTTGCTTGAGCATTTCCATGGCTTGGTGAGCACGGTAATCGTTGCAACTCCCGAAGCGGTGCGGCGTGGCTTCATCTGAAGGGTGCGCTCGATGCGACGTTGCTGTTCTTCGGTAAAATTCCAGCGTGCCCAGCGATCAGGATCGTTTCGCTTAACGTCTAGATAAAATGCAATGAGATGGCGCTTTGACAGGGGGCGTGCAGGATTGACTTTGGCACCTGTCTTGTCGAGCGCGGGTGTGTTTTTGTCGTGCGAGGGCGTATTTTCGTCGAGTGCAGGCTTGTTTTCAGCAAGCGCGGCAGCACTTTCGTTGGGTGTTGCCGTATTTCCATTGTGCACGGCAGCACTTTCGTCGAGTGAAGGTGCGCTCCCGTCGAACGCGGTGATGCGCTTGTCGTTATCGCTGATAATCGACTGGTTTTTAAGAGTGTTATCGCTCTTGTGTGAGGCTTGCGTCTGCTTTTGCGCCTGTTCTAAGATGCGTTTATTGTTGCGATTGATCACTTTCGTCAACGCTTTGTCGTCAAGATATTCAACCGTTTTAAGCTGTTCTGCTATGTCTAAAAGTGCTTTTTCCATGTCAGCGATTATAAAGGTTGGCAGGCAAGAGGATATCCGCGAAGTGCAAATCTCTTAGAACGCTCAGCCGAAAAAGGCTGCGGGTGTCGTATCATAGAAGCGTCTCTTGTTAACTATCATTTTCACTATGAAGGGTAGGATTCATGGTCTCTCGCATCTATGTTGAGAAGAAACCCGGTTTCGATGTCGAAGCGCAGCAGCTTCTGCAGGAATTGCACACCGTCATAACAGATGGGCTGTCTCAGGCAGTTACGCTGCGCATTATAAATATGTATGACGTAGAGGGTATAACCGACGAGCTGTTCGAGCAGTGTGTTCCGACGGTATTTAGCGAGCCTCAGGTAGACAATGCTTCGCTGACTCTTCCTGTTGAGGGCGCTTTGGTGGGTGCTGCAGGAAGCGGGGAGGGTCTTGTTTCTGCTCCTGAGGGAGTTCATATTTTTGCGGTTGAACCACTGCCTGGTCAATTCGATCAGCGTGCCGATTCTGCGAGCGAATGTATTCAGCTTATTTCGCAGGGTGAGCGTCCTTTAGTGCGCTCCGTTAAGGTGTATGTGCTCGAGGGTGATCTTTCCGATGAAACCTTCGAGGCAATCAAGCACTACATCATCAACCCTATCGAATCGCGCGAAGCATCTCTTGCTCTGCGTGATACCTTGGCTATGCAGATTCCCGAGCCAAAGCCGGTAGAGGTGCTGGAGGGATTCATTGATTTAGACGAAGAGGGCCTCAAGCAATTCTTAGCAGATCGTGGTCTTGCAATGGATTTGGCTGACATTACCTTCTTCCAGAAATATTTCCGTGAGACCGAAAAGCGCAATCCTACCATTACTGAGGTTAAAGTGGTCGATACTTACTGGTCCGACCATTGCCGCCATACAACCTTTGGCACTGAACTTACCAATGTTGTCATCGACGATGAGACCGTAAAGCTTGCTTTCAATAAATATTTGGAGATGCGCGCAGAACTGGGTCGCGAACATAAGCCGGTATGCTTGATGGATATGGGCACCATTGGTGCAAAGTATCTTCGCGCACACGGTGGCGTGCAGGGCCTTGATGAATCCGAAGAAGTTAATGCTTGCACGGTAAAGTGCAAGGTGGACGTAAATGGAGAAGAGCAGGATTGGCTGTTCCTCTTTAAGAATGAAACACACAATCATCCAACCGAAATTGAGCCTTTTGGTGGCGCGGCAACCTGTGTGGGTGGTGCTATTCGCGACCCTCTTTCAGGTCGTAGCTATGTCTATCAGGCAATGCGTGTTACAGGTGCGGGAGATCCTACCGTTCCTGTTTCGGAGACGCTGGAAGGAAAGCTTCCGCAACGAAAGTTGGTAACAACTGCAGCAGCAGGATATTCGTCTTATGGTAACCAGATCGGACTGGCAACGGGTCAGGTCCACGAACTGTATCATCCCGGCTATGTAGCAAAGCGCATGGAAGTTGGAGCGGTCGTCGGAGCGACACCTGCTGATCACGTTCGTCGTGAAGAACCTGCTCCGGGCGATAAGGTTATCTTGCTTGGTGGACGTACTGGCAGAGATGGCATTGGTGGTGCGACAGGTTCGTCCAAAACGCAAAATGTTGAAAGCATCGAAACGTCAGGCGCCGAGGTTCAAAAGGGTAATGCCCCTGTGGAGCGAAAAATTCAGCGTCTGTTCCGTCGTGGCGAAGCTTGCCGTTTGATTAAGCGATGCAATGACTTTGGTGCCGGCGGCGTTTCTGTTTCTATTGGCGAGTTGTGCGATGGCTTATTGATCGATTTGAATCAAGTGCCCAAGAAATATGAGGGTCTCGATGGCACCGAGCTTGCAATTTCTGAGAGCCAGGAGCGCATGTCAGTGGCGCTTGGCGCCGAGGATGTGGATGAGTTTATTTCATATGCTCATGAAGAAAACCTGGAAGCTAGCGTTGTAGCAACAGTTACAGAAGAAGCGCGTTTGCGTATGGTATGGAATGGCGATGCCATTGTTGATGTAAGTCGTGAATTCCTTGCTTCAAATGGTGCTCCAAAGCATCAAGATGTTCATGTATGTGCTGGTGAGACTTATGAACCTCAGTGGAGCGGCGAGACGCTGGCAGAGCGCATGAACTCGCTTGTTAGCGATTTAAATGTATGCTCAAATAAGGGATTAGGCGAGCGTTTCGACTCAACCATTGGTGCGGCTACGGTCTTGATGCCATACGGTGGTAAATATCAGCTCACTCCCGCTCAGGCTATGGTTTCTAAATTCCCTGTGGATGGCGAGACTACAACTGCAAGTGCTATGGCATGGGGCTTCAATCCTTACTTATCAGAAAAGAACCAGTTCAAGGGTGCTTATTTGGCGGTCGTAGAAAGTGTTGCTCGTTTGGTAGCGACAGGATTCACGCGTGATGCTGCCTATCTTTCATTACAGGAATATTTTGAGCGTTTGCGTGACGAACCCGATCGTTGGGGTAAGCCTGCCGCTTCGGTGCTCGGTGCATTGATGGCACAGGTTGACTTAGGAATCGGTGCTATCGGGGGCAAAGACTCCATGTCTGGCAGTTTTGAGGATCTGGATGTTCCTCCAACGCTGATCAGCTTTGCTGTTTCGACGGGATCGGTTGATCGCGTTATTTCTCCTGAATTTAAGCATGCTGGCAGTCGGGTAGTTCGAATAGCGCCACGTTTCTACGATGAGGATTCGCTCATTCCTGATGTTGAGGGCATGAATGCCACCTTTGACTTGATGGAACGTTTGATTGGCGACGGTGCGGTAGTTGCTGCTGCAACACCGGGCTATGGTTGTACGGCAGAAGCTTTGTTCAAGATGTGTGTTGGCAATGGCATTGGTTTGCAGCTCACCGGAACTGAGGCTGCCGACGCCGATGCCCAGACTTCGGCCAATGCTTGTGCCCGAGCTGATGCTGACATCTGTGCCGCTATTGAGCTGGACGATCTTTTCACGCTTGCTTATGGCAGCTTTGTGGTTGAATTGGCTGATGATGCTGATGTCCAGGCTATTCTGGCGGATGCAACCGATTTGGTAAGCATCATTGAATTGGGTGAAACCACAGCTGATTATTCCTTCAAGGCTTTTGGCGAAACCATCGATATGGCTTCGCTGCAGGAAGTATGGGAAAGCGGTATTGAATCGGTATTCCCTTATCGCTACGAGGACAAACAAGTTGAGCAGATCAGTTGGTCGGAGCGATTGCCTTTGATTTGCGACGAAAAGTTCGCAAAACCGCGCGTGATCATCCCGGTATTTCCTGGAACAAATTGTGAATACGATACCGCGCATGCTTTTGAACGCGTAGGCGCGGTGCCTGAGGTTATGGTAATTAACAACCTCACACCCAATGCAGTAATCGAAAGCACCAAAGCGCTGGTTAAGGCTATCAATAATTCGCAAATTATCATGTTGCCTGGTGGTTTTTCTGGTGGTGACGAACCAGATGGTTCCGCGAAATTCATTACGGCATTCTTCCGTGCTCCTGAGGTGACGGAAGCAGTTCGCGATTTGCTGAAGAATCGCGATGGTTTGATGCTGGGTATCTGCAATGGTTTCCAGGCTTTAGTGAAGTTGGGACTTGTGCCTTATGGCGATATTGTTCCAGCAACTGCTGATGCCCCAACGCTTACCTTCAACGAAATTGGTCGCCACCAAAGTCGTTTGGTGCGTACACGTGTTGCTTCTAGCTTGTCACCGTGGCTTTCGTGCTGCAAGGTGGGTGATATTCACACAGTTGCTATCAGCAATGGCGAAGGCCGTTTTGTGGCAACTCCGGAGGTTCTTGATCAGATGAAATCCGCTGGTCAGATTGCAACTCAGTATGTCGATAAAGAGGGTAATCCTTCAATGGATTGGGCAGTGAACCCGAGTGCTTCAGTTTTGGCTATCGAAGGCGCTACCAGTCCTGATGGTCGCGTGTTTGGCAAGATGGGCCATAGCGAGCGCAGTGGTAATGGTTTGTATAAAAACGTTCCCGGAAATCTGTATCAGCCTATCTTTGAAGGTGGAGTGAACTATTTCGCATAAACAGCATAAACACACTGCTTGATGACTTCGTTGTTTAGCGACGTTAGTTTCTTGGCTAATTGTTCTGATTGACCGTGTCGCTGATTGTTTTAACTAGCGGCATTGTTAACCAATGGTGTCGTTTGCTGACGGAATCGTTAGCAAACGACATTGTCGACTAACTGTTTCGTTAACTAACGGCATCGTCGGCTAACGGAATCGTTAACTAACGCCATCGTCGGTTAATGGCATCGTTGACCGTTTTCGATTGGCAGTATTGTCTAGTGTTTGGTTAGCAGCATCGTCGATCGTTTTGACCGTGGTCTCTTTTATTCTGTAGGTCATTGTTACGGTTGACGGTGCTGTTTTGTTTAACGATTCTGTTTTGTTCGTTGATGTTGTTTTGTTTATGCTTGCTGTTTTGTTTAACGATGGTGCATTGGTTTGCGACTCGCTGTTTTACCTGACGTTGCTGCTTTGTTTTATGTTTCTTTTCTATTGCTAAAGCTGGAAGAAGATTGATACGCATTCTTTGGTTGCGCCGTTCCGCGTTGTGAAATCTTGAGTTTCGCCACAAAAAGCCTTTACGTGCACTAGCGTGTTTTTCTTGTTTTGTACAAGGAGCCCAAAATCTATGCATAACTTGCGAAAATGTGGCGAAAATGGACACGAGAATCAAAAATCGACAGTGATGATGTGGTTTTCCCTATTTATCTTTCCATTATTTGAAAAATTTTATACACGCAACAAGAAAATGTGGCAAAACTCGGCTTTTTAAAACACACCAATACATTACTCTGCAAAATGTGCCATCTAATCCTTTCCCGGGGAAGGGGTGCTTTCCGAACTACGCTTGGGGAAGGGGTGGTTTCCGAACTGCACTTAGTGGCGGATTATTTCCTAACTACGCTTGGAGAGATGTTTTCCGAACTAGACTTAGCGATGGATGGTTCCCGAACTACGTTCAGATGGATGCTCTCCGTACTGTGTCAAGAAAGGCGACATCCTCAATTTTCTTACATGCTTTCTTTTGGGGCTTTCAGGAAGCTTGAGTTGAGGCTTAAGGTGAAAGTGGTTTCTTATTTCCAAGAAGAAGCTATTACGGTAATTGGTTAAGTGAGATTATGCGAATGTAAAATCACGTTGTTGTTATTGCAGTTGCTGCAAAAGTTGGATTTTTCTCGTTTGGTAGTTGTAGCGTTTTTCGTTTCTTTGTCTTACCCCTAAAATTTTCGCGACGGTGTGGGCGACTTTATCCATTTCTTTCATGCTGGCGAACTGTTTATTGGTTACCGTAATCACTTGAATTCCAAGAAGCGCCAGCGCATCACGTCGGGAGGCATCTTTTGCGATTTTTCGGGCATCGGTATGGTGAAGATCACTGTCGTATTCGATGGCAAGATTTTCTTTTGGCCAAAAAAGATCACATCTGAAATGGTCGTTATGGGTTAGCTGAGAGTTGTTTCGAGGAATGTTGATGCGTTGGTTCAAAAGTGGACGGGGAAGGGCGTATCCTCCTAAACGACGAGGCAGGGTAAGCATAAGAGCAAGAGCGGATTCTCTTGGTGAGTAGGAATTGTCCAGCAGAAATTTTGCCGCCTGTTTTGCTTGTTTGGTTCCTTTTGTTTGGGAAGCGACATCTGAATCAAGAAGGCGCTTGATTTTGTTAGCTTTGGTAAAGGGCTTATGCCTAGGCGAAGGAACCGCGGAATCGTTGAAGGTATCTGTGGCTTGATTGCCAAAATAGGTCCCACAAAGTTCAAAGCCCAGCATCAATAGATCGATAAAACTCATTGATTCTGCCATCTGAAGAAAAAGATATTCCGGAGGGATTAGGTAATAAGTTTTAGCAGTGAAATCTTGATTTGGTAGCTTACTTGTAGGCGCAGTGTTTACGTCGTGGTTAGAGCTTTTTTCTTGCGCTGAACTTGGATTCGGTGCACAGGAGCTTGACTTCAATGCAAAGGAACTTGGGCTTAACACAAAGGAAGCCTTCATTTTCTCGGGTAAATTTGGCAAGGGTATAACATCGGGTGAATTGTCCTTCACGTGACAAATGAGATTTTCGATCGCTCTTCTTTTGTTGGCATGGTCAACTAAAACATGAAGAGGGAGCGAAAAATAAAAAGGCGTCGAACGATAATCGGCTAGCGAAAAACGAGTAGGGAACGCGTGATGATCGGAAAACGTACAACAATCGTTAGGCACAAAGCGAGTAGGGAGCGAGAGAGAAGAAAACACATTCTCATCGTTGTTGATATTGGAAAGTGGTTTGATCCTAAGAGGCTTAATTTCAAGTGCTCTAACTTCGTTTCGAGTAGGGATAGAGCATCGGCTCAGGGCAACACGTCTTGGTGCATGGGCTTTTTGCCAAAGTTGACCATTGGTTTTGTGGTAGTAGGGAAGAAGTTCAAGCAGAAAGGGTGATCGGTAGAGTTCCAAGGCGGATTTATGGCTAAACGTAATACTCATGAGAAGACTCCCGTCTTTGCCGGTTCGCGTGGTTTATGTATTAGGCTATAGGAGAAAACTCACATAAAAGAGAAAGCAAACACACATGGATCTTAAATGTTGTTCAATTTTGGTTATAGAAGATGATGCTGCGATCAATGACGTGGTGTGTTCTGCTCTTAAAGGTGAGGGCTACGAATGCGTTTCGGCATACTCGGGAACTGAAGCACGTCTTCTTTTGCAGGCGGAGCCTTTAGCCTGTCCTTTCGATTTGGTTATTTGTGATCTCATGTTGCCAGGCATGTCGGGTGAAGAGGTCGTTGCATTTATTCGTGCGCAAAGCAATGTTCCTATTTTGGTAATTTCTGCGAAAGCTGAAGTGGTAGACCGAGTTTCCCTTTTAAAGCAGGGAGTGGATGACTACCTGGTCAAGCCGTTCGATCTGGATGAATTGGTGGCACGGGTGGAGGCGCTCCTGAGAAGATCGGGCGTCGTCAAGGCTTCGCATGTGAGCAAAAGCGACATAGATAAAAGCTGTACGGGCGATATCTATGCAGGTGAGGACAATTTGGGTGAAGGCGATCAACGGGAACGAGCATCTAGCAACTATCAGGAAAGAATGGCTAGCAACTGGCCGGAACGATCAATTGGCAACTGGCAGGAACGGACATCTAACAATCAGCAGGAAAAAGTAGCTAACAACTGGCCGGAACGGACAGCAAACAACCAACAAGCGTGTGCGATTACCTTTGGAAAATGGCTTCTTGATGAAGAGCAGCGTCGGTTTGAAGTTCAGGGCGTGCCAGTTCGTCTTACAAGAACGGAATTCGATATCGTTGCGGCACTCATGAGGTATCCGCGCAAGGTGTTTACTAAGCGCGAACTATATGAGGCGGTATGGCACGAAGAGTCCTTTGTAGAGGAAAAAGCTATCAATACCCATATTTCAAACATTCGTACCAAGCTGAAGGGAACTGGTACGGAATCATACATTGAAACGGTGTGGGGTATTGGATTTAAACTTTCTGATACCTTGCTGGATGCATAGCGTGCCACATCCTTGCTGTGGATGCATAGCGTGCCACAGGGTAGTGCGACACGCTATGCTGTTTGTTGCTATTTACGAACGACTGAGATGCGCTGTTGGATATGGTTTCCTTTTTCGATTTCATCAACCATAGCGATGGCATAATCGGCATAGCTGATGATAGATTCACCGCGTTCGTTTAAGATAAGTTCTTCGCCGCCAAGAAGGTATTCGCCACTGCGTTCGCCATCTGCTTGGAAATCACCTGCAGGGGAGATATAGGTCCAACGAACATCGTTGCGCTTGCGCAGTTCGTTTAATGCTTCACCCATAGCCGCAGCAAGAGGCTTGAAGGCATCAGGGAAGTCGGGCCCTTCTGAGACGGTTGCCGTGTGCTCGGGATTCACAAAAAGGCTACCTGCTCCGCCTACTACGAGAAGACGTGTGGTGGTTCCGGAAAGGATGTCACATAAGTGCTTCAGCGAGGTGCTATGTTGTGGCAGAGTCTCGGGCACCCACGCGCCAAAAGCATCCACGACGGCATCAAAATCAGCAAGATCTTCAGCGGTGAGATCATAAAGGTCTTTAATGATTGCCTGAGGAGCGATGGTTTTGTTTTCGCCGCGGACAATGGCGGTTACCTCCATGCCGCGATTAACAGCTTCTTCAACAATAAGCTTACCTGCTTTGCCGTTTGCGCATACTACTGCAATTTTCATTGTTTCAATCCTCTCTGTTTTAGACCGTATTTGTCAGCGGTCGTATCGGTTTGTAGGGGTGTTATACAAGCCGATATCATTGTTCTATTTGCTGTTGTAATATCTGTTGTTACAACGTTGACAACACTTAGTTAACTACTCAACAGTTGTAATGTCAATAGTTACAACGAACTTATTTTGAAATTGTTGTAACTATTTCAATTACACCTCGCAAACGCTATGATGAGACAAAGAAGGTGTGCGGCTAATGAAGAGCGCACGTGGAGTAAAGAACGTATACAGCCAACAAGGAAGGCGCATAGTCAAACGAAGGCGCATAGCCAAACGAAGGCGCATAGCCAAACCGGTACAACCGATGCGCTATGAGCGAATAGGGAACCAAAATCTAGCCAAGGGTGGATAGTTTTATGCAGATATCGTCGCGTTTCACAATCGGTGTACATATCCTTTTGTGCATTGCCTATTTCAAAAACGAAAAGACCACTTCGGCTTTTATTGCTGAAAGTGTAAATGTAAATCCTGTAGTAATTCGTCGAACTTTAGGTATGTTAAAAGCGGCGGGGCTCGTAAAGGTTGAAGCGGGGGTTGGTGGCGCTGCCCTTACCAAGGATCCTTCTGAAATAACGCTTCTTGATGTCTTTGATGCGGTGAATGCGGTGGATGATCAGCTGTTTAGTTTTCACGAGCAGCCAAATCCTTCTTGTCCTGTGGGAAGAAATATCCATGCGGTGCTTGATGGAAAGCTGGTTTCTGCTCAAAATGCAATGCGTGCCGATCTGGCTAAGACTACGATTGCCGAATTACTGAACGGCATCAAGTAAACCCAAACTTGTCCAGGCTGGAAGTCAGATTGAAAAGCAGTCCGGAAGGCGACATACGGTTCAATGTGAGAACTAACTAGAAAGCTCGATCGGAAGTCGGTTTGGATAGTAACTTGAAAGTCAGCTTTGAAGTTAGCTTTGAGGTTAGCTTTGAGGTTAGCTTTGAGGTTAGCTTTGAGGTTAGCTTTGAAACCGACTTAGAGATTAGTCTTGAAGCTGACATGCAGCCCGACGCGAAACCCAATTCGGAAATCTTATAACTTTCTTAAAGGTTGCCAGAAAATTCCTAAACTATTATTTCGCATACTCAAATTGTCACAGCAAGAAGGCATTGCTATCGAATGCTCTCGATAGGCGATTTATTTGTTTGTCGACGGAATGGCTGGCAGAATGACTGATTAACGCTAAGAGCGCACTGACTAGTGGAGTATCAGCCAACGTAACCCCTACCAACGGAGTGCCAGCTAGCGCCATGCGTGAGCACTGAGCGGCGGAACGCTAGTCAACGGATGTCGGTCAACGCTATAAGCAATGCCGCAAGCGAGAAAGGGAAGGCTATGGACGCGATTAAAACCGTAGGTCTTTCGAAGACATACGGCAAGAAGCGCGCGGTGGACAACTTGAGTTTCACTATTAGCAGCGGCGAAATTTATGGGTTCGTGGGACGAAACGGTGCTGGCAAATCGACTGTAATGAAAATGCTGGCAGGGCTTGTCTTGCCCTCTTCGGGTGAGATTGAGATTCTTGGCGAAAAAATGGCTCCAGGATGCACGAGTCGCAGACTTGGCGCTCTCATTGAAAATCCTGGTATTCATTTAGGTCTTACTGGTCTAGATAACGTAATGGTGCGGGCGCTAGCGTTAGGCATACCCAATGCTAAGGCAATATCTCTTGATGCTCTTCGCATAGTGGGACTGGAAGAGGTGGCGAAAAAGCGCGCAAAAACCTATTCGCTTGGTATGAAACAGCGTCTTGGTTTGGCGTTAGCGTTAGTGGGCTCACCTGATTTGTTGTTGCTTGATGAACCGTTTAACGGTCTCGATCCTCAAGGGGTTCGAGAATTGCGCACAACCATTGTAGAATTGGCACAGTTGAGAAACCTTACCGTGTTTATTAGCTCTCATGTTCTTGATCAGCTTGAACGTATGGTTACTCGCTATGGGATAATTCGCGATGGTGTGCTTGTGCGCGAATTAACTGCTGCAGAAGTGGATGCCGAATGTGCGGATTACTTGAGTATTCGCGTTGCAGAACCTCAAGTTGCTCTTGCGAAATTGCAAGACGCATTTCCGCAAGCAAAGTTTGCAATTTTGCCAGATAACTCAATTCGCGTTGATATAGCAAGCGGAGATGTGACAAGTGGAGAGGGCACTTGCCACACTAATACGACAAGCGGACAGGGCACTTGCCACACTGACGGTTCAACTCGGTCTACTCTAAATCTTGACCCTAATCAGGTTGGATATGTGTTGTCGAAAGCGGGTATTGCGGTGAGTGAACTCTATGTTCACGAGCGCGATATCGAAGAATTGTTCGTGGGGCTTATGGGCGCCGAATCGCCGCGTAATCACGACGGAAAAGGGGGCGCTCGGTATGTTTAGTATGATGCGTGCGCAACTGTTCCGTATAGTGAAATCGCGCTTTATTATCTTTTTCGCACTGATTGTTATTCTATTTGCTTTTGCGACGCCCTTTGCCTTGTGGCTGCATAACGTATGGCCAGCTTTTGCCGCCACGGGATTTGTGGAAATTCCTAATGAACCGCTGCCAACGCTTCGGCTATATGGCGTGTCCTTTGTGGCAGGGTCGTTTCTGGCGATGGGTGTAAGTGTTGCTACGGTGTATTACGTAGCTGAGGATTTTAAGTCAGGGTTTTTGAAGAATCTTGTGCAGGCGCGTGGCGGACGCGCATCGTATGCCGTTGCTATGATTCTGTGCTCAACTGTAATTGCGGCTACTGCAGTGATTGTGGGTATGTTTGTCGTTGAAATAGCTTTGCGTGCTCAGGGCTATGTTTCTGTGCCGCCTTCTGTAAGCGATGCCCTGCAGTGGTTTGCTCAACTGGTGTTATGTATGGTGGCGTATGCGGCCGTTGCGGTTTTTCTGACGGCTATCACTGGTTCAGAGACGGTTGCAACTATCGGCGGTATTTTGATTGCTGGTGGTGCTGTGGAATCTGTATTGAAAATAATTCTCGCGAATGTGCCAGGAATTCCTGTCGTGTTGCGCGATTGTCTTGATGGCTATCTTGCTACTGATTTAGCGATGCTCAGCCAGGGTGTTGTATGTAATCCACTCACGTATGTGCAGGCTATCGTCACGATTTTTGTTGCTACTGCAGCATGTGTGCTGGTTATGCGCCGTCGGAGCCTCGGATAGGTGGTTGTAGCGTGATAAGTACCTAGGGGGTCTGTTGCGTTGCGGCATTTGCAGTATTGACTAAATGGGGGTTCTGCTATGGATTTTGTGAAAACGTTCGTAGATGTTTTAAGAGCGATGCTCTACCGGCTGCTCAAAAGTCGTATGACGTTAGTGTTTATGCTTGTACTGATTATTTCAATTGTGTATGTAATTGTCGGCCTTAAACTTATCAGTGCTAATACGTCGCTTTCTGCTGATGTATCAGCGACAAGTTCTGATATCACGTTGGGGCTATCGGTGCTTGCCGCTGGCGCAAGTGGTGTTGACTTTACTCGTGCGTGCGGGATGCTGTTTGTGCGCGGTAGTTTCATTGCTATGGCGGTGGCGGTATTTTGTGGTGTGTTCTTCGCGTCTGATTTAAGAACTGGTGCGGTTAAGAATGTGATTCTAGGACATACGGGGCGATTTGCTTATGCGCTTGCAGCAGGTGTATGCACGCTTACGATGACCTTCTTTGCGGTATTAGCAGGAGTCGTGGTATCGCTTGTGACGTTGGTGGCTTCGGGCTTTATCGTTGCCGCGTCCGATCCTGTGCAATTCGTCTGTTGGATTGGTGAGGTGTGGCTTTCCGTTGCAGCATATGCAGTACTGGCTGTAGTGGTTGCATTGCTGTCGAAAAGCACGGTACTTGCTGCTGTCGCGGGCTTTCTGCTGGGTGGTGCAGCAGTGGAAAATCTGTTGTATTCCGCAATCGGGCTGGTGACAGGTCATCCGAGCGAGGTGCGAGCAATTTTTGATGGCTATTTAGCGGTTACGGTATCGCAGCTTGGTTATGGCAATGTTTTGCCAGTAGGTACATTGCTGCCTGCATTGGTGACTATCGTTGCGGCAATTGCTGCTGGTATGCTTATTGCACGCCGAAGGAGTCTTGCGTAGCGCTGAGACAAAGGAGTCTTGCGTAGTGCGACAAAGGATCTATTCCGCTTTTTGACACAGGGCCTGTTCCACTTTTTGTTAAATAGAAAGGAGGTGCGCCGATGGATGCACTTTTAATTGCGGTTCTTGTTGCAGCGATAGCGGTTGTGGCCATTGTAGTGGGGCTCTACGAACGTGAGCTTCGTCATATGGCGCACTTTCTTTACCGGCGCGAACAGGGTAGTAATGAACGAATTTCGGTAGAATTTGCTACGCGGGGAATTCGCGAAGTAGCAAGCGCCATGAATAAAGAATTAGATGCCTTACGGGATGTACGCATTGAGCAGGAGAAACATCAGGCCGCTTTTAAACAGGACTTAGCCTCTTTATCTCACGATATTCGTACTCCCTTAGCGGGAGCGCAAGGTTACTTGCAGTTGTATGAGCGTACAAATGACTCTCGTGAACAGCAACGTTACCTTAAAGAAGCCGCTGTGCGTTTGGGCGTTATGCGTGATTTAACGGATAAACTTTTTGAATATGTAAAGGCGGTTGATACGGATAGCCCGCTTACGCTTGAGCCGGTCAAGGTATTTGCGATTTTGGCTGACGTGCTGGCGGGAATGTATCCGCAATTCACCGAACACAACTGGAAGCCTCAAATTGAATTTGAAGATGAAGATGTTATGATGCTGGCGGATGCGGAGGCGCTGCAACGAATATTATCCAACCTGCTCACGAATGCACTTCGTTATGGGGTGGACGCTCCCCGTATTAAGCAGAAGGGATCCGTCGTAATCATTAGCAATGCTGTAGAGGATTCTTCCACTATTGACCCTAGTCATTTGTTTGACCGCTTTTATCAAGCGGAATCGGCGCGTACCAATGATGGATCGGGCTTGGGACTTGCTATTGTGGCGAGCCTCGTAGAACGTATGGGTGGCAGTGTTTCAGCGTACGTGCACGAAGAAGAACTATCTATTGAGATTCAGCTGCAACTTGCCTAAACGTGTTGTTAGGTAATCAAAACGGTATATCCTTGAGTTCTGCCGCCAAAAAAATGCACTGTTGCAGTGCATAATTTACGATAAAATGCACCGTCGCAGTGCATGGGGTATAAAGACTAAGCTTTCAGGATAAACATGGATGTAGTATTTGCTGAAAAACTGAGTGAACTGAATAACGATTTCTATCGTAACCAAGCAGTTTCGTTTTCTGATACACGTCATGCAAAATGGCCTGGTTGGGAACGTTGCCTTGATGAAGTACGTGCCGCTTATCGGGACGAACAAGCTTTGCGCGTTCTTGATATTGCCTGTGGCAATTTGCGCTTTGAAGAATATTTGGCTAAATATTGCGAAGAGTTATCTGTGAATTGGCAAGTTTTCGTGAATGCGTTGGATGCGTGTGACGATCTAATTCCCGAAACGTGCGCTGGTAAGCAGGTAATAAGAAGCGCTCAGAAGAATAGCGGCGAGGCTATCGGAATCAACAAAGCCAAAAAAGAAGGCAAGACGAGCGGAATCGACAAAGTCAAAAAAGAAGGCAAGGTAGAAGATGCCCTGTTGTCTAGTGATTTATCTCGATCGGTTAAGCGCGCCACTTGCGATATGGCGGTTACCTTTACTCATTGCGATATAATGCAGGCTCTTGCAAGCAACACGCTTAAGGATACTTTGAAAGTCGGAAACTTCAGCGAAGAACGAGCACAGGTAACAGTAGCTTTCGGTTTTATGCATCATGTTCCGCTGCTTGAATGGCGCTTGCAACTGTTAAATGACCTAATTTTTGCAACAGTGCCAGATGGATTTATTTGTGTATCGTTTTGGCGTTTTATGGACGATGAGGCTATGGCAGCCAAAGCGTGTAAAACTCATAGTCAGGCGATAGATTATTTGGCGGAAAACGGGTATTTTGACGATTGTTTTGACGAAACAAGAACAGAAACCCCCTGGACTTCTGAGCAGCTAGAGACAGGGGAGTCTCAAGGTACAACTAATGATGAATCCCGAAATGCCACTACTTTCAAGCTTTGCAAATCCGACAATAAGGTTCGAGATGCTGCTGCTTTTGAGTCTCGCAAATCCGATATTTCTCAACAATTCAACGAAGGCGACTACCTTCTAGGTTGGCGAAACCTGCCAGGTGTCTATCGTTATTGTCATAGCTTTTCGGACAAAGAAATAGATTCTTTGGTCACTTTGGTTGCCGACAAAGCTAAATGCGTTGCTCGATTTCGTGCCGACGGTCGCACGGGAAGCCTTAACGAATATCTTTTATTGCAAGTACGCTAGAGGGATCCAGCACCTTGCGCTTTATCGCCCAAGCTCAGAGACAAATATTTCGATATCTCTATTTACTTCGTCGGGTGCATCAGTATTGGAATTGTGACCTGCGCGAGGGATCTCAACAAAGGAAAGACCTGTCCTAAGCGCCCACTGCTGATTGTATTTTTTGGCACTAGCTGCTTGGTCGTTTTCTCCCCAAATAAGAAGTGCGGGACAATTCGGTCTTCCGAAGGGGTTAGTACTCGTTTCTTTTTCTGTTTTTTCGATCGCTTCGGCAAGAATCTTATAGCCGTGCGCAGCTAACTCACAAAAGTCTTTCTTTGTGTAGTGGCTTATCATTTTTCGCATAAGGCTTTGCCCGTAAAGGGTCGTCGAGCAGTTTTTGGCCGCCATATGTTGGAGTAATCCCCATGGAATGCTGCGATACATTCCTTTTGTGTGCTTGAGCGCAGTGATCTCCCAGCTGTGATAATAGCTGCGTGTTAGGGGAGCGGAGTCGATACTGATATATCCTTTCGCGAATCCGGGAAAAAGTGACAAAAATGCCTGAGAGATGTAGCCTCCCATTGATTGTCCAATCAAAATGGGGTTTTCGATATATTCGGCACACAAAATATCATGCAGCATGGTGGCAAGATCATCCATGGAAAACGTCAATGCAAAAGGGCGAGACTTGCCATGAGCGGGTGCGTCCCATACAAAGCAATTCATTGTTTCAGCGAAATAACTGAGTTGTCGATTAAATAGGCGATGATCAGCTGTTAGTCCCGGCAAGAATACAAGCCAAGGGGCTTTAGGAATGAGCGCTTTGTTGATGCTTTTTTCTAGTTGAGAAGACATAACAGAAGCTGCTGCATCGGGTGCGAAGGCTAGCTCTTCTTCGGATGCAGACTCGAGGCTAGCTTCTGTATCAGGGCTCTCTTCGTAATGAGAGGCATAGGATACCCAATAAACAATAGTGCCCGATTCTGTTTTGTAACGACGTTCTTCCATAATGCAGCATTGTCCGTTTTCTTCTGTAATGTATTACATGAGCAGGCAAGTATCGTATCAGATTTTGAAGTACTCAAAACAATCCATAACTAACATGTAAAAGTAGCAGCGGGGGGAGGGGAGGGCGCATAACCAACATGTAAAAGTAGCAGCGGGGGATGGAGGGCGACCGCGGCAGGAAAAATGGGTGCTTCACTTTTGTCAAAACTTGTCGAATCGGGGGATATATTTAATGGAAGAGCCTAGCTGAATTGTGGCAGAGGTAATAAACGACGATATTTATGTAGCCAAAGCACTTTTATGAGAGATCCATTTGCTTAAAGCGTATTTGGATTCCCCCGATTTGGGGTGTTTTGACAAAAAGTTGCGTAATTATTTGCCGCTTTCCATGGTACGTAAGGCGATTCATCGTGTGCGGTAAAGCATGCGATAAAGCGTAAAGCATGCGGTAGAGTATGCGGTAAAACTTAAAGCATGCGGTAAAGCATGCGGTAAAGTAAGAACGCAAATTCTTTAAAGGAGGTGAGGCAAATGTCGAAAAGCAAGAAAAAGCGCAGTGGAAAATCGAAGGCTCAGCGAAAGCGTATAGCTGTATCTAAGACAGGTGCAATTTGGCATCAGTCTGCCGAAGAAGCTACCTTGGCGCAAAAGCCCTATTTCAACGGATATGCGTGCGGGCACGGAGCACACGGCAATGCGAAGTATGATCGCACGCGTGAAAAACGCGCATGGAAAAAACAGCTAAGACAAGAAGGAGCCTCGCAAGGCTCCTTTCTTTTGCCTAAGGCAGTTAATATAGCGTCCTAGCATAAACGGCCCTATCCAGTTATAGCTGTAAACACTGAGTGGGGTTGGTGCTTTTAACAACTAAAGTTAAAGATTAGTCGCGCGTTAACTTGCGGTGAATACGATGCGGTTTTGCTGCTTCTTCGCCTAAGCGTTCCACTTTGTTTTTGCGGTAAGCTTCAAAGTTTCCTTCAAACCAATACCAGTTGCCAGGATTATCATCTGTTCCTTCCCATGCCAGAATGTGGGTGGCAATGCGGTCTAAAAACATACGATCGTGGCTGGTAATTACAGCGCATCCCGGGAAAGCAAGAAGGGCTTCTTCGAGGCTTTCAAGGGTTTCTACGTCCAAGTCGTTGGTGGGTTCATCGAGGAGCAATAGGTTGCCTCCCTGCTTAAGCGTGAGTGCAAGGTTTAAGCGGTTGCGCTCTCCTCCTGAGAGTACCCCAGCAGGTTTTTGTTGATCAGATCCCTTAAAGCCGAAGTTTGCTACATAGGCGCGACTTGGAATTTCTGTTTCTCCTACCTTGATGTAATCAAGTCCGTCGGAAACCACTTCCCAAAGGGTCTTTTTAGGATCGAGTCCTTCGCGATTTTGGTCGACGTAAGAAATTTGAACGGTCTCGCCCAATTCGAGGCTGCCGCTCGTGATATCTTCTTGTCCCACAATCATTTTGAACAAGGTTGATTTTCCGACACCATTAGGACCAATAACACCAACGATGCCATTACGTGGCAAGGTAAAGGAAAGATCATCAATCAAAACTCGATCACCGAAGGCTTTGTGAAGATGCTCCGCGATAAGAACTTTTGAGCCCAGTCGTGGTCCAACGGGAATATGGATTTCGTTTACATCGACCGTCTTTGCGCTGCGGGCTTCAGCTTCCATCTGCTCGTAACGCTCCAAGCGCGCTTTGCTTTTCGCCTGTCGCGCTTTAGGGCTTGAGCGGACCCATTCAAGTTCTGATTTCATGCGTTTGGCAAGTTTCGCCTGCTGCTGGCCTTGGGCTTCCAAACGAGCTGCCTTGGTTTCCAGATAGGTAGAATAATTACCCTTGTAAGGATAGAGCTGTCCGCGATCAACCTCGCAAATCCATTCGGCGACATTATCCAAGAAGTAACGATCATGGGTTACTGCTAAAACGGCACCGGGATAGCGCTTCAAAAATTGTTCGAGCCAAAGGACCGATTCTGCGTCCAGATGATTGGTAGGCTCGTCTAAAAGAAGGAGATCGGGCGCCTCGAGCAAGAGTTTGCATAATGCAACACGGCGACGTTCTCCGCCTGAAAGAACACGTACGGGAGCATCGGGATCGGGACATTGAAGAGCGTCCATGGCTTGTGAAAGCTGCGAGTCTAAATCCCATCCATTTGCGGCATCAATCTCAACCTGCAAAGTGCCCATTTCTTCCATGAGAGCATCAAAATCTGCATCTGGATCAGCCATTTCGGCGCCAATAGCATTAAATCGATCCACCTTTGCTAAGACATCGGAAAATGCCTGACGTATGTTTTCAATTACAGTAGCTTCTTCATCAAGAGGGGGTTCTTGTTGAAGAATGCCTACTGTGTATCCCGGGGTAAGACGTGCATCGCCGGCTGACACCTCTTCAAGTCCGGCCATTACTTTCAAAAGAGTGGATTTGCCCATGCCGTTAGGTCCCACAACGCCAATTTTTGCGCCTGGGTAAAACGAGAGTGTCACATCGTCGAGAATTACCTTGTCGCCAACTGCTTTGCGCGCTTGATACATCTGATAAATGAATTCAGCCATTGTTCGTGTAGCCTTTCAAAGAGGTCGAGGTACGAAAAAGGTTGTGTGTTATTGTCGCATGTTTCTTTGTAAAGTGGTGAAGCTTCTGTGAGATCTTTCTTGCGTATCGGTACGTCTGCATGTTTCTGGCAAGTGCAAACAGCGAGCACTTGCTTAATCGATTAGTGTTTCGTGCTGATTTTTGATGTGTCGAAGCATTTTAAAAGGACACCCATGAGACAGCACTCATGAAAGAGTGCACTCGTCGTCATGCAGGGGAGAACTCAAAAAATCGTCATCGTAGGCCATGGTGTTGGTAAATGAATAAGGCCTATCGCTTGCAAGAACAAGGTAATTGTCCTCAAGGCCAAAATCGGCATCTTCGCAAGGAATGAGGTATACGTACGAAAAAACTTCTTGCAGGGTGGTTACAACTTTGCGCAGAAAAGAAATATCGAAACCTTCTTGTTCGCTTACCACGTT
>OLPW01001062.1_pt1 | contig 30194 bp, 28 predicted proteins | sample 1672161 | NCBI WGS metagenome assembly OLPW01 (sample SAMEA3136654, study PRJEB25190) | human gut metagenome
GTGAACCTTCGGTTTGAACTATCCGGAAATTCCGGATAGTTGCCTCTTCCTCAAGTTCTGAGTCAAAATAAATCTTCTTAATATGCTCATTGATTGTACGAACATCCACATCATACAGTGTGGCCATCATCTTCTGTGTCAGCCATATATTCTCATCCTCATAGCGCATCTCAAAACTGTCCTGCTGATCACCCACAGAAGCAACATATGTTAAGTATTCTGCAGCGCTGGAACGGATAGTTATTTCGTCGTTTTTCTTTTTCAATAGAAGGCCTCCTTTATAAATTGAAATGCACTTTTGCTATTGTATTTAGCTGCTTCGCTATTTCCGTAAATGGTAAATTCAAATCCAGAGTCCTGACCATAATCTGGTTACCACTCATCTGATATACATTATTCGGGTATATTTCTTCATCCGTCTTTGCATACAAAAGCATTCCTGAAACCGTATGATCCTTCTCTTTCAGTTCGTATTCCTTATTCTTCACATAAGTAAAAATCTGATAAAGATTAGCCGAGTGAAGTGTATGCTTGTTAAACTGTACCTGCATACTATGCTCATAGTACTTTGCATCAATGATAAGAACGTTATCATCACGCTGGAGCATAATATCACTTTGCATCACCGGCAGCATAGAATTCTCGTCGTTGTCCAATTGCCACGGAATCTGTGATGCATTTGCGGTAATCTGATTTTTAAATTCTCTCCTGTAGTATTCCAGAATGAACTTTTCATACAATCGACACATACGCTGCTCGTCTAGAAAATCCATTAGTTTTGTGCTTCCATCTGATTGAGTCTGCAACAGGCCCTTTACTACCAAATAGCATATCGAGATCAGCATACGATAGGTCTGATTGTTTCGATTGTACTGAACATTCCAATTTATTGTATACAGATCAATAAAATCCACTTCACTAAAATACAGCATTAACTTTCTAAGATTTTTCTTTCGCTGTTTCGATATATTCGAGCGAAGGAGAAGCTCAACTGTAGATTTGATGATCCGATTCATAATACTGTTAACCGAAAACTCATCGTATGTACAGATTAGCTGTTTCCGTAGCATTGACTGTGTCTTGATTGACTCTGCAATATCAATCTTTCCTCGCAGAGAAGATAGTGCTTCCGTCTGTGGAATATATTCTTTACCAAGTCCTCGCTTTAGCTGAATCGCGATGCCTCTTTCTAATATAGCTGCCATCAGTTCAGCAATATTATGAAATTGTTCTGTGGCAATGTTTTTATAGCCTTGCTCATTCAATACCTGAAAAGCATAGGACAGCATATAATAGACATTTTGTATCGGTATCACTTAATCGTACTCCTTAGATTTTCGCTCCAATCTTTCACCTTCATAGGTTCATCAAACCAGTATTCTTTCAATAAAGGTATCAGTTCATATTCTACAACACCATAAAGCCAACTATCGTCAATTGTGTCAGGCTGTAAATTGCAAAAGTAACTGTGACCAATGCAGAACCCTTCCCCCAGAGATTCATCGGCAGAAATCTCTCTATTCAAACTCTCGACGCAACTGACCAGTTTGTTAAATTTCTCATTATCTAATGCCATGCGGTACTCACGGAAACCCGTAGTTTCGAACCCTGGCTTGATATCAAAGAAAGCAAATCTTCTACGAAGTGCATAATCCAACATAGCAAGGCTTCTGTCTGCGGTATTCATCATGCCAATGATATAGACATTCTTTGGAACCGCAAATTTCTCATCAGAATACAAAAGCTGCAGTGCATTTCCACGTTTATCATTTTCAATCAGCATAAACAGTTCACCGAAAATCTTACTCAGATTACCGCGATTGATTTCATCTATGATAAAGAAATACTCATTATCACTATCTATCTCGGCCTTCTTACAGAAGTTATAGAATGCACCCTTTTTCAGCTCAAATCCTGTAGCAGATGGACGAAAACCCATAATGAAATCTTCATAGGAATAACTCTGATGGAACTGCACCATCATCACACGCTCTACATCTTTTACACCCATCATGGAATATGCCAAGCGCTTAGCAGCATAAGTTTTTCCCACCCCTGGAGCGCCCTGCAAAATAATGTTTTTCTTGTTTCTAAGCAAGCCAACTAATCTGGAATAGTCTTCTTCAGACATATAGACATCATCTAGAAAATTCTCCGCTGTGTACTCTGGATAGGTAATTTCCTGCTCGTCTTCAACTATATCATCGTCTTCAAATAAGTCTTTGATTTCCTGCACAAAATCACTATATGGAGTAATATCAGTCAAAGTTTTCTGCGGTGCCTGATGGTTAATTGTCCAATTACCCTTATTGGTCCAGTTAACTTTTCTGACATTTGAATACTCATCTGCACGATCAGCATCGTATTCGTAGTCAGACTCAACGATTCCTTTACCGAGAATGCCATTGTTGCCTTTCTTCACAAATACAACATCACCAACCCTTATATCATGGACGAACTGCCATGTAGCATGAGCTGAATTCTTATAAGAGCTACTATCGCCATATTCCTGCTTCATCTGCTGTTTCATTTCATCTTTAGAGCTGAATACTCCAAGATCTCCAATTTCTCCCCAGCCCAACAGCATATAACCATTCTTATAGCACTCTTCCCATTTATCAGCACCTTGCCCCGGAGCATAGAGCCAATAACGAACGGTATCGATATCGTTGTCTGCAAGAGCATCGCTATCATTCGTTTTATTGCTCTTTGCATCAGAGACGCCTTTTTTGAAAATATCTGATGCCATCTCCGCTGTTAATTCCACTGTCTTTCCTGCCTCGGTAAGTGTCCACACGCCTCTAACGCTCTTATCGATATAGCCCGCTCCGACGAGATAATTTCTTGCAAAAGCAACTTCATTTTCAAATTTGTTAACTTGTGTTTTGCCTCTGGTTTCATTTACTACCTCGTCTGACAAGTGCTCGTTTTCTATGATTTTCTTTCTTGCCTCTGCTGGTGTCGCAGATCCTCCCAGATCACGCAGCGCCTGTAATAATGGCATAAACCATTTGAGAAATTCTGCTTTGGAAGTCTTTTTGCCTTTTTCAACAGACTTCTCTTGATTTACTTTCTCAGAGACAATCCATGCCGTATAGGATAAATCCGGGAAGCTCTTGTAATCATATTGACCCGCATCCAGAACTTTTTTACACAGATCCTTTATTTCAAGATAATCTGCTGCATATGGAACTTTCTTCAACTTCTTCTCAGCGGCCACAACGAATTCACCCGGCATATTCTGAGCATTAGCTATAAACCAGCGATTTCTGGAATCCAGGTTGATAAATGAATAAGGACGAATCCAATACAGGCCCATCGTAATATTCCAGCGAATGCAAAGCTGATCATGTACCATATCATAAACGTCAGAAAATTTCCGGCGGTTATCTGCTGTGTCATTATCGGCAAGTACAAGAGCAGTTTCAAACAATCTCCACAGATTATCAATATCACCTGCTTTTCTATCATCTTTAAATCCATAGAATGTTGCTTTCAGATTATTGAGAACCGGAATTCCATCAAAATTGCTCGGAACATTTGTAGCAATCCCAAACTCTGATGCTATCCCGTTAAGAATAGCAATTCTATTAGCATTTGTTATTCCCTTGTTGAATGTGCCAAAGATGGTGAACGGATCAACATCAATAATCTCATCGCCACTTTCAAGTTTCGGAACACTAATTCCAGCTGCGTCATACACCGCATATATTTTCTGAATAAGGGTCTTTCTATCAGTTTTAAAAGGAAGAAGTTTAGTAGCAAACTCTGTGTAAAAATCTATCCAATCGTATTGCATTTAATAAAGTACCTCCTTATGCATTATCCCATTTTTGAACTACCAAGTGGCTCAAATCCACAAGATTCTAACATCTCATTAACCTCATATCTTGCATTTTCAACAGACAACTCCAGTATAGACTTTGAGGCTATTGCGTACTGTTTTCTTTTCCCGAAAGAATTACTTCTAAGATACTCACGAAAAACCTCGACATCATCTATTTCTGCAATATAGTTACCAATCATTTTCGTGCTTTCAAAAAAATCCGAATTACAATCTTCGTCAATCTCATTCTCATTGAGTAATTCCAGTATCTTAATATATGGTAAATCATGAGATATTCCATAAAAATATATTGCGTCAATTCTATCTTTAAAATTGAATGGAATCGTCATATAGTTTTTTAAGAAAAACACTCTAACTTGTTCCGTATTCATTCCTAATGCAATACACAAATTATATAAATTTTCTCTATATGCAGGATTTACAGGAGTTCCGGAAATCCAATTCTTAACTGCTCTAGGCACACCTTCTTCAATTCCCATAGCAATGTAACAATTATTCAATTCCTTTGTGATTATTTTTTTATCCTTACAAGTAATTTGAATCCCTAACTGAGTTAATCTTTCTACAATACCTTCCAAAACAGGGTTACGATTATCTAGCTCCATAGCATATTCCGTGCTGTCAAACAAATACTCTTCCCAATCCGTCGGATCTTCAAAATATATCTTATCCATAGCCATGATGGTATTCTTATTGTTTTCTATCATTTCGCATCACCTTTTCCATATTTTTTAATAGTTATCTGACGCAAATATCTATCATAATCATAAAAATGAGTTTCTCTATATGGTATCTGATTTTCAAAATCACCAATCGCTATTGCATCTTGCTTTAACTCATATGGCAATAATTCAATGGAAAGATTCAATGGAGCCCTTTTAAGCTTATTAAAGTAGGCATAGTTAATCGGTATTCCTATTTTCATTTCTGAAATCATATTTTGCGAATACTTTACATCTTGTTCGTATGGAATAAATAATGCTAAATTCATACATACATTATGTCCAAATTCATTTGTAGAGACCCTTTTACTTATATAGGAAATACCATCTATATTATTTGACTTACATGCAAGCGTTATCAACTGCGAAATCACATATTCAGACTTAAAATGTCTATTATCTTCATTGATACAATAGGAAGTTACTTGCGAAAGCAAATATGATTTAAACATCATTTCCTTATCAACTTGCTCTTTTAGTCTTTCCATTGACCCTAAAAGAATCCAAATATCTGTTGAAAGATTGATTATTTCATAATCTTTATTCAATAATATGCACCCAACATTAAAATCTCTATCATCAGGTTTTCCCATTTCTATCCAACAATCATAAGAAGTACTTCCTAAGTATAAACATGGCTGACCAGGAATACTAAATCTATAACTCCCAATCTTCGAAATCATATCAAAAGGTGTATGCTTTAAGACATCCTCTTTGTTTTCATTTGATATATCACCAATCCGCGCACGATAAAACAAGAAATGGTTCCACTTTCTATTTTCTATCACATAATAGTTAAAAGAATAGCTCTTTGAAAGTTTTGAAAAAATAATGCCATTACTTTTATATTCCTTAATTAGCTGTTCAATCATCGTATATGCCAACACTATATTTCCCGAGTAGTAATTTGTTAACACATCCTTAAGCAGTTCTCTATATTCCACGGCAATCTCTATAAATACTTTCTCAATACCATTATCTCTCAAATCTTTAATTAGTGTATCCATAAACTGAAGAACTGCTGAAAAATACTCACTATCTTTGCTGAGTATTTTCGGAAATTTATAATTCAGTTTCGTTCCTTCATCATCATAAAATACATTTCTCCATTTATCCATATCGCAGCCTCCATACTATACATAATCCATATAATCTTTGCTGGTTATCCACTAACTTCCATTAAAAATTATATCATATTACCTTATGTTTTTCATCCACATCCTATAGAAAAACAGAGCATACCACAAACCATGATATGCTCCTTAACATTATCTACTTCTGCCTCTTTCAAGTGAACTTGCATCCCCAAAACACTGACTATCCTTCGTCGCTTCAATCTCCACCTTAACACACTCTTCCTGCCATACCTTACAAGCCTCCTCATACTTCCACTTCTCCTCACGCACGGCAAAAAGCACTGTAAAGAATTCCGCAGCATTAGCATATCCGGCATCCCGAAGCACATTTGAAAGCTCAGTTTTCATCTTATCCACCTTTTTACCCCAAAATGTAATCCTTTCCTGCAACTCTTTCCTCTGCTTCTGCTTAAACACTCCGGTACATTCAGACAGCTCAATCTCCAGTTTTCCCCGCTCTTGTTCAACAGTAAAGATTTCTTCATTCTTACGCTTCAATTCCACATCCAATTCCATAATCATCGAATACTTAGACAACAACAATGGCTCCTTCGGTTTCATAGGAAGTTGAATCTCCTCCTGCACTACAACTGCCTGCGCAGGCTCTTCCGTCAACACTGGAACCTCTTTCTCCACAACCTTCTCATGAACCACATCCACAATCCTTTTAGCCATTTTAGCTGCTGCAAATAATACCTTGGATATAAGCAGTTCCAATGCCCTTATCGCAAGTCTGATAATCTCTGCAAGAAAAGAAGGATTATTCCCATATAATTCAATAAAACGCTTAATCTCCTCCGATATCTTTTCATGCTTCACACCCATGATTTTCTCCTCGGCAACACCTGAAATCATTGCTCTGTCCACAGTCTGATTCCATCTTACACGCTCCATATTATCTGCTTCAATTTCTGCAGCCTTGGGATTATTCTTGCCAACCTTCTTAGTAGCAAGATACATCCCGTTCCTGTCAAACACATGGAGTTTATCCTCTTCCTTTATAGCACAGACATTAATCAAATCAGTGTATAAACGCTTCACCTCATCCAAAAATCCATCTGCCTGAAAAAGCTCGTTTTTCTCGGTAAACAGATTTCTCTCATACACTTCCCCTTTTTTAATGACCTTGCATTTCTCACGGATATTCCCGTTTTCATCCAATATTTCCTTCTTAGTACGTCTATGCTTACCCCGCTCATCATAAAACATATTTCTAGTTGCAATCTTCTCGATTGGCTTATCCAGAAGCTGACGTTCCGCAAATATCAAATGGATGTGATAATTGGTCTTACGCTTGTTATGGTGGAGTGCCGAAATGCATTCCACCTTATATTTCTGCTTAAAATGGTCTGTAAACCGCTTCAGCAGATACTCTGGTTCATAATGAACAAAAGATTCCGGCAAAGCAATAATCAATTTCCTTGCCTCAATACATCTTCCTTCAGTTCCACTCTGCCGAAAGCTTTCCTGATTGCACTTTGCCAGTTCTCTCCAAAAACTCCGCTCCGAAACCGTAGTATAAGTGGCATACAGATTCTCCTGCTTTGCCTTACTCAATATATAAGTAATTCTTCCTGATACATTGGTCAGCTTGCTTATTTGAATAAATGAATTTCTTTGCACGCTTATCTTCTCCCTTCTAATGCCTCATGTGAGTGGATGCATAGGCATCCGTTTACGAACACACCGCCGTTTCCGACGTTTAGCTCGATGCAATCGCGAAATACACAGAGTACAAAACGAAGTTTTGTGCGATGGGTGTATTTCGCTCTCAAACGCCGAGGGCTGTATTGGAACTTCTCTTGTCCCTTGTTTGCAGCATCTCTTGCTCTGATAAATATCTAAAACCTTATAAAAATGTCTTTTCACATTAATTGACGGCACTTTGTTACATCACTTTTCAGAACTGACTTCACTTTATGCCGCTACCCCCTCTATAACGCCGTCGCTTTGTGCCATCACTCTTCTTTTGTTCTTTCCACAACTTTCTTTTATTCAAGTTCCATGCCGTTGGATTATTACGGCATTTTAAGTTACTGCCGTCGGATTGTTCAGTCTCTTTTTATTTCTGCCATCGTTTTATGCCGGCAATCGCTACAATATTTACAGATAAAAATAAGGACCATGTATTTCTACACAGTCCCTGTCTCAATAACCTATATTCTGTTGTTAATCCTTTTCCATCCAGCCCAATGCATTCTGTACTAATGCCTCATCTTCCTCATAATCTTCCGGTTCCTCATCCGATATGCTTTTCGTTCCTGCCCCTACCGCAACATTATTCGGATTTATTACCGGCATAGTGCCTCCACCAACCTGAATTGCAGCTAGCAGACTCCCCACCATAGTCATAACTTCCTTATTGGCTTCCTGTCGTGCTTCTTCTTTTGCAGCCTGCTTAATTCTCTGCTCTATTGCATCCATATCCTCTATTGATACATATTGTGGTGTCTTCTTTTTCCCTTGTTGCAAGATATGGATCTTCCTGTATACGCATAACTCTCTCATAATAATAATTGATTGCTTCAATCACGAACCTGTTTTGTGACTTAAATCTTTCCCCCACATTTTTGCTGTGAAGGCTCTCCCATGCCTTGATATCGGATTCCTTATCCATATTAAATCGTATATTCTGATTCTTATTCATATAATCACCTATTCCTTTCTTTATCTTTAATCTGTTTTTCATGCCACTCTTTTACGAGCCTCTCTATAAGTTCCACCTTCTGCTTTGGAGTAAAATCATCCGGAAAATACTCCTCAAGTGTACTGGCACGAATCTTAATCTGTTCCCGCTGGTTCAGTTTTTCCTCTTCCAATATTGAATAGATTGCATCCATATCCAGCTTTCCGCTCTGACTTATACGTTTCATCCTGTTTGCCTGCGACAATGATGGTGTGCACTGCTCTAAATCCATGACTGCATGGAGCTCATACTGCTCATCCTCCGACAGATAAGACAGTTCTACTGCAATCGTGAATGCAATCTTTCCCTCATCAACCATATCAAGTATCTTTGGGATAAGATTTGTAAGCCTTATATATCGTTTTATCTGTGCTACACTTTCTCTCACCTGTCTTGCAAGTAATTCATTACTATTTATTGCCCTTCTCATTTAGCTGACTTCCATCTATAAACTTTGGTCCAACTTGAGCCAAAGTCACACTGTCAAAGTGCTTGCCCTGATGTTTCATTGCATATAACTTCATCTTATATGCAAATGCTTTCTCGCTAGGTTTGAGATTTTCTCTATGCAGATTAGAATCAACCATTGCCACAACTGCCTGATCATCATCAAGCTCTCTTACTACAACAGGAACCGTAGTCTCCTCCCGCCCAAATTGCTGCCTCCTTCCTTCTATGTCCTGATATAACTTCATATCCATCACCGTATGGATTAGTCCTTACAAGAAGTGGTACAAGCACTCCTTCTTTTTCAATACTTCTCATAAGCTCGCACAATTCTGTATTCATCTCTACTTTGAATGGATGATTTTTGAAATCATGCAATCTGTTTACATCTACATTCCGGATTGTCTCCATAATATCGCCTTTCTCGAACACATCGAATCAGCTCTTCAAAACGTCTTAATAAAAATCCGTTTTAGAGGTATAAAAAAAGACCGCTCACTTTCAATTTTTCTTGAAAATGAACGGTCTTTCACGTTTCTTTTATTCTGTTGAATGATAAAAATATTACTTTTCCTTTGATGTGTTTCCGAAGCCGCAGTCCAATACAACCGACACATTTGCCCCATCGGAAATTGCCTTTTTATACGTTTTCCGGTCACTTTGGTCAAACCTGAAAAGCCTCTCAAAGTGCCTAAAATCAAGGATTCTTACAAATCTGTCCGATGTAGTGCAACTATTGTCTCCACATGCCCCGTATTCACAAACTGATCCACCGCACATGCCTTTTTCACATAATATCCATGCTCCTGCAAGGTCACAAGATCTCTTGCGAGAGAGGTTGGCTTGCAGCTGATATAGACGATCTCATCTACACCATAGTTGATGATCTTAAGGAGAGCCTTTGGATTGATACCATCTCTCGGTGGATCGAGGATGATGAGATCCGGTTTTTCCTCAATCGTGTCGATGACCTTTAAGACATCGCCTGCGATGAATTCACAGTTATCAAGTCCGTTGCTCTTTGCATTTTCTCTTGCTGCTTCGACTGCTTCTTCTACAATCTCTACGCCGATAACCTTGGAAGCAACCGGTGATAACATCTGAGCGATCGTTCCGGTTCCGCTGTATAAGTCGAAGATCAGCTTGTCCTTGGTATCTCCGGCATATTCACGGGCTTTGCTGTACAGTCGTTCTGCACTCTTTGTATTTGTCTGGAAGAATGAGAATGGGGAGATCTGAAAATGCAGTCCCAGCACCTCTTCCTCGATATAATCTCTTCCGTATAACAGCGTTACCTTCTCCGGCACAACAGCATCCGCCAGAGAATCATTTGCCGTATGGAGAATACCACCGATCGTTCCGTCAAGCGGAAGTGCCAGAAGCCCTTCTACATATGCTTTCAGATCCAGATTCTCTAATCCGTCCGTGCTGGTTACAAGATTTACCAGAAGTCCGCCATTTGTCTTGGACTGCCGAAGCACCAGATGACGAAGCAGTCCTACATGCTGCATTTTCTTATGGTAGGACAGTCCATGCGCCCTTGCAAATTCCATCGTATAGGAAACAATCCTGTTATAATCTTCGCTTACGATCACGCAATTACAGACAGGAACGATATCATACATGCTGTTTTTCTTATGAAGCCCCAGCACCAACGGGCCATCCTTATATTCGTCGCCAAATGAATACTCCATCTTATTCCGGTATGCAGTTGTAACTGGCGAGCCAATGATGCCCTCCCAATCATATGGATGTGCCTCTGAATCGATCACACCGTCTAACAGCTTCTTCACCTGTCCTGCCTTTAATTCCAACTGATGCTCATAGCTCATGGTCTGGTATGCACAGCCGCCGCAAATGCCAAACTGTGGACATGGTGGTACTGCATCTTCGATCTCGGAGCGTTCCAGCACATCCAACAGACGTGCTTCTGCCTTATCCTTCCGCACCTTGGATACCATACAGGACACCTTTTGTCCGGGCAGTGCTCCCTTCACGATCACTTTTTTGCCATCCAGTTCAAAGCTTCCCTTATTTGGGAAATCATAGTCTTTTATAACACCTTCTATAATCTCTCGTTTCTTCACAGCCGACCTCTTTCTTGTCTCTAATAATCTCTACTCTTCCCGGTCGCCCCACATATCTTCAAATATGCTGCGCATCCGACGTTTCGGTTTCAGTTCATTTTCCGCAAAAAATGGTGTTCCATGCTGGTCAAATTCCAGCAGCATGTATTTACCATTCATGCCATCACGCGGATATGCCAGACTGCCCGGATTTACGATATAAGCACCGCCATATCGTTCCAGATTCTGGACATGCGTGTGTCCATACATCACAATATCGTAACCATCATATTTGACCAACTCCTGTAAGTAGTCTGTTCCGTAATGTACATTGTATCTGTGTCCATGTGTAATGAACACTTTATACCGACCGATCATGAATTCCTCCTGCATCGGAAGATCAGAGGTCCAGTCATTATTCCCGGCAACCATGTGGATCGGGCAGGTTACATTGTCATAAATATATTCTTCATCTCCGCAGACATCCCCCAGATGGATAAACATATCGATGTCTCCCACCGTATCTAAGACATCCCGGATCGTATTGGTTCTTCCATGTGTATCACTAATTATCAGTATTCTCATTTATAACTTCCTTTATCAAACGAAGTGCATTTCCTCTGTGGCTGATCGTATTCTTTTCTTCCGGTGACAGCTCTGCTGTGGACTTGCCATACTCCGGCAGGAAGAAAATAGGATCATATCCAAATCCATTCTCGCCGCGTTCTTCATATCCAATGATTCCTTCAATCGTGCCACGTCTGGTAATGGTCTTTCCATCCGGGAATGCAGCCGCGATCGCACATACGAATCTTGCAGTACGCTTCTCATCCGGAACACCGGCAAGCTTGTCAATGATTGCTTTATTCTTGATCCGGTATGAGGTGTCTTCCCCCATAAATCTTGCAGAGTAGATTCCAGGTGCTTTATCGAGATAGTCTACCTCCAGACCGGAATCGTCCGCAAGCACCAGACAATTTGTCATCTTACGGATCGCCTCTGCCTTGATGATGGCATTTTCTTCAAATGTTTTTCCATCTTCTACGATGTCAGCCTGAATTCCGGCTTCCTTCATCGACAGGATCTCATATCCACAATCCGCAAGGATCATGCGGATTTCTTTCATCTTATTCTCATTACCCGTAGCAAAAATCAATTTCTTCATCTTGTCTTCTCCTTTTCTATTCAATCCCCCACATCCGTGAAGGCTTTCAAACAGACATTACAGTCATTCTCCTGCTCCGCACTCGACCACTTCGTGCCATACAGGCTGATATAGCCCTCGCCATCCGTGATATCGAAGTTCGCCGTTTTCTCATCATTATTATATTCGATTGCGATCGGCATCGTGGAATCCTGTGTGTTCACATGCACAACCACCGCAAATTTCCGATCATCCGGAAGCGGTACTGCCTCATTTAGATTGATCGTATAATAACCCTCGTACTGCATTTCACCGGATGCCACCTTTGTCCGCTGCTGCAAGTCGGATACATCGGTAAAATCCGTCACAACATACACATCATATGTCGTTTTCGGGCCTGTCGCATAGAAAGAAACTGCCTTTAATGTCTCGTTCTTTCCAGCCGTATAGACATTTGCAAAATAGGCCTCCGGCCTGTCGTCAAATCCCATCGTTCCGACCTCGCCCATCAGATCTGACTGATAGATCTTGTCGTAGTTGTCACTATTTCCAAGCTTCGTATATACTACGCTGTTCATACCGATATTGGTATCATAATAAGAGATATAAAAGAATCCCTCGTCACCAAAATCCTGCCCCCAGCTGTTCTTGCAGATAAATGCGCCATCTCCCGCCGGTTCTGTATTAAAATATTCCTTCGGATAGTTGTCATCCCAGCCAACGATCACCACGTCATGATTCGGCGTCTGATCTCCATCATAATAATAGGAACTGCGGTTTCTGTTATAGTAATAAGAACTACTCGTTGCATTCTTCATATCACAGTAAATAACCGTTTCCACACCGCCATATTTGTATACGGATGATTTGATCGCCTCGTAATTCTTGTCCTTCAGGATGATGGCTTCTTCCAGATGCTTTACCGCCGACAATCCATTTACCGTCTGGTTATCACCATACGGATCATCTTCCTCAAGCACCGGTCCCTGCCATGCCGCAAGATAGGCTATACTCATATAATATTCGCCACCGTCAAATGGGCTGACATTAAAGCTGTTATTCATTGCCATATGATCAACAGAAAATACCAGATTTTCAGCCGGACGGATCGTACTTTCCAGTGCTGCAAGTGATGCAAATGCCCAGCAGGTTCCATAGATACCCTGATCTCTTACAAGAGATACACGATCATGTTCTCTCATGTCATATGCAGCCGGAAGCTTTTCTTCCTCGGCAATCTTTTTTAACACCGCAGCATTTGTCTCCAGATTGATGTTACAGCTGTAGTTTAATGCCTCGCAGATCTCATTCACCGGCACATAGATGATATCATCCTTTTTTTCCGGCTTGTCGATTGCCTGTATTGCATTTCCATTGATATTTACCACATCCGAATCACCATAAACTTTAACAAGGCTGTCACCTTTTGCCAGTGTGATCGTTCCGTTTTCATATACATTTACCAGACAATCCAGTTTATCGGTAAATGCTGCGATTGGGATCATCAACTGTAACCGATCACTGAAATATGCCTGATATTCCGCCTCTGTGATCTTATTGTCATTGATATATAACGTAACACCCTTTTCATTTGCACTTGTTACGATCTCTTTCATCATTGCCTCGGCCGCAGCCTCCGAACCGTCGGTCTTTTCCACGCTCACATCCGGATGCCGGAAGAAGCCCAGATAGAGCAATACACTCAAGATTGCAACTGCTACCGCTATCAAAAACTTTTTCAATTTGGTCTCACTTTCTCTTTGGCGGCTTTGATCCCATGAACTGATAGAAATATGATTTGATCATACCATTGTAGATCTTACGATTCTTATCCGCCTTTCTTCCTATATATTTCTCCGCCTCACTGTATGACGTGATCAGGAACATCGACCAGTCATCCAGCCGCCTGAAGCTTTCCCCGATTGTCTTATATAATTCAGGAAGATCCTCCCGATCCTCGAGACGTTCACCATATGGCGGATTCGTGATGATAAAGCCATATTTTTTCGGATGCCTGAGATCCTTTACATCTCTCTGTTGGAAATGGATATGTTCATCCACTCCCGCTGCTCTGGCATTCTCCATCGCACACTTCACCATTTCATTATCCAGATCGTAGCCCTGAATATTCATCTTCACATCATGGTCGATCATGTCATTTGCTTCATCGATCGCATTGTACCACATCTTCTTATCTCCGACCTTCGCCCACTCGGAAGCCAGGAAATCCCGGTCGATGCCCGGTGCGATCCTTGCTCCGATCATAGCAGCCTCGATTGGAAATGTTCCGCTTCCACAGAATGGGTCGACCAGTACACGATCCTTGTTCCACGGTGTCAGCATGATCAGTGCCGATGCCAGGGTTTCTGATATCGGGGCCTTACCAACCAGTTTTCTGTAGCCACGTTTATGAAGAGATACTCCTGATGTATCTAACCCTATTGTAACAATATCCTTAAATATAAATACACGAACCGGATATTCTGCTCCATCCTCTGTGAACCATGATACATGGTAGGTCTGTTTCATACGCTCTACCATAGCTTTCTTCACGATAGACTGGATATCAGATGGACTAAACAACGCACTCTTGTTTGATGTAGCCTTGGATACCCAGAATTTTGCATCACGGGTCAGATACCGCTCCCATGGAATACTCTTGGTTCCTTCAAATAATTCATCAAATGTTACAGCCTTAAAGCTTCCGCACTTGATCATGATACGTTCAGCTGTACGAATAAACATATTTGCTCTTGCAACCGCATCTTCTTCTCCTGCAAATGTAATTCTTCCGTCTTCTACCTGAACGATCTCATATCCAAGATCCAGGATTTCTTTTTTCAATACTGACTCCAATCCAAAATGACATGGAGCGATCAATTCGATTCTGCTCATATGCTTCCTTTCAATCACAAGTGCCAGATTCAGACATTTCTGTCCAAATCCAGCACTCCTTTTCTCTTATATCTTTGTTTCTGATTTTATTTTCTGCATTTATTTATAACAACGATTCCGGCAAGCCCCAGTGAAATGATCATACCTGCAACTGCTGTCTTCATAGCAAAATCATCTCCTGTCTTTACTCCGGTGTTCTTCTGGTCATCCGGCTTATCGGCATCTGTTTTCTCTGTTGTTTGGTCCTCCGTTGATACAACTTCTTCGGATTCTGTTGTCACATCTTCCGTTTCATCCTGAGTATCATCCGTTGACTCTGTCGTTACATCTTCCGTTGTATCATCAGTACGATCTTCTGTCGTAGTTGTAGCTTCCGTTGTATCCTCTGTCGTTGCATCTGTAGAAGCTTCCGTTGTCACGTCTTCTGTTGTCACATCTTCTGTTGTTCCACCATCCGGAACAGACATTTTAACCGTTACTTTTGTTGCTCCCGATGCATAATAATTTGCTGTTTCCTTATATCTGACGTAATAATCACCGGCAGAAATGCCTGTGATCGTATTTGCTGTGATCGGCTTCCATACATTCTGGTCAACGGAATATTCCATGGATACATCAACATTTTTAATGGAACCGTTCTTTTTCCCTTTTGCACTTTCATTTTCTGTCGTAAGACCGGTTGGTGCTGTCTGTGGTGCTTTATCGATCGTATAATTCTTTACGGTTTCTCCGTGATAAGTCTTACCCTTTGCTGTTATTTTTACGTTTGCTGTTCCTGCATTGATATTATCTGTAAATGTACAGGTATAATCCGTTCCTTCTGTCAGATCTCTTCCATCATATGTGACAGTCACTGTTGGCTCTTTTGCTTTTCCATCATATACATAAGAAGTCGGGGCAATGGATACAGAAACTGTCGCATCTGTCAGCCGGCGGTAACGAAGCTCTACGCTTCTCGCCTTTGTGCCTGTTTCATCTAATATCGTATTATAGGAATTCGGCTGTCCATCCAATGTGTATCCGGCCGGAAGAAATTCCTCAATACCGCCCACAGCTTCATCTAATGAAAGCAACCCATAATTGCTTAGTCCGCTTGGCGAATTTGTAATCTTATAAACAGATGTCTGATCCATCTGCAGCTTTTCAAGCCACCATTCTGTAAATGCTGCACCATCATGTTGCTGTTCTATATTACTGTTTACCAGTTTAATGCCACCCTTTGCATACCATCCAAGCTGCGTAAGATCTGCTCTCACATTTTCAAATGTTAATGTATGTTCATTCCCTGTCGCTGCATTCCTGATATAGCCACTATATTCTCCATTTTCTATCACAAGCGAACCCATGATATCGAAATGAACAGCCTTTAACTCCTTCTTATTCAGATCAATCGTAAGATTCTTATTCCCCGCATCAATATATGTTGATGTACTCTCACAATTATATAGAAGCTTCAGTATATCACCGTTTCCGGCAGCCGCCGCTGCATCTTCTAGTTTAGAATAAGTGCCCTTTGCTGTTCCACTTGCATCCTCTACCTCGATGCATTCTACCGGATCATTACAATCCACACAGGCTCCATCCTTCACCTGTGAATGTTCACATGCCGCCTGTGTCTCTGCCAGTCCATTTGCCCCTGCAAATGCTGCTACTGCAAAAAAACCTGCCGCAATGATCGTTCCTAAAATTCTTTTTCTCATTTACCCTATATCCTTTCTTTTCTAAAAAAATAAGTACCTCCGGAATATCCTGTGATACCCGCCAATTACCCTGTCCATATTATACATACTTCCCCCTGCCACCACAAGTAAATTAAACAAAAAAATCCCGGCCATGCACTTCCTTAACAGGTTCTGTCATGTCCGGGATCGATCTATTCTGTTATTCTCATTTTCAAACCACATTTTCTTCTCTTTCATAATGGCTAGTTACACCCTCTGTCAGCGGTTTTTCGTCAATGCTCCTTTATACTGTACGATTCCCCCAACGGTATTGATCACCTTATATCCTGCCTGCGACAGCAGTCTCGCTGCCAGTGCACTGCCGCCTCCATACTGACAATATGTGAGCAGTACTTTATTTTTAGGAAGATTATAATTACCATACTGGATATCCGACAATGGTACATTGACTGCCATCGGTATGTGTCCTCTCAGGAATTCTTCTTCGGTACGAACGTCCACGATCACCCCGCCATAGCGGACTGCTTCCTGCATGATATCGCGGACCGGTATGTTGTGAAATCTCATCATTTCACCCCCTGGCAAATGTTCCTGCTATATGGATTCCTATATATTCATCATATGTCTCTTCCATCAAAACGTGCGGCATATTCAGCGTTTCTGCCACAATTCCCGTCTTATTTCCGCCCTTGTCCGTTGTACCCTGTCATTCCATAATCCGTACCAGTGCCATTCGACGTATAACTCTGTGGATAATTCTGTGATCCGGGATTCTCCTGCTGCCGATATGGATTCACTCCAGTTTGCGGATATGTTACATTTCCCATGTAGCCGCCATTTTGCATATATGCTCTATTCACAGTATAACCGTTTTGAGGGTTATAACCAGTATTTTGCATGTACTCCATATTAGTCGGATATGCGCTGCCTCGATTATAATCATCCTTTACCTCATACCCGGAATTTGTGCCGTAGGCTGATTGACCTGCATTGGCATTCATCCCCTGTGTATAACCACCATTGTATGGGTTGTAATTTGTATTCTGCATATATCCTCCGGCCTGACTATACGCATCACCACCCGGATAGCCCGGATAACCCGCCCGGTAATCCGGTTGATCTGGATAATAATATCCTCTGCCCGGTCTGCGAAAATCCATCCGGTACATCCCATAATCTGCAGTCTCCGGTCTGCCGTCAATTCTGCGGTCATGCGCTGAACAGTAAAAGATCAGAAAAATTGAAAGTACATACATCACTCCAAGGATCAGGAATACCCATGCCTCCGAAATATATCCATACGATGCCGCCATCACAAGATAGTCATATAAGCCATGAATAAATACCGGCACGATATATGCCCATGCCATAAATCCAACCATCCCCGCGCGATCACCTGCATATGCCGCTTCTCTTCCCTTCGCATAAAGTGCACCCATGATAACACCTACCGTACAATGAAGTGGAATAGCGGTAAATGCCCGGAGGATGCCCGTTCCGATTCCGCCGGAAGCAACATATAAGATATTTTCCAATATAGCAAAGCCAAGCGATGCACAGACCATATAAATAACTCCATCATAGCTGTGCTGAAATTCTCTGCTTTTCCATGTAGTGCAGACCGTTACCAGATATTTCCCAAGCTCCTCCACAATTCCGATCACCAGAAAGCAGAGCACCATCAGCATCGTCTGATGATCCGTATCTGTCTGTGCAACGATTAACTGCCCGATAAATTCTGCGATCACTGCCGGAATGATCGTACCTGCACCAAGTGCCAGAAGCAATACCATTAATTTGACCGGCGTCTTCTCTTTCCGGTCTCTCATATATATAAAACCCAGCAGAATCAATGCCGGCAAGACTGCTATTATGATCAATATTCGACTCATATGCCCTCCCATTATCCTGATCCGATGTCTGTGATCACAACCATCGAATCTTTTCAACGTAATATGACTTGTTTAAAATTATACCACCCGGCAGTGAAAAACTCTACTTACAGGTCTTATTTTACATATAAAATATGGGAGGCGTATTGCTTACGTCTCCCATACCATTTATTCATATTTTTTTGAGGAAAATATATGACAATAATTATTTTACATTGAAGGCTTTCATACCCGGATATACGGCTGAAGCACCAAGCTCTTCTTCAATTCTTAAGAGCTGGTTGTACTTAGCTACACGCTCGGATCTGGATGGTGCGCCGGTCTTGATCTGGCAGGTATTTAAAGCAACTGCAAGATCTGCGATCGTTGTATCTGCCGTCTCACCGGATCTGTGCGATGAGATAGCTGTGTATCCGGCCTTGTGAGCCATCTTGATTGCTTCCAATGTCTCTGATACAGAACCGATCTGGTTTAACTTGATCAGGATACTGTTACCACAGCCAAGCTCGATACCCTTTGCAAGTCTCTCTGTATTTGTAACGAAAAGGTCATCACCAACTAACTGTACCTTGTCGCCAAGCTCTGCTGTAAGCTTCTTCCAGCCTTCCCAGTCTTCTTCGTCCAGACCATCTTCGATGGAGATGATCGGGTACTTCTCAACCAGTCTCTTCCAGTGAGCGATCAGTTCCTCTGATGTATATACTGTACCGGCCTTTGGCAGCTTGTACTCGCCAACCTTGCCTGTCTTCCACTCGGATGAAGCTGCATCCATAGCGATCTTGAAGTCCTTACCCGGTTCATATCCTGCTTTCTTTACTGCTTCGAGAATTGTCTCGATTGCTTCTTCATCAGATGCAAGTGCAGGTGCAAATCCACCTTCATCACCAACTGATGTAGCAAGTCCTCTTTCCTTTAAGATTGCCTGAAGTGCATGGAATACTTCTGCACACCATCTGAGACACTCTTTGAATGAAGGAGCACCAACCGGCATGATCATGAACTCCTGAACATCCAGACCGGATGATAATGCATGACATCCACCATTGATAATGTTCATCATAGGAACCGGAAGTCTGTTTCCGCTTACACCGCCTAAGAAACGATATAAAGGTACATCCAGTGAAATAGCTGCTGCTCTTGCAGCTGCGATTGATACAGCAAGGATTGCATTTGCACCCAGATTTGACTTGTCCTTTGTTCCGTCTGCCTTGATCATTGCCTGATCTACAGCATATGTATCAGATGCGTCCATACCAACTAATACGTCATTAATTGTTGTATTGATATTTTCAACAGCTTTCCGAACGCCCTTACCGCCAAAACGATTCTTATCACCATCACGAAGCTCTAATGCTTCAAACTCACCTGTTGATGCACCACTTGGAGCTGTTCCACGTCCGACAGTACCATCTGCAAGAATAACTTCTGCTTCTACTGTAGGATTTCCTCTTGAGTCAATAATCTCTCGTCCAATTACTTTTTCGATTTCTAAATAATTCATCATTATCCTATTCCTCTATTCACAAGATTTTAGTTAGTTTTTTCTAACCAACTAAAAAATAGCATGTTATAACCTCTGTCGTCAACAAAAATACGTCGAATTAATTGAGAATTTCTATCACATATTTCGCTTGATTTTTACAAGAACACACCGTATAATGCAGCCATGAGTTAGATGTGTCTAACCATTGCATGAACGGTTCTGAAATGACACATACTAATACTGTCGCATTTGATAATTTAATGTTACAGGAGTTTCAGATTATGTTTGAAGAATATTTGATCACACATTGTTCGCCTACATTGGCGTCCTTAAAACCTGCCAGCCTGTTTCTTTATCGTTTTTCTTCCGGAGAAGAATTATACGAAAGTGTGGCTGTCTGGGATGCACAATTTCAGAAAAAAGGGATCCGGATCACGATCCTGCGGGAAAATGCTGAAACTGCCCTGATCTATGTCTACAGACCGGATGCTATGGTTCGCGAATTATCAAGACCGGAGATCCTCTCTTTTCTTGTAAGCACAGGATATCAGGCAGGAACGATCGATCAAATGCTTGAACAGCTTCGTACACGTCTTCATGGTTCGGAAGAGTTTCCGCATGAGATCGGTGTCTTCCTTGGCTACCCGTTAAATGATGTTCTCGGATTTATCAAATACCACGGGAGCAACTGCAAGGGCATGGGCGACTGGAAGGTATACGGAGATCTGGGTGAGGCCCAGAAAACATTTGCTAAATTTAAAAAATGCCGTGAGATCTATGCAAATCTCTGGCATCAGGGACGAACCATCTGGCAGTTGACGGTTGCTGCATAATTATAGCATCTGCATAACAAAATCAGTATTTATGCACATGGCGTCCACATAACAAAATGAATATAGGGGATTCCCGTAAGCATTTTCGTGCGGAGATCTCTAAATATAAAATACATGAATTATAAGGAGGAACCTACTATGAGTAAGGTTGCAGTTGTATATTGGAGTGGCACAGGTAATACAGCATTAATGGCACAGGCTGTTGCAGAAGGTGCAAAAGCAAAAGGTGCAGAATGTGATCTTTTAACATCCGCAGAATTTACTGCAGATATGGTAGATAACTATGATGCGATCGCATTTGGCTGCCCTGCTATGGGTGCTGAAGTCTTAGAAGAAAGCGAGTTTGAGCCAATGTTCGCTGAATGTGAACCGGCATTAAACGGTAAGAAGATCGCCATCTTCGGTTCATACGGCTGGGGAAGCGGCGAATGGATGGATACATGGGAAGCTCAGTGCCAGGCTGACGGTGCTGTATTTGCAGCAGCTCCACTGATCTGCCATGAAACACCGGATGAAGCAGGTCTTGCTGATTGTACCGCACTTGGCGAAGCACTTGTTTAATAAATAATAATACACATCTCTAAACACAACCAAAACACAGGAATCTGCCATGTGGCAGTCCTTCCACTTGTACATTATCGTACAATCCCAAAAATGCTCTGGCAAACCACACCTCTGCCAGAGCATTTATTATATTTATAGTTTCTGTTTTTATATGTTCTATTTCTGACTCTTCTTTAATGTTGCAACAACCTTGCCTTTTACATTGATGATCTTTACAGTTCCATCTTCATAACTTGCTTTTTGATTGCTTTCTGCAAACATAATATATCCCGGACATGCTGCCAGAACATGTACATTCTTCTTGGATGACTGGTAGATCTTTTTCTTGGAAGTTCTGCCCGTACTCTTGCCATAATAAGAATCTCCAAATTTATAAATGGAATTTGAGCTTTTTCCATTTTTGATCAAAGTACCATACTGATATCCTCTTACAGTCAGGCTCTCATTAAACTGCATATCATCAAAAGCTCTGACAAATGCATTGCAAACCGTTTCATTTCCTGCCGGGTATTTCTTTTTATGCTTATATTTTGTGTCAACGGAATAGGATTCTGTCATATATGGGAATACACTGTAAAAATATTTGCCCTTATAATAGAATACTGTTCCATTTGCATCATCTTTTACCCTCATGTGACACTTCTTATCGGTTCCATCCAGTTTCATAGAACATAAACCGGAATGACCATAATAAAGTCGGTTGTTTTTCATAAAACCAAGTCTTCCATTTTTACAGATCTGTTTTGGCTTTGAACTTCCATCAGCCTTGATCTTATAGATACTCATCTGGCTGTCCTGATAAAGGTTGTAATACAGATATCCTTTGTGTACCAAAACTCCACTGACACCGGCGCGTTCTACAACATACTTTGCAGTCTGTTTTTTCATATTATACGCAAGTACACCCTTTGAGGTTTCTATGTAAAAATAGTCACCTGCATGATACAGTCCTCTCGCTGATACATGCTTTACAGTTGATGCTGCTGCCAGTTCTGCCGTCTGTTCCGTCTCAACGTCTGTTGCTGCCAGACTTACATTGGAACCTGTCACATTCATTACTCCACACAGTACAAATGCGATCATTGCCAATACTGCTTTTTTTAAATGTCTTTTCATTCATTTTTCCTCCTGATTTTTTATTCCCTTTCTTCTGCAGGTTTTGCAGATACCTGTATTATATCACTGCATATAAAAAATAAATATATAAATTTGTCATGCGTGACAATTTATCCGTCATGATCTGTATGGTCCATGTAAAAAGCACCTGCTGATCCAAAGACTATACAAAGCCCATGCATCAGAAGATGCTTTTATTTCTTTCACTATATTATTTTATATCGTGAGACTTTCTTTATATTATATCGCTCCGTGCTCCCGGAGAAGTTTCTCGACATCGGTTCCTTCTACCGCCTTTAAAAGCTCTTTCATTGCGATCTTCTCTTTCAATCCAAGCTTCATATCCGTGATCTTTCTGCCATCACGGATCGCTACGGTCGCATTTAACAGATCCCGCACATCATAGACACTGCCCCAGACTTCCGGCACACCACGGTCGATATTCAACAGAGTATATACTGCCTCCATACCGGTACGGATCGAATACTCGGTCGTAAATATCGTATCTCTTGCTGTCTCTGCAAACTGTCCAAGAAATGCAAAGTTTACCGCGCCCTCCGGTACAACATCCGGGCGGTCACCTTTCTCACGAGGCATGAAAAATGCTGTGATATACGGCATCATAACCGGCACTGTATTTGCGCTGTGTTCAGCAAGTTCCGGTATTTTCTCCTCCGGTACTCCGATATGGTAGAGCCATTCTTCGCAGATCTCCTTACCGGTACATTCCCGCATAGTCTTCTTTACATAATCACCCGGTTTATTCGAGAACAAGCCATATACCCATACAAGCACCTGTCCCTTTGGCTGGTTACGGAACTGAGGCTGACGGTTGATCGTCCATGAAAGCAGCCATTCGGAATCTCTCGCAGTCACGATACCACCTGTAACTACCTTGCCGGAGAGTGGATCTCTCTTGCATATATTCTTAATATATGGAAGGATCTTTTCATCCAAAGTTGTCACCGTTGCACTCATCCAGTTTGACTGCTCCGGATCGTAACAGAATTTGTCCGGATGTCCGAAGGATGGATCCTGTGCAGCGATCTTCCGCCACATATCCCATCCGCCGCCTTCGCGGATCTCGGTCTTGAATTCAGCAGGTTTGTTCTGACTTCCGTATGAAGAATTCTCCACGCATCCGCCATTTGTGATAAATACCAGATCATTCTCGGTCAGATCGATCGCATCTGCTTCACCGTCACGGATAATATCAATCTTCTTTGCCAGCTTTCTTCCTGCTTCGATCTCGAATTCCACATTTATAACCTTGGTATTATAATGGAACACCACACCGAATGATTCCAGATATTTTACCATCGGAAGGATCATGGACTCATACTGGTTATATTTGGTAAAACGAAGTGCCGTGAAATCCGGCAGTCCTCCGACATGATGGATAAAACGCTTAATATAGAGCTTCATCTCAAGTGCAGAATGCCAGTTCTCAAATGCAAACATCGTCCGCCAGTACATCCAGAAGTTAGAATTAAGCACTTCTTCATCAAAATACTCATCGATCCGTTTATTATATAATTCCTCATCCGGAGTAAAAAACAACTTCATGATCTCCATTGCACCCTTATCGGACAATCCGAATTTTTTATCGGTATGTGCATCCTGTCCCTGATTCTCAGTTGCCCGGCACAGAGAATAGTTCGGATCTGCTTTATTCAACCAGTAATACTCATCCAGTACACTGATGCCCTCTGTCTCGATGGACGGAATCGAACGGAACAGATCCCACATACACTCAAAATGGTTATCCATCTCACGTCCGCCACGCATAACATAGCCAATATCGCTGTACTGATAACCATCACATGCACCACCCGGAATCGGATCTTTCTCCAGAATGTGTACATGTGCGCCTTTCATCTGTCCATCTCTTACCAGAAAACAGGCTGCCGCCAATGCACCAAGTCCCGAACCTATAATATATGCCGATTTCTGATCCACATCCGCCGGCTTCTTAGGTCTGGCAAATGCTTCATAATTTCCACTTGCATAATACATACGAATTACCTCCAATCTTGTACTGCCTGCTCGCAAACAGACCAGTTATCTCAAAAACTGTCTTTATTATAAGATGCCCCGTTTTTGCCCTCAATAAACAAAAAAAGTACCGTGATAAAAATATATTCACGGTACTTGTTCTGTCTAAAATTTTATCATTTTCCCTGTTTTGATGGGATAACCGGTCTGAAAAATAAGACACATTGTTTTTTCAATGTATCTGTCAACTCTCTGTTTTTTTGTGAAAAACATCTGTCCGAAATGCTTCCAGTGCTCTGGTAATATTGTCATGCATCACCAGTCCCATCTTATCTACGATCACATGCGGATCCTGCTTCATGCCATTCTCGATCCATTCAAGCAACACACCGACAAAGGAGCATTTGTAAAAATCAGCAATGAACTTCTTATCTTCATCCCGTACCTGCATATCCTTCGCCTTATCATCAATGACCTTGATCATCAGATCATATGTCAGACTGTACAGATATTTTTCTACCTGATCTCTGCTGATCGAATGATATGCATTCATCATAAATGTCTTATTCTCGCTCACCGCTTCAAAGATCCGAAGGAAGCCTTCCTGCCAGGTATCATAGGTCTTATTCTCACCCAGTATCCTCGTTGCATCCTCCACGCACACCCATTCTACCAGATCATAGATATCTTTAAAATGATAGTAAAATGTCATTCGGTTGATGCCACAGTCTTCCGTGATATCGGTTATCGTAATCTTATCAAGCGGTTTCTTTGTAAGAAGCTTCTTCAGTGATGCTTCCAACGCACGTTTCGTTATCTGAGACATTTTCTTGTAACCTCCACGTCTATTGTTCATCAGAAAAAAAGTTATCCTTACTATACCACACCCACCAGAATTTTGTAAAATTAAAAATAAACTAATGGCATGAGAAAATTCTGGTCTGGATGCAGTATATCATACAAAAAAACGCCCGCTATCATACACAGGTAAAACCATCTGATGAATCTGTAAAGTTGTGTATAATTAATGTAAAATATTGTTCTTTTTATATGTCAGCGTCACTATTGTAAAATACTTTTACAAATATTTACCAATCTCCGATTTCCATATTTCTTCCAGTCGTTCCAGCGAAAACGCTGCATTTGCCGGACTTGTCGATGGCAGCTCGATCATCGGAAGAACGATATGTTCCGCCTGATATTTTTTGTATAATCTGCCGGCAGTCTTACCATTTGTAAAAACTGCCCGGATCGGGGTATGTGCTACAATGCTTTTAATATCTGCAGGAATCACATTTCGAATACTGCTGTCACTGGAACCGATGATCTCACAAGCCCGGATCACATCATAGACCGCCACATGACCGGCAAGCAGCATCCGTTTTTTCTCTTCTATCGTCAAGGGTTCCGGTACACCAAGTACAGCTGCCACAACCTTCCAAAAACGGTTTCTCGGATGTCCGTAGTAGAAGCCCTGCTCTCTGGATTTCACCGATGGCAGACTGCCAAGAACCAGCACCTGTGATTCTTCATTATATACCGGAGCAAATTCATGCTCTACATACTGATATTCTGACATTTTTATTTCCTTTCAAATAAAGAATTGCCTGCAAATCTTACACATTCAAACGGAATTACAAAATAATTAACTTCCACTCCGTAAAATATGCATTCCAAACAAAAAAACCAGAGACTATCGCCCCCGACAAGTCTCTGGTTATATATGTATCCCAAACCTCATTTAAATCCCCATGTTGGAATTACGGATATATTATATACTGCCTCCCCCTGCCTGTACAGTAGTCTTGCAAAAATGACTTGTTTTCTGTTTCAAATAACCTTTGTATTTGAACGGTCATTTCCTGCATATAAATCATTTTTCACTTATATATTTTTATATGATTTCTCCATCTAAGATCTTTATTCCAAATCTCTCCATATCCACCCGTCCATCGACAACTGTAACTCCATCTGCCGTCAATCGATCTGCCTGTACATTCTTTCCGCCAAATGCAAATGCTCCGGATAATTCACCCTTTGCATTTACCACACGAAAGCAGGGAATGTGCTCCGGATCCGGATTCTTATGAAGCGCGTTTCCCACTGCACGCGCCATCTTCTTATCCCCGGCAAGCTCCGCGATCTGACCATAGGTTGCAACCTTTCCGGCTGGAATCTTTTTCACCGCCTCATAGATTCTCTTTGATGGACTGGTTGTCACCAGATCATAACTCTCTGCGATCATCCGTTTCACATCCTGATCCGGAATGCTTCCATCCAGAACGATCGTATTCCAATGCTCCTTATTCTGATGCCAGCCCGGTATCACCGAGTCAAATGCGCTCCGCCAGAAATCCCGCCATTCCGGATCGACCTTTACATTCAGATTAATATATCCGTCTCTCTCATATGTCCACAGGAATGCCTTCTTGCTTCCTTTCACACGCACCAGTTGCCAGTTCGGATCATGAAATGGCGCCTGCTGATATGTATCAGGAAAAGACAGTCCATATGCCAGCGCTTCTTCTCTCGTTGTCATTTATCTTCCTCCGACATGCTTTACATAGTCTGCGATCAATTCCGCCGTCTTATCAACACCCAGTCGTACCGCGTCTATACACAGATCATAATTCTCTGCATAGCCCCATTCTTCTCCGGTATAATATCTGTGATAACCACGCCGTTTCTCATCTGTCTTTTCAACAAGCGCTATAGCCTTTCGCTCCGAGATCTTATGCTTTCCTGCGATATGATGCGCCCGCTGCTTCTTATCTCCGCACAGAAACACCCGGACAGCATCCTTATCATCCCGGTAGGCATAATTCGAAGCACGTCCTATAATAATAAAACTCTGTCCGCCAAACATTGCTGACAATGCCCGTTTCGGTGTATCATACTGATTCTTCGGACAGAAATCATCCGCAACCGAACTGATCATCGCATTTACCGGCTGCTCACCAAAATACATTGGATACTTTTCATAAATTTTCTTTTCTTTTGCAAGTGCGATCAGTTCTGGCTTCGTATAAAAGGGAATCCCTAACAGCTCCGATAATTTTTTTCCAACTTCATCTCCGGCACATCCACATTGTCTTCCAAGTGTTACGATCATACTCTCTTACCTCCTCCTTATATATTACCTCTACTCACCTACAATGCAAGCATCTGGCTGATCAGATGATAATGCCCGTCTACCGCCGCTTTCATGGCTGCTTCATCACGTTCCAATACACTATTATAGATCTGCTTGTGATAATTAAGCAAGTTTGCCTTTTCTTTTGTATTCACACGGCGCAGCACCAGATCGATCCATTCCCGATAAACGATCATAACCGCCTCCATGATCATCGAAAATAGTTCATTCTCTGTTGCCCGGATCAGCAATTCATGAAATTCCTTATCCACGCTAACCAGTTCGGAACCATCCACCTGCTCCATCCTTGCCAGATTATCCTCCAGAAGCACCTGACACTCAAATGGTATTCCTTTCTCGATCAGCATACTGCATACAGACTTTTCCATTGTACAACGGAACTCACAGACCTCGGATTTCGTGATACTGCCAAGTGCCAGCATCATCATAAGCATCTGACGGATCGACTCTCCGGCATTTTTTGATATATAATTTCCCGATCCCTGTACGCGTTCGATCATTCCCATGCCATGCAGGATACTGAGTGCCTCCCTGGTCGAATTTCTTCCGATTCCTAACGTCTCCGCTATCGTACGTTCGGTTGGAAGCTTGCTTCCGTTCTGCAAGGTTCCGTCCTGCATCAGGCTGTAAATATATTGAATTGCTTTTTCATATTCTGATGTAACATGTTGTTTTTCCATACTCGTCTCCTTGACTATCAATAAATTTCGTTATTTCTATATTTTGATATCTGATCTGTAAATTTGAAATAAACCCCTGCTTTTATAATGCGGCGTATATAACTACATAAAATGCGCAAATAACGACGAAAGCACAACCGTAAGAATACCGGAAACCGCAATCGCCAGACTGCTCATTGCACCTTCCACTTCACCGATCTCGATCGCCTTTGCCGTTCCGATCGCATGAGATGCAGATCCAAATGCCAGGCCCTTTGATATCGGTTCGGTGATTCGAAAAATCTTGCACACTAATTCACCAAATATATTTCCAAGAACACCCGTTACGATAATAACCGCAACCGTAATCGTTACATATCCACCCAGTTCTTCTGAAACACCCATACCGATCGCAGTCGTGATAGACTTCGGAAGCATCGTTACATAATCCTCATGTGTAAGTCCCATGATCTTTGACAATACAAACACCGTACAAAGACTTGTCACCACACCGGCAACAAGACCTGCCATAACCGCCTTACAGTTATGCTTCAGCAGTTCCCACTGTTCATAGAGTGGGATCGCCAGGCATACAGTTGCAGGGGTCAACAGCCAGCTTAAATATTTGGCGCCTTCATTATAAGTATCATAATCCACCTTGCTCACAACCAGTACCAGGATAGTAACTACAATCGAGATCAGTAACGGATTAAATATTCCCAGTTTGAATTTCTTCTTTAATATTGACCCGATCAAATATGAGATCAGGCTAAGTGTAACTCCCGCAAACAGGGAGTTTTCAAAAAAATCATGCATCCTCTTGTTCCTCTTTCTTCCTATCCTTTCTGATGATCCACTGTGACAGTCTGCCTGTCATCGCCATAACCGTAATGATCGTAACGACCGTGATCACACATACCGGAATCAGCACCGGCTTCAGCGTTCCCCAGCTAACCATCAGACCAACACCGGCAGGAATGAACATCAATGGCATGATCTCAATTAAAAATTTCCCTGTCTCTTTCACTGCTTCTAACTTGATCCATCCAGTCATCAGGCATACAAATAAAATCGCCATTCCATAAATACTGGCAGGAATCGGCAAAGGTAATACATATTTGAGCAGTTCCCCGATAAATGAAATTGCAAGAATGATTAAAAACTGTCTAATATACTTCATTCAAATGTCCTCTCTACATTTTTTATCCTTTTTCGTTTGAACTATACTTTTTCATATAAAAGAAATTGGTAGCACCAATCCAGTGCTACCAATCATTATACTGCCATCTTATTATTTGTCAATTTATTATTTTACCAAATCGGCATCAATATATTCCCAGCATGTTTTCTTGCGGGCTGCTACTTTCTGCGACTGATGCTATAACTTTCCAGATGAATACTATTTATTCCTGTCAGCGGTATCTCCCCTGCCAGAAGACCACCCTTTCCTGTCGTCGACGCACAATCTTTACAAACGGATACTACTCCTGCCGCTGATGTCCCAGCTGCCAGAAAGCTACCGCTCCTGCCGCCGCTACGTTAAGTGAATCCACACCATGTGCCATCGGAATCATAACCGTATAATCGCAGTCAGCTATCGTATCTCCGGCCAGCCCATCGCCCTCTGTACCGAGCACAATTGCCAGCTTTTCCTCACTATTTAACTGCGGATCATTAATTCCTACACTATCTTCCCGGAGTGCCATTGCCGCCGTCTTAAAGCCCATTTCTTTCAATGTCTTCATTGCCTGCTCCGGCCAGACACCATCCTTCTTTGACAACATTGTCCACGGAATCTGGAATACTGTTCCCATACTCACACGACTTGCACGTCTGTACAGAGGATCACTGCAGCCACCGGTCAATATCACTG
>OLPW01001068.1_pt1 | contig 30037 bp, 26 predicted proteins | sample 1672161 | NCBI WGS metagenome assembly OLPW01 (sample SAMEA3136654, study PRJEB25190) | human gut metagenome
ACCTTCAAAGCCTTTTCCGTGTCTTGCCTCGTCTTTTGCCATTTCGTGAACTGTGTCGTGAATAGCGTCATAGCCAAGTTCTTTTGCTCTCTTTGCAAGTTCAAGTTTACCTGCTGTTGCACCACATTCAGCTTCTGCTCTAAGTTCAAGATTTTTCTTTGTTGACGGAGTTACAACTTCGCCAAGAAGTTCGGCAAATTTTGCAGCGTGTTCAGCCTCTTCCAAAGCGGCTCTCATATAAAATTCGCCGATTTCAGGATAACCCTCACGGATTGCCTGTCTGCTCATTGCGATATACATACCGACTTCTGTACATTCGCCTTCAAAATTAGCCTTTAGACCTTCGTAAACATCAGCTTCAACCTGATCTTTTGCACCTACTCCGATAACGTGTTCACATACAAAGTTTAGTGCAGTACCCTCTTCCATAACAGTGAACTTTGAACCCGGAACACCGCACTGTGGACATTTTTCAGGTGGTTCGTTACCCTCGTGAACATAACCGCATACCGGACATACATACTTTTTCATAATAAATTTCCTCCTTAGAATTAATTATTTTTTTTACTACTACAATTTTCGCAGATACCGTAAAATATAAGCGAATAGTCTTCTATATCTGCATTTAATTTTTCCGCCGCTTGATTTTTTATCTCGTCCATACCGTCTAAATCAACATCGTATATTTTGTCACACGTATTACATACGAAATGAAAATGTCGGTGGACAAAACCGTCGAAATGTTCTTTGTTTGCGGAAGTGCTGATTTTTAAAATATCTCCGTTTTCCGCAAGCTGTGCAAGGTTTCTGTATACAGTTCCAAGACTGATGTTTGGAAATTCCTTACGCAGATTTTCGTACAGCCAATCAGCCGACGGGTGGGAGCGTGTACTTCTAAGCAGCGTTAGAAGTGCCTCACGCTGTTTTGAATACTTCATACATTTCACTCCTTCAAAATCAATAATGATAATCATTACTGATTTATGAGTTCATTATAACAGACGTTTTTCGGTTTGTCAATAGTTTTTTGAAATAAATTTAGATTAATTTTGTGTAAATTTGATTTTGGGTGTTGCCACCACTCCTCAGGGAGAGAAAAAAGGCTCCCATTGAGGGGAACTGTCGGCACAGCTGACCGAGGGGTGGTTTCGCACATTGCAAAATACTTTTTTATTCTAAAATTTACGATATTTTTTGATTAGTCTTGATTTTATCGGCGGTTTATAATATAATATAGAAGTAAAATTATGTTTACAGGAAAGGAACTGATAAATATGAAGAAAATGGAACAGCTTTACGAAGGAAAAGCAAAGAAGGTTTTTAAAACTGATGACGAAAATCTTTACATCGTTGATTACAAAGATGACGCAACTGCATTTAACGGTCTTAAAAAAGGTCAAATTGCAGGTAAGGGTGTTGTGAACAACAAAATGTCAAACTTCCTTATGCAAATTATGGAAAAGAACGGTATCCCTACTCACTTTGTTGAAGAAATTTCAGACAGAGAAACTGTTGTTAAGAGAGTAGAAATCGTACCTTTGGAAGTAATCATCAGAAATATTGCGGCAGGTAGTTTTTCAAAGCGTTTCGGCGTTGAAGAAGGCAAGAAATTAAACTGCACAACTTTGGAATACTGTCTAAAGAACGACGACCTTGGCGATCCTATGATTAACGATTATCAGATTATCGCTATCGGTGCCGCTACTAAAGAGGATCTTGATACTATTGCTGACCTTACTTTTAAAGTAAATGATGTTCTAAAAGCATATTTTGAAAGTATTAATATAGAACTTGTTGATTTCAAGATTGAGTTCGGTAAAACTCCTGACGGTCAGATTATTCTTGCGGATGAAATCTCACCTGACACTTGCCGTCTATGGGACGCTACAACTCACGAAAAACTTGACAAAGACCGTTTCAGACGTGATATGGGCAATGTTGAAGAGGCATATGCAGAGGTATTTAAACGTCTTGGACTATAATTAAGTGTAGACCGAATTAAATTGCCCGGCTTACCGCTTTTTGCCGAGGGCAGTGTATATGTACGGCACCGTCGACTGCAAAGTGGCAATCAAAGCGATTTTCTTCGGTCTTATAAAAAATTTAGAGGAGTAAATGAAATGGCAACAAATACTTACGAAAGTCCGTTAAACTCACGTTACGCGTCAAAGGAAATGCAGTACATTTTTTCTCCGGACAAGAAATTCTCAACTTGGAGAAAACTTTGGATTGCACTTGCAGAAAGTGAAAAAGAACTTGGACTTGATATAACAGACAAACAGATTGCTCAAATGAAAGAGCATATTTACGATATTAATTATGATGTTGCAAAGGCTCGTGAAAAGGAAGTTCGTCACGATGTAATGTCGCACGTTTACGCATACGGCGTACAGTGCCCGGACGCAAAGCCTATTATTCACTTGGGTGCAACAAGTTGTTATGTCGGTGACAACACTGATATTATCATAATGACAGAGGCTATGCAGCTTGTTAAGAAAAAGCTTGTATGTCTTATCGGAGAGCTTGCAAAGTTTGCAAAGGAATATAAGGATTTGCCGACATTGGCATTTACTCATTTTCAGCCGGCACAGCCTACAACAGTAGGTAAGCGTGCGTCATTGTGGCTTGAAGATTTGCTTATGGACCTTGAGGACGTTGATTATCAGCTTTCAAAGGCAAAGCTTTTGGGCTGTAAGGGTACAACGGGTACACAGGCAAGTTTCCTTGAACTTTTTGAGGGTGACCATGAAAAATGTAAAATGCTTGACAAGAAGATTGCCGAAAAAATGGGTTATGAAGAATCATTCCCTGTAAGCGGTCAGACATATCCGAGAAAACTTGACTCTCAAATGCTTAACACATTGAGCCTTATCGCACAGAGTGCGTACAAGTTCTCAAACGACATCAGACTTCTTCAACACTTAAAGCAGATTGAAGAACCGTTTGAAAAGTCGCAAATCGGTTCATCGGCAATGGCTTATAAGAGAAACCCTATGAGAAGTGAAAGAATCGGCTCTCTTGCAAGATATGTAATAGTAGACGCACTTAATCCGGCAATCACTGCATCAACACAATGGTTTGAAAGAACTCTTGATGACAGTGCAAATAAGCGAATTTCAGTTCCTGAGGCTTTTCTTGCAGTAGATGCTATTCTAAGCTTGTACATCAACGTTGTTGACGGACTTGTGGTATATGATAAAGTAATCAATCAGCAGTTTATGCGTGAAATTCCGTTTATGGCTACTGAAAATATTATGATGGACGCCGTTAAAAAAGGCGGTGACAGACAGGATTTACACGAAAAAATCAGAGTATATTCTATGGAGGCGGGAAAGACTGTTAAAATGGAGGGTAAGGAAAACAACCTTGCCGAACTTATCGCCGGTGATCCTGCATTCGGTTTGACTTTGGAAGAAATTAATGCCGTTATGAAACCTGAAAATTTTGTCGGACGTGCTCCGCAGCAGGTTGAAGATTTCTTAAAGGATTACGTTGAGCCTGTTCTTGAAAAGAACAAGGATTTACTTGGTATTGAAGTTGAAATTAACGTCTGATTTATTTGAAATATAAATTTAGAGGTAATTATATGAAGAAAATTATATTTTGCCTTGTTGCGGTTTGTATGGCTGCGATGTCGTTTGTGACCGTACACTGCGAGGATAATATTAAAGTGATACTTGACGGCAAAACGCTTGAATTTGACGTTCAGCCACAAATTATAGACGAACGCACACTTGTGCCTATGCGTGTGATATTCGAGGCATTGGGCGCGGATGTTGAGTGGGAAGAGGAAACTCAGACTATCAACGCAAGACGTTCGGATACTGATTTGTTTTATATCAGTATGCGTGTGGGTGACAAGATAATTCATAAGGAGTCGGTTAAGGCGAACTTGCCGACATCAAACGATATTGAACTTGATGTACCGCCGATGATTATAGACGAACGTACGCTTGTTCCTGTTCGTGCGGTTTCGGAGTGCTTTGGCTGTAAGGTAGAGTGGGACGGCGAAAGTCAAACTGTTATTATTGAAAGCAATTCTGACAATAATACAGATACTGACGTGCCGACACCGTCACCGACAGAAACACCTGTCAATTCAGTTAATACAATCGAATATAACGCCGATAATGAGCAGTATGCAAGTTATATGAAAGAATTTAAAATTCTTGACGCGGTAAAAAATTCGGACGGCAACTATGATATAACATACACACTTCAAACATATCTTGAAGGTCGTGGTTTGGTTGTGGTTGAATTTAGGTGCCTTGATGAAAACGGCAGTGAAGTTGACAGATTCGGCGGAGCATTCCAAGGCACAGATTATACATGGAGCGCTCAAGAGGCGAAAACAACAATTTCCGGTAAAACAACACGCATTGAGCTTGTAATTGAAAAATAAGTTATGAAATTAAAAATCAGGCAAACGCTTGGTTAGCATAGGAGGACAAATACATGGTAAAAGCAATAGTTGGTGCAAACTGGGGCGATGAAGGTAAGGGCAAGATTACAGATATGCTTGCTGCTGACAGTGACATCGTAATCAGATTTCAGGGCGGTGCAAACGCAGGTCACACTATTATAAACGAATACGGAAAATTTGCATTGCATCTTCTTCCGTCAGGTTCATTCAATCAGAATGTAACAAATATGATCGGAAACGGTGTTGCACTTGATATTCCTGAACTTATAAAGGAAATTGACGAGGTCGTAAAACGTGGTGTTCCGAAGCCGAACATTGTTGTGTCAGAAAGAACACAGGTTCTTATGCCTTATCACAAGTTGTTTGACCAGTACGAAGAAGAAAGACTTTCAGACCGTCAGTTCGGTTCTACAAAGTCAGGTATAGCACCGTTCTTCTCAGATAAATTTTCAAAAATCGGTTTTCAGGTTTGGGAACTTTTCGAGCCTGAAAGACTAAAGGAAAAGATTAAGAACGTAATCGAAGTAAAAAATCTTATGCTTGAACATATCTATCATAAACCGCTATTGGACGCAGACGAGCTTTTCAATACACTTATGGAATATGCCGATATGATTAAGCCGTATGTGATTGATTCGGTTGCATTTATGCACAACGCAATCAAAGAGGGTAAGAAAATTCTTTTGGAAGGTCAGCTTGGCTCACTGAAAGACCCTGATTTCGGTATTTATCCGATGACAACTTCTTCATCTACTCTTGCCGGTTACGGTGCGGTCGGTGCAGGTATTCCTCCGTATGAAATTACAGACATAATTACAGTTGTAAAAGCATATTCATCAGCAGTTGGTGCAGGTGCATTTGTTTCGGAAATATTCGGCGAAGAGGCAGATGAACTTAGAAGACGCGGCGGTGACGGCGGTGAATTCGGTGCTACAACAGGCAGACCGAGACGTATGGGTTGGTTCGACTGTGTTGCGTCACGTTACGGCTGTCGTGTACAGGGTACAACTCAAGTTGCATTTACTGTACTTGACGTACTTGGTTATCTTGATGAAATTCCTGTATGTGTGGGATATGAAGTTGACGGTGAAGTTATCAGAGATTTCCCTACAACAAACAAGCTTGAAAGAGCAAAGCCTGTTTTGAAAGTTCTTCCTGGTTGGAAAACTGACATCAGAGGTATCAAGAAATATGAGGACTTACCGGAAAATTGCCGTAAGTACATCGAATTTGTTGAAAAAGAACTTGAAGTGCCTATTAAGATTGTTTCTAACGGTCCTTCAAGAGAAGATATTATATTGAAATAATTAAAATGAACCCAAGGGGGAATTTGTTATGGACGCATCTAAAATCAAATTGATTATATGGGACCTTGACGAAACCTTTTGGAACGGTACTATTTCAGAACAAAAGGTCGCACCTGTTAAGCAGGCTTGCGACCTTGTTTTGTTATCCTCAAAAAAGGGAATTGTCAATTCGATTTGTTCCAAAAATGATGAAAAGCCGTGTATCGATAAGCTGAAAGAATGGGGGTTGGATAAGTATTTTGTGTTCAATTCGATTAACTGGGAGCCGAAAGGTCAGAGGATTAAAGATACTGTCGAAAGTATGAATTTAAGAACTTGCAATGTACTTTTTATTGACGATAATAAGCTGAATTTGGAGGAGGCAAAGTTTTTCTGCCCCGATATTCTGACAATGCTGCCCGATAAAATCGGTGAACTTTATGCGGCGGTTTCAATGCTTGATAAGAATGACGAAAAATTATCACGTCTTGAAAGTTACAAGGTGCGTGAAAAGAAAAATAAGATTAAAAAGAGTATCGGTTCAAATGAAGAATTTTTGCGACAGAGCAATATCCACGTTGATTTTCATTCGGATTGTGCGGAACACATTGACAGATTGCATGAGCTTATATTCCGTGCAAATCAGCTTAATTTTACGAAAGTGCGTTCAACGAAAGACGAACTTAAAGCGTTGTTTGAAGATAAAAATGCGAAATGTGAATATATAACGGCGTATGACAAGTACGGTGAATACGGAATTGTCGGCTTTTATGCCGTAAAGGATAATACGCTTGTGCATTTTCTGTTTTCGTGCCGTACGCTCGGTATGGGGATTGAGCAATATACATATGAAAAAATCGGTTGTCCGAAACTTGATATTGTAGGTGACGTGTCGGTTAAAATCGGTAAAAACGAGCCGACTGTAACGTGGATAAATCAAGATAACGTAAAGACGGATAATGAATTTGAGGACATAAAAAATACCGGTTTTAAGGTGCTTATAAAAGGGCCTTGCGACTTAAATCAAATATTTTCGTTCATAAAAAATGAGGATATATTCGATTGTGAGTTCACGTATGTGAGCCGCGAAAAACAGTCGCTCGGTGTTGCGATTGAGGGTATGAACCATACTTCGCAAATTGTAAATGCCTATTCGATTACAGACGAAGAAACAGCCGAAATTTGTAAACTTCCGATATGCGACAGTCAAATGTATTCGGACAGCATTTATAAAAATAAGTACGGAATGATTTTTATAAGTATTTTGACTGACGCTAATCTCGGCGTGTATCGAAATAAAAACAACGGTGCTGTTTTTGCGTTTGGTGAGTATATTTATCCGCTTACCGACAAGGCTATGTGGAAAAAGTATATTAATAAAGAAGTTTATACCGCAAATTGTGATTTTAAAGAAAAGGATTTGCAGAAGATTGCGGAAGAATATGAATTTTTGGGCAGACTTACACCAAAGCAGACGGCGGAAAATCTGCGGTTTATCTATGAGCATATCAAAACCGATACGGAACTTGTTATTTTGCTTGGCTGCGAACGTGAGTACAAGGATAATAAGCTGGAGGCTTGGGTGAACAGGCACAATGACCACAAGGAATATAATTCGGCGGTACGGAAAGAATTTGACGGCTGCAAAAATGTGACGTTGTTTGACGTGAATGAATATATAACGTCGGACGATGATTTTAACGACAGTGTAAACCATTATAAAAAACGTGTGTATTACTTGATGGCACAAAAATTTACCGAAATGATAAATGCTCATGCAAACGCAGATGTAGCAAAGCAAACGTCAAAAGCAAAACTTGCGTATTTAACATTAAAACAAAAAATTAAAAAGATTGTTAAACCAAACGGTTAAATTTTATATTGACAAAACAGTTGCATTAGAATAAAATTAAACTATTGATTAAAATAATTTGGGAGATTATAAATGAGTATACGAAAGGTAACTATATGCTTGGCGGTGATTCTTTTCATATCTGCCACCGTACTTGCATTTACATCTAATAAACGTGCAGAAAAAAAGGCTGAAAAAGAATATACGCCTACCGTACAGACGGTCACAATGACGGCTGTCGGCGACTGTACGTTGGCAACTGACATAAACGCAGACCCAAACGGCAGCTTTAAATCGGTTGCCGAGTCTTTAAACGGCGATTATTCATATTTCTTTAAAAATGTTTCACCGATATTTTCGGAGGACGATTTAACTATCGTAAATTTTGAGGGTACTTTGTCAAATCAAGGAACAAGACAGGATAAGCAGTTTGCTTTCAGGGGTAAGCCTGAATATGTGCAGATACTTACATCGTCAAGCGTTGAGGCGGCAAACCTTGCAAATAACCACAGTGCCGATTACGGTGACGTAAGTCTTTCGGACACGATAAAATATTTGAATGAGGCCGGTATCTCCAATTTTATAGGTACGAATACCGCGATAAGAGATGTAAACGGAATATCGGTCGGACTTGTCGGAATTGACGCACTTGACGAAACAGAGGCGGCAAAACTTGAAAATGTTATCGGTTCGGTTAAAAGTCTTGGTGCACAGCTTGTTATAGTAAGTATTCACTGGGGCGAAGAAAAGGCTACCGCTCCGAACGATACACAAACAGAGCTTGCACACAAGGCGATTGACGCAGGTGCAGACCTTGTTTTGGGAACACACCCTCACGTTTTGCAGGGTATTGAAAAATACAACGGTAAATATATAGCGTACAGCTTAGGTAACTTCTGCTTCGGCGGTAACAATAATCCGGCGGACAAGGACACAGTTATATACAGACAGACATTTACGTTTGTTGACGGGGTTATGCAGGAGGACGATAATATGACGCTTATTCCCGCAACAATTTCGGGTCATGATGAGTATAACGACTATCAGCCGGCAATAGCTGAGGGTGACAGAAAGACTCAAATAGAGAATAAGTTGATTGAATATTCGACACCGCTCGGACTTTCTACGCTTAATTTCAGATAATTTGTTTTTACTATTGACAAATGGCAGTAAAGTTTAGTATAATATAACACAGATTAGATGAGATTAGAACAGACAGAGCATATTTTAATATGATTTTTATGCCTCTTGGACTTATCTGTCTGAGAGGTTTTTCTGTTTTTTCTTGCAAAAAAGAAAGGAAGATGTAAAATGAAAAATTTAAAGAAGATTATTGCAATGGGACTAACAGCCGCACTATGTGCCGTTTCTTTGGCAGGTTGCGGAGGCACACAAAACGGTGGAACTGACGGAGCAACAGACACAAATGCTAAAGATACATACAAAATCGGTGTACTTCAATACGCAGACCACCCGTCGCTTGATAACTGCCGTGAGGGCTTTAAGCAGGGACTTGATTCAGAGGGTATCAAGTATGATATTACAGAATCATCTGCAAAAGGCGACGACTCAACAAATACACAAATCGCACAGCAATTTGTTTCACAAGGTATGGACCTTGTATGCGGTATCGCAACACCGTCTGCACAGGCTTGCTACAATGCGGCTTATGAAGCAAAAATTCCTGTAATCTTTAACGCAGTTTCAGACCCTGTTGCCGCAAAGCTTGCAGAAAGCGATACACAGGCAATGGACGGAATTACAGGTGTAAGCGATATGTTGCCTGTTGACGAACAGTTAAAGCTTATCCGTGAAATGTTGCCTGACGCAAAGAAAATCGGTATACTTTACACAACAAGTGAAGCAAATTCTGTTTCTACAATAGAAACATACAAGCAAAAAGTAGGCGAATACGGTTTTGAACTTGTTGAAAAGGGTATTACAAATGCCGCTGAAATTCCGCAGGCAGTAGACCTTTTGGTAAGTGAAGTTGACTGTATCTCAAATATGACAGACAACACAGTTGTTGAAAACTTGCCTATACTTCTTGAAAAGGCAACTGCTAAAAACATTCCTGTATTCGGCAGTGAAGAAGAACAAGTAGGAAACGGCTGTATAGCGTCAGCCGGTATCGACTACATTGAACTTGGTAAAAAAGCAGGCGTTATGGCTGCAAGAGTGCTAAAGGGTGAGGACGTTAAGAATATCCCTTACGAAACTCTTACAGAAAGTAAAATTACTATCAACACTGACGCCGCAGAAAAAATCGGAGTAACAATACCGCAGTCAATCACAGACAGAGCTGAGGTCAAAAACGCTCCGTCTGAATCATGATTGAAGGACTGATAGTCGGAATACTTGAGCAGGGACTGATATATGGAATAATGGCTATGGGTGTGTATATTACCTATACCATTCTTGATTTCCCCGATTTGTCTGTAGACGGTACGTTCCCTCTCGGAATAGCTATATGCTTTGTGATGATTAATAACGGTCTTAATCCGTGGCTTGCATTGCTTGCGGCATTTGCCGCAGGGTGCATAGCCGGTATGTTTACGGGAATTTTCAACGTAAAACTCAGAATACGCAATCTTCTTTGCGGTATTCTTACTATGACGGCTCTTTATTCGATAAATTACGGAATAGTCGGAAAAGCGTCGGATTTCCTAAGTATGGATACAACGACTATTTTCTCACAGACAGCTTTTCTTTTCGGAAACGGTCACTTTGCATTGTACTCTAAATTTGTTGTTATTCTTGTGATTACGCTTATCGCAAAGTTTGCACTTGATTGGTATATGCGTACCAAGTCGGGATTTCTTTTAAGAAGTGTCGGAGATAATGAGGGGCTTGTAATCACGCTTGCACAAAATCCGGGAACGATTAAAATTATCGGTCTTGCGATTGCAAACGGACTTGTTTCGCTTGCAGGTGCGGTGTACTGCCAATACGGCAAAGCGTTTAACGTTGCGTCTGGTACGGGTACTGTTGTTATGGGTCTTGCCGCCGTTATTATCGGCTCGACTATATTTAAGAAAATTAAATTCCTTAGAATTACAACAGGCGTGCTTTTCGGTATGATTATTTATAAGGCTTGTATTTCAATCGCACTTGCCGCAGGCTTGCGTTCACAGGATACAAACCTTATGATTACGATTTTGTTTATCGCAACACTTTGCGTAGACGAATTTTTGCTTAAAAAAAAGAAAGTTGGGGTGAAGAAAAATGCTTGAACTTTCTCACATTTATAAAACTTTTAATCAAGGAACTATTGATGAAAAGGTACTTTTTTCGGACTTTAACATAACCGTAAACGACGGTGATTTTGTCGGCGTTATCGGTTCAAACGGTTCGGGAAAAACGACTATGTTAAATGTCATTTCGGGCGATATGCCGATTGACAGCGGAAGTGTTTTGCTTGACGGTAAGGAGCTTAATAAGCTGAAAAACTTTAAACGTGCACAGAGAATAGGCAGAGTTTTTCAAAATCCCGCAATGGGAACCTGTCCGTCAATGACTATATGGGAAAACATGTCTATCGCAGATAATAAGGGTAAGAATTTCGGACTTTCGTTTGGACTTAACCGTCAGAGAAAAGACTTTTACCGTTCACAGCTTGAACTTTTGGGTATGGGACTTGAAAACAGACTTTCAACTCTTGCAGGCTCACTTTCGGGCGGTCAAAGACAGGCACTTGCACTTATTATGGCGACTATGATCAGACCTGATTTGTTGCTTTTGGACGAACATACAGCCGCGCTTGACCCTAAATCTTCTGATACGGTTATGATGCTTACGGATAAGATTGTTCATGAAAAGAACATAACAACCATTATGGTAACGCATAATCTTCGTCACGCGGTTGAGCATGGCACAAGAACCGTTATGATGCATAACGGCGAGGCTATTATGGATGTTTCGGGTGCGGAAAAAGATAATAAGACAATAAATGACTATTTGACAGTGTTTAACGAAATAAGTATTGAATGCGGAAATTAGCATAAAAGCTGAATTTGGATATATTCAAATTCAGCTTTTTTAGTATAAAAATCGGCAAATATTTCATTCTCTTCTTGAATTTTTATTCATTAAAGTTTATAATAAAAAAAGAGGCTCAAGAGAGATATTGGAGCGATTTGGAGTAAGGGAGAAAAAACTATGTTAAAAAAATTAACCGCATTTTTGACGGCAGCTGTAATGGTTACATCAGTTGCGTCAATACCGGTGTTGACGTCATATGCCGACACAAATTCAACTACTGAAAAACGAGTAATGGAAAAACTTGATCGAGGCACTGTTGCCGTTAAAACAAATGACGGTGTGTATTTGTCGTGGCGACTTTTGGGTACGGAAAGTCTTACAAATCAAGCATTTGATATATACCGTGACAGTGAAAAAATATACACAACAGGCGAACACGATGCAACTTGCTATACCGATTCAAAAGGCACGGCGGATAACAAGTATACAGTTGTGCCGAAAGGTGAGGCAATAGACAAAACAGAGGCGGTTGATGTTTGGACAACAAACACAACATATAAAGGTCGTTCTGTGGCATATAAAGACATTGCGTTTAAAGTTCCTGACGGAGGAAAGACGCCGACAGATGAAGAATATACATATACCGCAAACGATATGAGTGTGGGCGACCTTGACGGTGACGGAGAATATGAATACATCGTAAAATGGGACCCGTCTAATTCAAAGGATAATTCCGTTAAGGGTTATACGGGCAATGTGTACTTGGACGCATATGAGCTTGACGGCACTCTTCTTTGGAGAATAGATTTGGGAGTTAATATCCGCGCGGGTGCGCACTATACTCAATATATGGTCTATGATTTTGACGGTGACGGTAAGTCGGAAGTCATATTAAAAACAGCACCGGGCTCAAAAGACGGTGAGGGTAATTATGTCTCAAAAGCAGGAAAAAATATAACCAAGGGTGACGATAAAAAAGATTACAGAAATTCATCCGGTTTGCTTATGGGCAAGGATGGCGGACCGGAGTATTTAACTGTATTTAACGGTGAAACAGGTGCGGCAATGCAGACTGTTGATTTTGACCCGCCGAGAAGCATTTTGACATCTTCCGAATGGGGCGACAGCTATGCAAACAGAAGTGAAAGATACCTTGCCGCGGTGGCATATCTTGACGGTGTACATCCAAGCGTTGTTATGACGAGGGGATATTATACATATGTGTATGCGGCGGCATATACTTGGGACGGCACAGACCTTAAAGAACAATGGCTTTCAACTAATACACCGACAGAAGCAAATGGCGGTACAGGTTGTACCGTAAAATATGCAGACGGTACAAGTAAAAATAATACAAACAAAACGCTTTATGCACAAGGTGCACACAGTGTATCGGTAGCTGACGTGGACAATGACGGATATGACGAGATTATTTTCGGCAGTGCGGTTCTTGACCAAGACGGAACTGTTTTGACGTATGACGGTTGAGGACACGGTGATGCGGAACACGTTTCGGACTTTGATAACGACGGAAAACAAGAAATATTTATGGCACACGAGGCAGGTAAGCACAATGATAAAATAATTCCATATGCGGTAGATATAAAGAGATATAATGGTGATATTATGCTACAAGCCGCAAAAGGAGATATAGGCAGAGGTATTATGGATAATGTCGATGATAAATATGCACTGTCAAGCGGTAATCTTTCGTTGTTCTGGTCGGTAGCGGCTGACGGTATATATAATCAAGCCGGTGAAAAAGTAGGAAATATACCTAATACCAATGGAAGCAATATGGAGAATTTTGCAGTTTATTGGGACGGTGATTTGGGACGAGAATTGCTTGACGGAAATAAACTTGTAAAATACAGCATAAAAAGCGGTACGGAAAGAATTTATTATGACAGTAAAATTCAACATTGCCGGGTTCAATAAATAACAGTACAAAGTCAAATGCGTGTCTTACAGCCGACCTTTTCGGTGATTGGCGTGAAGAAATCGTGCTTAGATACGGTGACGGTGTGAGAATTTATTTTTCGACTATTCCGACTGATTACAGACTTACAACGCTTATGCACGACAGTCAATATCGTTGCGCAATAGCATGGCAGAATGTCGGATACAACCAGTCGCCTCATACAAGCTATTATATAGGTTCGGCGGCTTTGGCGAAAGATTCGGGTGGCAACACGTTAAACTACCTTGCACCGAATACGTCATTTACGGAGGTGACTTATCCTGACACATCGTCAATTACACCGCGTCCGACAATTAAGACAACGCCTGAACCTGTTTCGGTTTCTGTCACTCCAGACGCAGACACGTATCTTGTTGACGGTACAACAGCACACGGATCTGATGAAGAATTAAAAATTAATCAGGCGACAGATTATTACTCGTCAACATCTCCCGGATTAAAGGATATTAAAGGTTTGGGGTTGATACGTTTTGACCTTTCTAAATATGCCGGTAAAAAATTAACTTCGGCAACATTGAAATTGTACGATAAATTTACTAATACAGATAAGAGAAATTCGGTTTTGCACCTCGATTATTGTTCAAAAAATGATTGGGATGAGGCGACCGTTACTATAAATGATATAAAGACAAGAGGCGAGGATACGCCGTTGTCGTCATTGGGTTTGCAAGTGTCACCTGCATACAATGTCGATTATAAGGAAATATCGTTCGATGTGACGGATGTAATAAAAGAGAAGTGTACAGATAATTTGATTACGTTTACATTGTGGACAGGTACAGGACGTGAACAGGTTATCGCGTCAAAGGAATACAGCGGTACAGACGCACAAGGACCGACACTTGTGTTGGAATTTGAGGGAGAAGAGCCGACACCAACGCCGACGGTAGTGCCAACGGCAACACCAACATTAAAGCCAACAGCAACACCAACGGTAGTGCCAACGGCAACACCAACATTAAAGCCGACAGCAACACCGGCGGTTACTTCAACATTAAAGCCGACAACAATTCCGACAGCAATCCCAACGGTGATCCCAACAACGACACCAAATTTGGCAAACAACAAAATCACAGCTATGATAAATAGCAACAACAAACTTGATGTCACACTTGATTTTGAAAATGTGGATATGAATGATGTTAATGTGTATGTTGCCTTTAAGAATAACGGTAAGCTTGTGGGAATGAAAATGCCACAGGCAAGCGAGTTAAAGGGAATAGATTTGATTGATAAAGAGTATACGGATATAGAGGTTTATGCTTGGGATAATAAGCAGAAACCGTATGCGAATATAGTACGTATCGTTAATAATGTACAATAAACAAAAAACTGATGTGGAAACACATCAGTTTTTTTGTTATCTTATAAAATTAGTTTTTCATAATATTTCATCTCTTATTAACCGATTATACCGCAAACGTCCTCTGCAATTTGCTCAGGAGTAAGACGGTTTGCTTTGACGATTTCTTCAGGGTTATATCTGTCAAGAAATTCTTTCTTTAAACCGTAATTCAATACCTTGACGTCAGAATTGCCGTAAAATCTTGCAATCTTTTCGCCGAAACCGCCGTCTAAAACACCGTCCTCGACTGTTATAACAATGTCATGGTTTTCTTTAAGCTGTTCCAAAAGCTTATCGTCAGTACCTGTAATGTAAATCGGGTTTATAAGTGTAGGTTTTACACCTGTTTTGTTTTCGATAATTTCAGCCGTTTTTGCACCTATCGAATAAAATGAGCCAAGTGCAACTATTGCAATTTTACTGCCGTTTTGAGTAACTTCATATTCATTTAGCTTGCTGAAGTCCTTTGTAACCTTTTTGCCGTCTGATACAACACTGATAGGTACACGGATTGCAACAGGGTGGTCGTTTTGCTCAATACTCCAATCAAGCATTGCAAGGTATTCTTCCTTTGTTGTCGGTGCAAGATAGACAAGATTAGGAATGTTAGACATCATCGGAATATCATATATGCCAAGGTGAGTAACGTCATTCATACCGTAAACAGACGCCCAATATACAAGGATTGTTGCGGGACTGTTGTTGATACATAAATCCTGTGAAAGCTGGTCGTAGGTACGTTGAATAAATGTGCTGTAAACACCGTAAATAGGTTTGCCACCGTTCTTTGCGATACCCGAGGCAAGTGCAACGGCTGTTTCTTCGGCGATACCGACGTCAACAAATTGTGAGCCAGCCTCTTTTCTCTTGTCCTCTGTGAAACCGAAAACAGTAGGTGTGGCAGATGTAATTCCGACAATAGTCTTGTCCTCTTTCATCTTCTTCAAAAGAATGTCGGCGGTCATTGATGAATAGTCTTCTCCGTCTTGCGGCATATCAGATTTACCTGTTTCAAGGTCAAAAGGACCGCAGTAATGCCAAGCCTCTTTATTCTTTTCAGCTATTTCATATCCTTTACCTTTTTGCGTACAAATGTGAACAACAACCGGATAAGTGCTGTCTTTAACTTGCTTGAATGCGGTGATAAGCGAATCAATGTCGTTTCCGTCTTTTACAAATACATAGTCAAGTCCCATTGATTTGAAAAGATTACATTCCGATTTACCGTCTGTATCGCGAAGCTGTTTTAGGTTTTTATACAAACCGCCGTGATTTTCTGCGATAGACATATCGTTATCGTTTACAACGATTATAAGATTGCTGTTAAGCTCACTTGCAAAGTCAAGTCCTTCAAGAGCCTCACCGCCCGAAAGTGAACCGTCGCCGATTACGGCAATGATATTTTCCTTATCGCCCTTTAAGTCACGACCTTTTGCAAGACCGCAGGCAAGTGAAACGGAAGTTGAAGTGTGACCGATTGTAAAGAAATCGTGGTCGCTTTCGTCGGGATTGCTGTAACCCGATACATCATCATACTTGTCCTCGTACAAAAACGCATCTTTTCTGCCTGTAAGCATTTTATGCGGATAGCTTTGGTGAGAAACATCATACACGATTTTGTCTGTCGGTGAGTTAAAGACATAGTGAAGTGCGATTGCCGCCTCTACCATACCGAGATTAGGACCGAAGTGTCCGCCGTGCTTGCTTAGCTTTTGCAAAAGTGCTTGACGCATTTCATCTGCGAGAACGTGAAGTTGTTCGCTGTTTAAATTTTTTACGTCTGTCGGTTGATTGATTTTTTCAATATACATTTAAAATTCCTCCATAAGTTTATTTAATGTTATTTACCTATTTTGTTTTGGATACAATGACTTTAGCAACGTCAATCCCAAGATAATTCGCCTGTTTTCACGGCTGTTTCGTAACGGTCGATTTTGTAGTTCAGTCGCTTTAATGTGACATTCATTTGTTCCATTTGGTCGAGTAGATTTTTTCTTTGCTCAACCAAAAGCTGAAGTCTTGCCGGAATGGTTTCGTCACCCTCTTGACAAAGCTTGACATATTCGATTATAGATTCGACAGGCAGACCGGCACTTCGCATACAAATAACGTGCTCAACCCAACCTAAGTCGCTTTCCTGATAATCACGAATACCGCTTGATGTTCGTGTAACAGGCGGTATCATTCCGATACGTTCATAATATCGCAAAGTGTCCTGCGAAATATCGTATTTTTCGCTTACTTCTTTTATAGTCATTAAAATCACCTCGCATATATTTTTTATTTACAAGTATATTATAATACTTGGAGTTTACTCTAAGTCAATAGTTTTTTGAAAATTTTTTGAAATAAATTAAGTGGAGGAGAGAATTTCGTATAAAAAAACAGGCAAAACCTTTCGGTTTTGCCTGTCTTATTATCATATTCGATAATGAATTAGTTTTCTTCGTTAATCTTAGCTTGAGCAGCTGCAAGTCTTGCGATTGGCACACGGAATGGTGAGCATGAAACATAGTCAAGACCAATCTTGTGGCAGAACTCAACTGATGATGGGTCGCCGCCGTGTTCACCGCAGATACCGATGTGAAGTTTTGGATTAACCGGCTTACCAAGCTTAATAGCTGTTTCCATAAGCTTACCAACACCCTTTTGGTCAATCTTAGCGAACGGATCGTTTTCAAAGATTTTAGCGTCATAGTAAGCGTCAAGGAACTTACCTGCGTCGTCACGAGAGAAACCGAATGTAAGTTGAGTAAGGTCGTTTGTACCGAAACAGAAGAAGTCAGCTTCGTTAGCGATTTCGTCAGCTGTTAGAGCCGCACGAGGGATTTCGATCATTGTACCAACTTCGTACTTAAGTTCGATACCTGCTGCAGCGATTTCAGCGTCAGCTGTTTCTACAACGACTTTCTTAACGTACTTCAATTCTTTTATGTCGCCGATAAGCGGAATCATAATTTCAGGAACGATTGTCCAATCAGCGTGAGCCTTTTGAACGTTGATAGCTGCACGAATAACAGCCTTTGTCTGCATTTTTGCAATTTCAGGATATGTTACTGCAAGACGGCAACCTCTGTGACCCATCATAGGGTTAGCTTCGTGTAAACCGTTGATAATATCCTTAATAGCCTCAACGCTCTTGCCTTGAGCCTTTGCAAGCAATTCAATATCTTCTTCTTCTGTAGGAACGAACTCGTGTAGAGGTGGGTCCAAGAATCTGATTGTTACAGGGTTACCTTCAAGAGCCTCGTAAAGTTGCTCGAAGTCACCTTGTTGCATAGGAAGAATCTTATTAAGAGCTGCTTCTCTTTCTTCAACTGTATCGGCACAAATCATTTCTCTGAATGCGTCAATTCTGTTGCCTTCAAAGAACATATGCTCTGTACGGCAAAGACCGATACCTTCTGCACCAAGCTCCTTAGCTTTCTTAGCGTCAGCAGGAGTATCTGCGTTTGTACGAACTTTTAGTGTTCTGTACTTATCAGCCCATGACATAATTCTGCCGAATTCACCTGCGATTGATGCGTCAACTGTTGGGATAATACCGTCATAGATATTACCTGTTGAACCGTCAAGTGAAATTGTATCACCTTCGTGATATTCTTTACCGTTAAGTGTAAACTTCTTGTTTTCTTCGTCCATTGCGATGTCGCCGCAACCTGATACACAACATGTACCCATACCACGGGCAACAACGGCTGCGTGAGATGTCATACCGCCACGAACTGTAAGGATACCTTGAGCGGCTTTCATACCTTCGATATCTTCAGGAGAAGTTTCAAGTCTTACAAGAACAACCTTTTCGCCTCTTGCAGCCCATTCCTTAGCGTCGTCAGCTGAGAATACAATCTTACCTGCTGCGGCACCCGGAGATGCACCAAGAGCTTTACCCATCGGTGTAGCAGCCTTTAGAGCGGCAACGTCGAATTGTGGGTGAAGTAGTGTGTCAAGGTTTCTTGGGTCGATCATTGCAACAGCTTCTTTTTCTGTTCTCATACCTTCGTCAACAAGGTCACAAGCAATCTTCAAAGCAGCTTGAGCAGTTCTCTTACCGTTTCTTGTTTGTAGCATATAAAGCTTTTTATTTTCAACAGTGAATTCCATATCCTGCATATCTCTGTAGTGATCTTCAAGAAGTTTGCAAACATCCTTGAACTGAGCAAATGCCTCAGGGAATTCTTCTTCCATCTTTGCGATTGGCATTGGTGTACGAACGCCGGCAACAACGTCTTCACCTTGAGCGTTTATAAGGAATTCGCCCATAAGCTTCTTTTCGCCTGTAGCAGGGTCACGAGTAAATGCAACACCTGTACCGCAGTCATCACCCATGTTACCGAATGCCATTGACTGTACGTTTACGGCTGTACCCCATGAATAAGGAATATCGTTATCACGACGGTATACGTTAGCTCTTGGGTTATCCCATGAACGGAATACGGCTTTAACAGCACCCATAAGCTGTTCTTTAGGATCTGATGGGAAGTCTTCGCCAATCTTTTCCTTATATTCAGCCTTAAATTGTGATGCAAGTTCCTTTAGGTCGTCAGCTGTAAGCTCAACGTCAAAAGTAACTCCCTTTTCTTCTTTCATCTTGTCGATAAGTTCTTCAAAATACTTCTTACCGACTTCCATAACTACGTCTGAATACATCTGAATAAATCTTCTGTAACAGTCCCAAGCCCATCTTGCGTTACCTGACTTCTTAGCGATAACTTCAACAACGTCTTCGTTAAGACCAAGGTTCAAGATTGTATCCATCATACCCGGCATTGATGCTCTTGCACCACTACGAACAGAAACAAGAAGTGGGTTTTCCTTATCGCCGAACTTCTTACCTGTGATTTCTTCCATCTTGCCGATGTACTCGTTGATTTCAGCCATAATATCAGGATTGATTGTACGACCGTCTTCGTAATATTGAGTACAAGCCTCAGTTGTAATTGTGAAACCCTGCGGTACCGGAAGACCGATATTTGTCATTTCAGCAAGGTTAGCACCTTTACCGCCAAGCAACTCTCTCATAGTTGCATTACCTTCTGTAAAAAGGTAACAATACTTTTTTGCCATTGGATTCTCCTCCTAAAGTTATAAAAATAGTAGCGACGGCGTCTGCCGCCATATGTCTGTATATTAATTATACCATAAATAAAAGAAATGTCTATATTATTTATTCAATTTTTTTATAATTTGTGAAAAATATATCATTGTTTAGATATTTTTTTTATAAATCGACAAAAAAACACCGATGTGTCGGTGTTTTTTAGATTATTTTTTTACGTCTTTCATTTCAAATACGTTAATTTTCGGTGCTTTGTATGACTCAATGTAGTCAAGTGTTTCGTCCACGTCATCGAAAACTTTGTAAAGAAGTTTACAGCCGGCTCTCAAAAACTTTTCCTTGACCGCAACTTCAAGCATATCAATCATTGCGTTGTAATATCCGTTTACGTTAAGTATGGCGATAGCTTTGTTATGTCTTTCAAGCTGTTTTAGAGTAAACACTTCAAAAAATTCCTCAAAAGTGCCTATTCCGCCGGGAACAATAACAAAAGCGTCCGCTCTTTCTTCCATTATACGTTTTCTTTCACGCATTGTGTCCGTTCTGATAAGTTCCGTACAGTCTTGGAAAATACGTCCGTCAACACCCATATCTTCATCATCAAAGAAATTCGGTACAACACCGACAATTTCGCCTTTCTTTTCATAAACACCGCGTGCAACCGCACCCATAAGCCCGGACGCACCTGCGCCGTAAACAAGTCCGTGACCTCTGTCAGCAATTTTACGTCCGAGTTCTTCGACTTGGCTGACATAAGATTTATCTATTGTGCTGCTTGACGCTCCGAATACACAAATTTTCATAATACATACCCCTTTCTGCCTATTATTTTTGAGAAAAACTGTTGTAGAAAACAGTTTCGTTTAAATCTTTTCTGCTTGTATGAGCCGCCGCAGGCTCTGCGTCGTCTGACGGATAACCTGTCGGTAAAAATGCAACGGGAACATAATTTTCAGGCAAATTGAATTGCTCTTTTACGTCCTTCGGATTAAATGAGCCTACCCAAGTCGTTCCGAGCCCTACGCTTTTTGCCGCCAACATCATATGCGTTGCAACGATAGCCGCGTCGATTTCACCCTCATCGTGTCCGTCATTTCCACGCGTCCAAGATGTTTCTTTGTCGTAACATACAAGGAAATTAAGCGGCGGATTAAATGCAAATTTCGTGCATTTGCTCACCTTTTCAAGTTCTTTTTCGTCGGTAAGTACAAGTATTCTCTGTGGCTGAAAATTTACGGCGGTAGGCGCTGCCTGCATTGCCGCAAGAATATAATCTATCTTTTCTTTCTCTACTTTTTTATCAGAAAATTTTCTGAGCGAAAATCTGTTTTTTGCCAATTCTAAAAAATCCATTTTTAATCACTCCTCATCGTATTCTTTCCTTATTATTGTTATTTTATCATAAATATTATTGTTTGTAAATAAATTAAATTTTAATAATAATTGAATTTTTTATAAGTGTGTGTTATAATATATGCAAATGAGAAAAAGGAGGTTTTCCGATGTATACCGTTGATTTACACAATCATACAAAATTCAGCTATGACGGCTCGAACACGCCCGAAGAAATAATTGAAAATGCAATCAGACACGGTGTTGACGTTATCGGTATAACCGACCATCAATTCTCAATCGGTGAAAATCTTCCTATATATTATGAATATATTCAGCATTGTAAAATAAAATATGCCGATAAAATAAAAGTTCTTTGCGGTCTTGAAATCGGTACACGTCCGACACCGCCGGAATCGCTTCCGCGTGCAACGGAAAATTTTGATTATGTACTTTTTGAATGCCTTGACGATACAAGGGCAATAGATTTTTATGAATTTTTGGAATGGCGAAAGCTGTTTAAATGCAAAGCAGGTCTTGCACATACCGATATTTTCAAACTCGGTGAAAGATACGGACTTGATATAATAAAAATTTTACGTGACAACGATATTTTTTGGGAACTGAATACTTCGGGAAATTACATATATTATTATGATTTTCTTACCAACGAAAAGAAACAGCAGATAATCAAAGAAAGCGGAATTCCCGTAAGCGTCGGTTCTGATACGCATTACATTGCGGAATATCGTAAAAAACAGATTCGCCGTGCGAATGAATTATTGCAAAAATTAAATATTCCTTTACCATAAAAATGACGATTTTTAATCGCCATTTTTTTATTGTTAAAAATAAAATCGAAAAAGTTTTAAAAATATTGCTTAAAATCGAATATTGTTATATAATATAAATAATTGGGATAATAGGAGTGATATTTTTGAAAATAAAAAGTGTTTCAAAAAAATCCGTCATACTTATGGAGTTTGACTGGGTTTTGTTTATAGCGACAATCTGTTTGTCGGTGTTTGGAATAGTGATGATTTATTCGGCTACGCGAACATTGCAGTCGAATACGAATGTAATAGTGCAGTCGGGTGCAATGGTTATAGGTTGTGCGGCAATGCTTGTAACGTGTTTTTTCGATTACGAACAGCTTAAAAATCTCGTCAAACCGATTTATATATTCGCCGTCGCGATACTGCTTTTGGTATTGGTGTTTGGTGTCAGCGGCGACTGGGGTGCGAGGAGCTGGATCAGATTCGGTGCAATCGGTATTCAGCCTTCGGAAATCGCAAAAATTTGCTTTATAGTAACTTTTTCGTGTCACTTATCCAAAGTGCATGACGATATAAATAAACCGCTTACGATTTTAGGATTGTTGCTTCATATCGGCGTGCTTGTAGGTTTGATTTTGTTACAGCCTGATATGGGCAGTGTGTTGGTATTTTTGTTTATGTTTATATGTCTTATGTTTGTTGCAAAACTTTCATATAAATATATATTGCCGATTGGTGTGGCAGGTGTCGCGTCATTGCCTTTTATATATAAGTATGTACTTTCGGAATATCAGCAGAAACGTATTCAGGTGTTTTTCAATCCAAACCTTGACCCAAGGGGCAGAGGCTATAACGTAATTCAATCTAAAATTGCGGTCGGTTCGGGTCAGCTTTGGGGTAAAGGATATTTGCAGGGAACGCAAAACCAAATGGGTTATTTGCCTACTAAATATACCGACTTTATATTCAGTGTAATAAGTGAGGAATTTGGTTTTATCGGTGCATTGCTTGTTACGGCGGTGCTGTTCTTCATAATTTATAAATGCTTTAAAACCGCTCAAAAAGCCGATAATGCTTTCGGAAGATATATTTGTGTCGGTGTCGGTGCAATGATGTTGTTCCACGCATTTGAAAATATCGGTATGTGTATCGGACTTATGCCTGTTACGGGTATTCCGTTGCCGTTTGTAAGCTACGGCGGTACGTCACTTGTTGTGAATATGATTGCAATAGGACTGGTGCTTAGTGTGTCGTATCACAATAAACCGCGAAGTGTGTTTGACGTATATTGATAATTAAGACTGTCGACAAATTGTCGGCAGTCTTTTTTGTTTACTCACAAACTATCGTCGATTGAATATTATATAGTAAGGAGGCAAGAATTTCTCGCTTGCCTTTTTAAAATATTTGAGGGGAGTGAAATTTATGTATATATTGGTTGGATCGGTCACTACTGCGACAAGACTTAAAAAAGTTGCAGAAAAAATTATCGGTTTTCCGGCATATGTTGTGCATACGCCGTCCGCTTTGAATCAAGGTGGCTGTTCCTATTCCGTGCGTGTTGATGACCGTGCACTTAATGAAATCAGAAAGATAGCCGGCGATAATGAGATTCCGATTAGACGGATTTATATAGAAAGAACAGTAAACGGGGAGCGTGTTTATGATGTTGTATCTTGATAACGCGGCAACGACTTTGAAAAAGCCTTTGTCGGTGTATGCGACGCTTTTTAAGAGTACCTTGTTTTCGGGCGGAAACGCAGGACGGGGAGGACATAAGATGAGTATGGACGCAGTGCGTGCTATTGTAGATACACAAGATTTGATTGCACAGCTTTTTAATATCAAAAAAGCCGAAAATATTGTTTTTACGCAAAATGCGACGTATGCCCTAAACACTGCCATTCCCGGCACAATGTCAAACGGAGGACATATTGTCGTTACGGAGATGGATCATAACAGCGTTTTAAGACCTGTATATTTGTTGGGTAATTACACAGTTGTAAAAGCGGATAAGAGCGGATATGTACACGCGGAAAATGTTGAAAAGGCTGTGAGGAAAGATACAAAGCTTATTGTTTGTACACACGCGTCAAACGTGTGCGGAACAATTCAGCCGGTGTATGCGATAGGAAGAATAGCGAAAAAGCATAAAATACCGTTTTTGCTGGACGTTGCACAAACGGCAGGGAGCATAAATATTGATGCGGAAAAAATGAATGCGGATATGATAGCTTTTCCGGGACATAAAGGTCTTATGGGACCGCTTGGAACAGGCGGATTGTATGTGAAAAGTCCGGAAGAACTTGCACCGCTTGTGACGGGCGGAACGGGAAGTAATTCGGAGAGCGTTTCCCAGCCGGAATTTATGCCCGATAAGTTCCACAGCGGTACGATGAATACACCTGCAATTAAGGCTTTGGGGGCAGGGGTTAAGTATGTTATGAAATACGGCGTTGATGTAATCGGTAAGTATGAAAAAATGCTTTCCGAAAAATTTAAAGAAAATTTGATGAATATGGATAATGTTACGGTATACGGGAATGATAACAGTGTTGCGACTGTCGCGTTTAATGTGGCAAATCTCGGAAGCGAAGAAGTTTTTGAAATGCTTAAGGGCAAAGCGGCGGTAAGAGCGGGTTATCATTGTGCACCGCTCGCACACAGAGCGATAGGTACATCGGATAGGGGAGCGGTCAGAGCGTCGTTCGGAGTTTTTAATTCAAAAAATGATGTGGCGAAAATGACTGATTATGTGTATAAAATCAGTAAAAATGTGTCGGGATAGAGAAATCTGTCCCGGTACATAAAAATGACAATTTTTTTTGAAAAAAGTATTGACAAATGCTTTTTGGTCTGTTATAATTAATCAAGTCAGTTGGTGAGTAGAAAATTCACTGAAAGACAGATTGAATTATGCGGGTGTAGTTCAATGGTAGAATTCCAGCCTTCCAAGCTGGTCGCGTGGGTTCGATTCCCATCACCCGCTCCAATATATGTGTCTGTAGCTCAGTTGGATAGAGCAATTGCCTTCTAAGCAATGGGCCGGGGGTTCGAATCCCTCCAGACACGCCAATTTCTTTTTGAAACTCAAAAAGAGTTTAGTGTGCGTAGATAACTACCGCCATCATATGGTGGGTATAGTTCAGCTGGTTAGAGCGTCAGTTTGTGGCACTGAATGTCGTGGGTTCGAATCCCATTATCCACCCCATCACTTTTTAAGAATTATATATTGGGATGTCGCCAAGCGGTAAGGCACTAGACTTTGACTCTAGCATTTCGCTGGTTCGAATCCAGCCATCCCAGCCAAATTATTAAACAGTGCTAAGCACTGTTTTTTTTGACTTTATATTAATATTATAATATACTAAATGCGTAGTAAAACCTATACAAAAACAAAATTTTGTTAATGGAGGTATTCTCATGAAAAAAAGTATAAATGTAAATAAAATAATAAGGCGGTCAGTATTTGATACAAGTAAATATGAAAATTCTTGGTGTAGATATTCGTTTATAAAGACTTCAGTAGCAATAACATATCTAGCCCAAATTTTATCTAGCGACTATCTTTTTAATAGTTCTTCAAATTATGATAAAGATAAATTACATTCAAATTGGCCTATAATGTTGAAATGTCGTTATAAAAATTATGAATACTATTTTACGGTAAAAGAAGATATAGAAAAAATCTCCCCAACTGTTCTTATAGAATTATTATCATCTGGTTCTTGGGCTTCATATGCCACTCCATATTAAATAGGAAAAAATGAGGATGTACTTCATCCTCATTTTTACATTCTAGCAACTAATTTGTAAATAGGTCCATTTGGTGAAAATTTTTCTTCATATTCAGTAACTATATTTGGTACATCTGTCTTGTGTAAATCTAAATATACTTCTAAAAAAGTCATACCAAAGTTTTGCATACTTACTAAACTAAATTCAAAAAGTAATCTATTATCAGTCTTAAACTCAATTATTCCATCTTTTTTTAATACTTTCTTGTATTCCTCTAAAAAGCTTGAATAAGTAAGTCTTCTTTTAGCGTGTTTTTTCTTAGGCCATGGGTCACTAAAATTTAAATACAACTTTTCAACCTGACCTTTTTTAAATACTTCACTTAACTTTATCGCATCAAAAGACATTAAATATAAATTATCTAATGATATATCATTTTCTTTTTCAAATTTTTGAATTTTTCTTGTTGCTATAGCAAGAACAGGTTTTGATATTTCAACACCAATATATATATTATCTTTATCAAGACTTGCAAGTTTAGATATAAAATCTCCTTTACCCATTCCTATTTCTAAAAAAACTTTCTTTGATTTATTTTCTTTTAAACTTAATATTTCTTGTAACTTATCAGCAGTATCAATATATTTATCATAACTAAGTAACTCATTGTTTGCATTTGGATTATTTCTTACTCTCATTTTTCCTCCTATTTGTAATATTTTTTGACATATTCATACCTATTGTAATTGTAAATGAAATTATAAATAATGAAATTATAGCAACTACTGTAACTAAAATTTTATTATATGTACTCATAAATAATATATTAGCAACATATGATGCAAGTCTTGTTGAATATATCATACACATAACAGACAATCTAATCTTAGGTATAAATCCAAGTAATACAGAAAGTATTAAAAATACAAAAAACTCTATAATAATTGTTGAAAATTTAACAGTATGTCCTATACTTTCTAAAAAAGTAGTCGCACTAAGATTATTAAGACAATATGCAAAAGTAATACCAAATACTATCATACAAATTATATATATAATTAAATGCTTTCTTAGCATATTCTCTTTATAATATTTTAATATTGATTTTTTATTTTTACTTTTAATATTCATATAACCACCTACACTACACTAAAAGAAAATCTATTTGCTTTTCTCTTACATCACATCTTACTAATTTTACTTTTACTTTATCTCCAATCTTAAATATCTTGCCATTTCTTTTTCCAAATAAAATCTTTCTAATTTCATCATACTCATAATAATCATCATTTGGCATATTACTAAATGGTATTAAACCTTCAACTGTATTTTCTAATTTAACAAACATCCCAAAAGACGTTACTGATGATACAACTGCTTCAAATTCTTTATCAATATAATTTTTCATATATATTACTTTGTATAACTCATCAAAATCTCTTTCTATATTAGTAGCCTGTTTTTCTGCTTCTGAAGATGTAATAGCATACTTTCTAGCTTGAACTAAATATTTAGACATTAATTCATCAGATAAATTATAATTTGCAGCTATATAGTCTGATATTACCCTATGTATAAACAAATCCGGATATCTTCTAATTGGAGATGTAAAATGACAATAATATTTTGCAGCAAGTCCAAAATGACCTTGACATTCTTCACTATACTTAGCAAGCTTTAAAGTTCTTAACATATATGTAGAAACTATTTGTTTTTCTTCTTCATTATCAAATTCATCAAGTATTTTCGAAAGAACTTTTGGCTTAACATTCTTTATTCCTTTTATCCTTTTTTTATAATTTGCTAGAACTTCGTTTAGTTCTCTTAATTTTTCCTCATCAGGCTTTTCATGTATTCTATATATAAATGGTAAATTAAGAAAATAAAAAGTTTTTGCAACAGTCATATTAGCAGCAAGCATAAATTCTTCAATAATATCATTTGCTATTGTTTTATTATATGGCTTTATATCTATAACATTTTGATTATCATCTAATACTACTTTAGTATCTGGTATATCAAAATTTATACTACCAAGTTCTTTTCTTCTATTATTTAATATAACTGCTAACTCTTTCATAATTAAAATATCATTAATATATGGGCCATATTCTTTTTTTACAGAATTATCATTTGATATTACTTTAAATACTTTATCATAAGTCATTCTTTTAGTTACTTTTATTACTGTTTTAAATATATTACTTTTTACTATATTACCATTTCCATCTATTTGCATATCTATGGCAAGTGATAAACGTTCTACACCTTCATTTAAACTGCATATACCATTTGATAATTTTTTTGGTAACATAGGTAAAACTGTTCCAGGTATATATATACTTGTCCCACGTTTAATAGCCTCATCATCTAAAGCCGTGCCATCTTTTACATAATTACTAACATCTGCAATATATACTGACAAAATATATTTATCATCATTTATTTTCTCTACAAATACACCATCATCTAAGTCTTTTGCATCATCACCATCTATTGTATAAACTTTTCTATTAGTCCTATCTTCACGGTAAACCTTATCTTCTGGTTTAACTTTATTTGGTATATTTTCTAATTCACTTTTAATATCTTTATTAAAGTTTTCTAAATTATCAAGTCCAAATGATTTATATAATACTTCAACTTCCGATTTTACAGTATTGCCAGAAGAAACTATACTTAATATCCTTCCCTCTGCCTTTGAAGTATCTGTTGCATATTTTAATATTTCCACTTCTACAAATTGTCCATCTTTTACATTTGTAGCATACTTTTTAGGTATATATATATCATCAATCTTTTTATCAATAGCTTCTACAAATCCAAAATTTCTTGATTTAATGAATCTACCAACAATTTTTGATGTATTTCTTTTTAGTATTTTTATAATTTCTCCTTCTTTACTCTTTCCCGCTGTACTTTCTTTTGTAATCTTTGCTAAAACTAAATCTCCGTTCATTGCTCCTAAATTAAATTTTGATTCTATATATATATCATCATCATATTCTTGTGTAACAAATCCAAATCTTTCTGATTTTGCTTGATATATTCCTCTAATAAAATTAGTTTTAAAAAATGGAATATATCTTTTACTATCATCAATGTATATAGTTCCTTCTATTTCAAGTTCATTTAATATGCTACTTAAAATATCTCTTTCTTCCTTTTTTATATTTAAAATATTAGCAATCTGTTTCTTTGTCATAGGTACATATTCTTTATCTAAAAAAAAGGAAGTCAATGCTTCCTTTTTGTTTAAATATTCTTGTTTACTAATATTAAAAATACTACTTTTATCTTCATATTTTTTACTCATAATTCACCTATTTCATTATAGCTACAGTTGTTGCAAAACATAATAAACAAAATGCTATTGCAAAAACAACAGTGTATCTAGATAAAGTACCATCTAAAGTCTTTGATTTATTTGTACCATAGAATGTATTTGCACCTGTAATTGATGATTGAGAATCTTTACTATTTTGAAGCATTACTATTATAGTTAAAACAATACCTACTAAAACTGTAACTATTGATAATGTCCAGTCAATCCAACCCATGTCTATTCCTCCTAAACTAATTACCTATTTGATGTATAGTATTATATCACACAATTAGCATAAATTCAAGCTTCTTTATTTACTTTTTTCATTACTTTATTGTTATTTTTATCATATCTAGTTATCATTTGCAAATTATTATTAATTTTTTCATTAACCATATCTATTTTATCTAGATTATTTGTTGATTTTTTTAGTAATTCTATATATTTTAAATATTCATCGTTAAGATTTAATCTATATGAACTATCATATCCATCTAACTTAATTATTTTCTCATATGTTAAAATAACTTTTTCTTGATTTTCTAAACTAATCTTTTCTTCAAATTTAGGAATTTTAGTATAATATGCCATGTTTTGTCTTACTAGCAATATTAAAACAACAGATCCAACTAAAATACTAGTAACATCTTTTAATATTAACAGTTTTTCATTAACTTTTTTAACTTTCTTTTTCTCTTTTTGTAAAGCTAGTAATATTGCAAAAATACTCATTGAAAACATAAATGAAAAATCTAAGTCAAAAAATCCATGTATTAAAAATAATATTAATGATAATCTATATACACTATTTTTAGTGTTTTTAAATAATAATACTAAGCTTGCTATAAAAATAGAAATACCAATTAATCCGCTTTCAACAAACATTTGAAGGTATATGTTATGTACTTCTGTTGATGAATAGTCTTCTTTTTTAAATGA
>OLPW01001076.1_pt1 | contig 29962 bp, 28 predicted proteins | sample 1672161 | NCBI WGS metagenome assembly OLPW01 (sample SAMEA3136654, study PRJEB25190) | human gut metagenome
CGACCGAAAACAGGTACGGCGTGGAACCATTGACCGATAGCTCGTGCCCATACTTCTCCAGAGTAAAATCAAGGATTTCATATGTTGACAGAGGCAATCCCAAAGATTGTGTAAACCTCCGATGTGGTGTAGAATGCCTTTGAACAGATGCCGGATGCACCGGCAGAGTTTTCCCTTGAAAGCTGGCACAGCATGGTGGACTTCGCCACCGTCTACAGCATCGACGACATCCGCTTCACCTTTAAGAACGGGCAGGAAATCAAAGCATAAAATTGCTCCCCACCATTGGATCGTTCCAGTGATGGGGAGTATCTCGTTATACAGTAAGTTCAAGTGTGCCTGCTAAATCGCCATTAGAACTACTCGATTTAATTGAATAACTGAGCTGTATAGTCTCTTTTAGCGGTCTAAGAATTATCATATTCGACAACCATTTTGATTCTTTCGCATGTAATGTAGGAATATGGAATGAAAACATATCAGGGCTTTCTACTTCGGGAGAAGCTATATATCTTGATAACTCTCGAACATAATCTTCTTCCGTATATCTCGGCTGGCCATTAATCCCGCCGCGAAGCATAGCATCCATTTCGCCTCGCTGATCCTCCATGCCCCAAAACCTATCATCTCGACTGTTCTTTATATCTACGGTGTCATTCTGAGCAAGGGTCATTTCAACAAGTCCATCTTCATAGACGTATCCCTCAACACCTTTTAGGTCATCGCAAATAAGCTCTGCTGTAGGATATATAGCTTCTGCCGTTGAATTTTCAATTTGGATAGAAATTGTAATATCACTATCAGAAATAGAAGATTCATTTTGAGCTGCAAGTGGAAGAAGAATTAATCCATCAAATGTCTTTAGATACGTTTCGAGCATTTGAATTCTCGCAAGTGTAGCCACCATTTCGACATAATTATCATGTTTCTGTTTTTCTTCTGCTGTTCCGTCGTACTCACTTCCCCAACCGGGAACCATAGAAAACTTGCATTTCAATCCGCCAAAATCAAATATTTCCATACCCACTTCGATTCCTAAGTAGGTCATTATTTCTGCTATTGTATCTATTTTCTCTTTCTCCTGAATAACAACAGGACTCCACTTATTAAAATCTAAAAGAATTTTGCTTGGTAGTGGAGTAAGTTCAATACCATCTTTTGTTATGATTTTTTCGCTTTGGACATCTTCTTGCTCTGGCGCAATTTCTTCAGCAGGAGGTAACTCATCAGTATTCCTCACCTTAGCAGTTTGGATGTTTTCAAGTAACATTCGAACCGTATCCAACATTACCTCTTTTACAGCCTTTGCAGGCCCTGACGCATGAACATTATAGGGTATCAAATTTTTGCTAACTGCCTTTATTTCACTGTTCCAACTTCCAATAGAAATGTTTGAGAACTGAGGTCGTACTCTTTTTCCGTTTTCCATTACATTCATAACAGTGTCGGCAATAATGTCTCTCAATTGCTTGCGAACTTCCGCTTTTTCTTTTCCGCTTAACGAGAAGTGTGTAAGCCTATGGTGCTCTATATCAAACGGAATCTCCCCATCATGATTATAATCATCATTCATTATACAAATAATATTATCCCAGCCCACAACTTGCGTAGCATAACCAAGTTCAATCATAACATTGGCATTGGGCGTTGCCTTAAGTCTATCTGTCTCATTTCCATCTTTATCCAAATGATGATATGTGGCAACCGATGTAACATCTGCTACAAATACATCACATTCGTCAATCTTTGAGAAAATTGTTTGTACAATGTCAGGCGAACCCGTCACTCCCTGCGTGTCGCGATCAGCATATACAGAAACAGTATTTCTAAGGCTTCTAACCGCAGCTTCGATGCTACTTTCGATAAGTCCGCGTGTTGTACTGTTAGGAAGATCTGATTGCCACGAATAAAAAATTGTAAAAGTTGAATCAGCCATCTTAATATCTCTCCTTATTCTGTATCCGGGCCAGTGTCTCCAGTATATGCTTTCCTATGGCTTCCGGATCATTTTTATATGCTTCACAAATGAGCCTAAGCCCATCTGGTGTTAATATTCTACTGTTATTTCGATCTTTACACAACTGCTGGTAATCCTCCAGCTTTTTTTGATATTGTAGGCATTTTCAAATCTCCTATATACAAAAATAGCGTCGGTCAGCAGACCGACACCCCTTTGACCCCTGCGACACCCCTTTGGTCAGGCCGCTGTGCTTTGTATCAAATTTTGCGTCTTAATTTCCAACACTTTAATTTTGGTGTTTGACATGACCGCGTTAACAATCTTGTTTTCACCGATCAATGCGTTCATTACTTGAACGAGTTCTCTAGGCGTAAAGTACTGGCCTAGTTTTTTCCCTTTCAAGGTTGCGCGAACATAATATTCAAATGCTGCCCCCTTCGAATCAACACTGCAATCGCAGAAAGAAACGGAAGATAAGTCTTTTATAAGACTCAGAAATGTTCTGGGATTCTTCAAGTGAATTGCATCTTCCAAAACTTCACCATAAGGTGTTTGATTGACAATGCCTTTTATCATCGCCTCGACAGCAACTTTTACCTGATGGCAGAAAGTCAAGCAAGTGCAACACCAAAATTATGGAACACTTCGGCAGGTGAGCGCCAGCCGAGGCATTTTCTGGGACGAGAATTGATAAGATCGACAACGGAATCTACAAACTCTTGCGAAACAGCGTGGAAATCGCAGCCCTTTGGGAAGAAGAAACGCAGCAGTCCATTGGTGTTTTCGTTCGTTCCGCGCTGCCATGGTTTGTGCGGCTCCGCGAAATAGACCAAAGTATGGAGTTCGGCTTCCAGAGCCTTGAATTCAGAGAATTCAGACCCATTGTCCAGACTGATGCTTTTTACCGGGACATCCTTGAGCAGCTGGCAGATCACAGCTTTCGTCAGCGAAGCGTCCCGCTTCGCTAACAGGCCAGCACGCAAAAATCGGCTCTTACGATCGACCTGCGTTACAAGTAATCCCTTTCCTACGCCGCCGTACACCGTGTCTCCCTCCCAGTCGCCGATTCTTGCCCGCTGGCGTATTTCTTCCGACCACTGGGGGATGATGCGTTCCGGCTGAATGCTGTTATAGTTGGCATTTCGTGTCTGGATTCGCTTTCCACGGCGCCTTAAATGCGTTTTCGGCGTGATTTTGGGAAAAAGGCTCTTTTTGATATAGCGATAGATCGTAGAAACGCAAAGCGGTTTCCTTTCGGGATATTCCAGATGCCAGCGACCCGCGATCGCCTCCGGTGACCAATACTGTTTCAGGCCGGCAATGATGAACTCCACGCTTCCGTACCGGGGTGCAGCGCCATGCGCTGCTGTTCTCTGCGGCGGCGAATATAAAGGTTCTGCGCCCGCCAATGGTTGTACCAATATGGATTGTCCGGCTTCTGGTGAGGTTTCCATTTGGCGCGGTTGCGTTGGATCTCTCGGCTTATCGTTGACGGGCTGCGTTCCAATATTGCTGCAATTTTTCTCTGGCTGTACCCCTCGCTCAATAGTTTTTGTAGATATTTTCGCTCTTCCAGTGTAAAATGTGTGTAGGACAACACTCTCGCCTCCGTGTTGATGTTGTTGTGGTGACTCCATTTTACACTTTGGCCTGTGTATTGTCTTCTTATTTTTCACCTGTTGCACTTCAGATTATAATCTGTCGATCTGCATTTTTAACAGGGGTCTCAGCCAGTTCAAAAAAACGATAGGAGTACGGTAATTCAAAATGTTCATCTAAATCCGCTTTTTCCTCTAAGAGGCGTAGGAAAAGAAGCTTTGAAAAATCAGCAAAAGCAAACTCTTCATTTTTCTCAATTTTTCTAATGGTACTGTGACCTTTATAAAATAGTGCATTTAATTGTCTCAAAGGAAGCCCTGGACGATAAGGCAAACTGGTGTCATTGGAGATAGGGATATAAGTGGCGTTCGGATCTTTTTTCAGCTCTTTTAACACCTTGGAAATTTGATCCCTGCTCGGGATCTTATCTATTGCTTTTCCGTCCCACAGGATGCGCTTCTTGTTCTTGGTATTAAAGCAATGGATGTCAATACCATTTGTTACAACAACAAAGGGAACTCTGATTTCTTTCGCACGCGCATAAGAAATAGCTTGATCTCTATCTTTGTTAGTCAGCTTTTTGGAAATACGTTTTGCTTCAATGAGAAATGCAGCATTTTTCTTTCCTAAAGTAACAAGAATATCTACAAAACCTTTTGAGTAACTATCTGTAAGAGTAGACATGGTTTCAAAATCAAAATCTTTAACGGTATCATAGCCGCGTCTATTCAGATATGGCAAAATCTTTTTAATAACAGTTTCGGTTCCAATCCATTGCCGAACAGATTATACTCCATTGGTCCTTGCCGTCGCGATTGCGGTATATATGGTACACCAAATCGTTTTCATTCACTTTATCTCTGAACTGCATACAAAGCTCCATGTCCAACTTACTCACCTCCATCTCAGAAATCATAAACACCCTTTGATAAGTTCCGCAATTTGCAGCTATGCCAAGAATTATCAAAATAGCAAGAAAAACTGACTCGTAGTGTCTACCTACTTCTCTTCCGATTCTTCAGTTATGTCGGAGACTGTGCCTTCCAGCAGATCTGTTACGACTTGATTGAGCTGTGCGGCGTTCTTGGGTGTAATGACAGGAACACCAGTGCGCTCTTCAACTGCTTTTCGGGCAATCCCTGCTGCTTCGCCTCCCTCGCGGGCAACGGCTATATTCTCTGAAAATGTGCTTGGAGCTTTCTGCTTGGATATCTCCGTTGCAGTGGCCTCTGCCAGCATGTTCAGCACCAACTCCAGCGTGGTCATATTATCACGAAGATTTTCCTTTTTTAACCCCTTCAGATTTTTGTACTGGCGGGTAGATATTCCTGACCACGCACGGGAAATCTCGTCCGTGAGGATGGCATACTCCACGCCTTTCTGCACACCGCGGGCATCCCACTCATCCGTCAACTCCTTTCGGACTTGGATCGCCTGCAGCCGTTGGTTGATCCACTCGCGGCTATACCCCTTATTGAGGTAGGTCTCCAATGCACGGTCAATTGTCAGCTCCGGATCGATAGTTTCTTCAATGCGCTCCTGTCCGACTTGGGCAAGCCAAAGTTTAAATGGCTCCGCTTTAGGTGACGGGATCGACTGAATTATCCGCAAAAGCTGTTCCGTGTCAGCCACATCGGTCAAACGGCGTTTTCCGTCTGAAGCGGTCATTTTCAACTGCTTACAATTTGTAAGCAGTTGAACTGCGCCCTCGCTATTCAGCCGCTTTTTTAAAACCGCCCAATATGTACTGGCGTGGCGAGCATCCGGCTGGTCGGTCAATACTGCCACCACATCGACGACGGAGAAGTACCACTCTTCCTGTTCTTCATCCCACGCCGTGCGGATACGCTTGTCCTCAAACAGTTGGATTTTATCACTCTGTAGCACTTTGGAACACCTCATTTCTCCGTATTTTATTATATCAGGCGAAGCAGAAAAATCAACAAATTATATAACAATCTCCACCTTTTTCAAATTTTGAAGCACACAACCTCCCCAGAGTTTTATTACACCTACTTGGCAAGATTATGAAAAAGTCTTGTTAATATAGCGGCCTTGCATAAAAATATAAGTTTAGCATTTTGAGTATTTTGCGCTTTATGCGTCAAACCGCAAAAGAAAACACATTTATCTCTCAAGGCATGAAGATATGGAAAACCCCGCTTTTCGATAAAAATGTTCGAAAAGCGGGGTTCGTTCTTACTCTAACAGTGAAAGATATTTCTTCTTTCTTTCATCTAATGCTACTCTCTTTTTCTTATTAAGATTGCGTTTGAAAAGGTTTGTTGCCCAGTTATCCTTTCCAAAAAACGGCCATGCTCCCTGTACAGTAGTTACAAGAGTAATGAGTAATAAAGCATAGCTTATTTTTCCATCAACCGAGTTTATAAAACTGTAAATTGAAGCACATACAAAACACAGCGCTATTACTACTGCAACAATTTTTATGGTTCTGATGCCTTTAATCTCTTTTTTCGCATACTCATCATCAATCTCCGTTTCGGCTCTCTTACAAGCTTTATTTCTTTTGATTTGTATAAATTTCTTTGCTTCTTCCCCTGCTTCTTTCTTTCCCTTATCAAGACCCTCTTGATAACTCTGCTCCTTCATTCTACATCTTATTTCATCAACTACAATCTCATCAACTGCCGCAGGATTTCCGTGAGTTATGCTCATAAGCTCTGTTCTTGCAAAATGTTCTATGCGCAAAAGGGTCGCTTCATCTTGGGAAATTGAGCCTCTTTTTTCCAAAGAATTTATATGGCTAAAATATGCATCCATAAGTTCGGGGGTTGGATTGATAGCAGCCAATACATTTTCCAAAAGCCTCATCTTAGGAAGATTGTTGCTTATCTTGAAATCCTTAAGCCATGCAATAACACACAGGTCTTCATCGGTTATTGCAAGCGGAAAACCAACATCAACTTCCTGCTCTTCTAAAAATTTCTTCGTGGCAGACACCAAGACGGTATTTTTAGTAACAAACACTGCTTTACATTTTTCAATGTATCTAAGCGTTTTACCCTCTCTGACGCGGCTTATTGCGTTTATTGCTTGAATATCTTCTGGTAATGTAGTCAGGTTATATCTTGGCCGTATAGACAGCACCCCGGCTTTTATGGCATCGTCATTCAACAAACCTGAAGTACTTCTGTCTGAACCATGAGTTTCAAGCATTGCATTTGGGTCTACTGGAACAATACCATCCGCTTTGAGCATGTCAGCAAAGACTCTTTGCTCAGATTCTACATGAGAGTATGAATACTCGTTCTCATCAAAGTATTCGAGCGTTGTTGAAGATGTTCCTCTGCTCCCATACACCTTACTCATCTTATAGGCAGTAAGTATATTGTCAACTTCTTCAATATTATAGTTGAAGCAAGCGAGGTTAGCCCCATTATTTTTAAGACTTCTTACCAACTCCTGAACACTATCATTCTGAGGTTTGGATTTGTAACCAAGATAAGCAAGCAAAATGCCTGTGTCTAAATAAAAAGTAACGTCCTTGAACGATGCCGTTGTAATATTAGGATTCTCCGCTTGATAATAGAGCGCAGTTGTCACATAGTACCCTTTTACAAGTTCAACGATATAATCCATATAAATGGATCTTTTTTCATTGTGCTCAAGGATGAATCTTGCAATAAAATATTCAATTTCATTATTCTTGCTAAGTATTTGTCTTAAGTCATCCACAGAGGTGAGCACAGAGTTTCCGCGTGCCTCAAAAAAGGTAAGCAAATACCGCTCTGCTTCTTCCTGCGTGTAGTTATTTCTGCCGCAGGCTTCTTTTTCGCTAAGATACGCTGAAAGAGCAACTGAAACCGCATCAGACTTTTCCTTACACTTTGTGCGTCTTTCTGCAAACAAAGCATTATGCTCGTCCAAGCAATTTATCAAATAAAAAGAACCGTCCTTCTTAACCGCATTCTTCTTACTTGCATCATCAATGTCGACTGTTTCTCTCTGCAAAATTCGTGTAACTATTGCCTGCGGAAAAGAGCTATACCCGAACTCTTTTTCCATGCAACTGCAAATTGCATCAATATCTATCCTATCATTTATTTTCGTAGTTGCGCCTATAGCATAAAGGACAAATGGACGGAGCAAATCAAGAATATCTTTATGTTTTGTCTGCCAAGTTGCATACAACATAGCAAGGCTGATTATTGTGTTTCTGTTCATTATATCTATCTCCAAAACGCACTTCTTTTTTACAATTTTACCACAAATCCCCTTCTTATTCAATACGATTCCCCCTTTAGATGCAAACATTTGAAGATATAATTTCTATAATACTCTTGGGAGCTTAAGAAATGCGTCAAACTGAACTCAAAATTTGACTTTGGAATTTACAGAATCGAGCTTGTTATAGTATTCCATCAGCCCGTGCTTGGTGTCCACTGATACACGATTTCTCAGTATCGCCTCATGAATAAGGTTTTCATACTGCGCAGCGGCATAAGCAGGGATTTCGGCAGGCTCACCCTCATAGCCTTCCCACTGATTGTGCTCATACTGCTCCAGTGTTAGCGGCATATACAGCTTGAGCGTGATCGTCTCTGGTGGCAGGATATTAAAGCTGTCCTCGCTGTGAACAAGTCCAAGCCCGCTGCCGCCCCGCATATTGAGTTGAACGACCGTATCGTCTTGTACTTCGTATTCAGATACTCCTCAAAGTCAACGCCGAATGAGCTGTCTACAATGTGAAGACTATAAAATTCGTCTGTCTGAATACCGCAGCGCTCCAGCGCACGATCTATTTGAACTTCAGATGCGGGCAGATACAGCGCCGCGGTTTTGTTTCCCTGCAGCAAGTCCAGCTCCATCATGCATCCCCAACACTCGCACCCAATAAACCTTTTACCGTCATAGACTTCGTAAAGTCAGAAGTCATTTTCGCACACCACCCCATATGCATTTAACTTTGCAAATATACAACGAATTCTGGACGATGTTTAATGCTAAAAAAGCGATTCAAAATCGTACGTCAAGTCGAAAAAGAAGTAGATAGAATACTGGTTAATTGAAGTGTTCAGAGAAATTGACCTTATTGGCGGATGGTTGCTTTTGGCATGGACATGATTGTCAAAACGCACCCATACAGATTATCAAGATTATTGGAAAAGAGAATGTGACTGTAATATTAAATACAACCAAGAAATTACTGGCATGTTTGAACCGCATGGGCGAATCGTACTGCGTATATGTGGTGTGAACTAAAGATACATTAGCAGAAAGTACTAATTTCAAAACTCCAGTGTTTGTTAAAATAGGTAAGGTTGCTGATCAATATATTCAATATTGTTGTGTACTTTTATATAACAGTTACCACAGTCGAGTTTATTGCCAAAATTTGTACGAAGGATTGATGCATATGGCGGTTTTCACTAACAGGCATCGTCTCATTTTTTTATCGTAACATCACCTATATCGATAAAGATTTCAGTCCCACTCTTTGTTTGAACAGCCAGTTTACTATCCATTTCCACCGTCACACTCTCAACCACCTGACGGATCAACGCTTCGTCCCACTCAGTTATGGTCGCTGGTATTGATTCCGCTGCTTGCCTGCATTGCTCTATATGAGTTGCGGCTTTACCGCTCTCAACCAACATCCCTTGTATCTTATTGCGCTGGGCTTTCAATGCAGTTTGCTTCTGCATGATCTCGCGGAATCTATCGCTATGCACTGCTTGGTCTCCGCTTTCGGATGCCTCGGCAAGCGCTTTGCTGAACTCGGTGTTTAACTGTTCGAGCTGACTATCTATCTCGGACAGACTGAGCTGCTGCCCTGCGACCGGGGCAAGCTCTTTTTCCATTGCACTCTTGAGGTTATAGATTATGCTATCCTTACCCTTGACCGTGCTGTTTATAGCGGCAAGGATGGCTCTGTGCAGCGGTTCCTCATCCAGCGTCGGCGAGTTGTGGCAGTACTTGTTGCCATAGTCCACCCGGCTGACACAGCGCCAGACGATGCGCTTGCTGCCGTCGCGGTTGCGCCATGTACATCTCTGATACCTCGTGCCGCACTCACCGCAGTACAGCCTATCTGACAGCGCGTATTTGCTGCTGTACCTGCTCCGACCTGTCGGAGCATTTTTCTTTGACGGACTCTTTCCCGCGCTACGACGGGCGAGTTCTGCTTGAGCGGCGTCGAAGGTCTCGCGGCTTATTATCCCCTCATGATGATTCTGCACCAGATACATTGGAAGCTGACCGGTGTTTTTCTTGACTTTCTTATTGATGCAATCGTCGATGTATGTTTTCTGGAGCAGCACATCGCCGCAGTATTTCTCATTTGTAAGTATGCTGTCTATGGCGCTCCGCGCCCATTTTGGCTCGCCGTTTATGTTCGGAACAGCGCTCGTATTCAGATACTCCTGTATACCGCGAACCGGTGTGCCACTTAGAAACAGGTTGTATATCTTGCGAACGACCTCCGCTTGCTCTGGGATTATCTCTGGCCTTCCATCTTCTCCTTTGCGATAGCCGTACAGATATTTGTACTGTATGGTGGCTTTGCCCTCTTTCATGGCCTGCCGGATACCCCAGCGGACATTGGCGGAGATGGATTCGCTCTCGGACTGCGCGAACGCGCCGAGCATGGTTATGAGTATTTCACTGTCAACTTCGAGGGTATTCATATTCTCTTTCTCAAAGATGACTGCTATTCCCAGCTCTTTCAGCGCACGTACATAATTCAGGCAATCGACTGTGTTACGGGCAAATCTAGATATAGACTTGGTAAGCACGATGTCTATCTTGCCCTGTTTACACTGGCGGATCATACGCAGAAACTCCGGGCGCTTGCGAGCGGATGTTCCGGTTATCCCCTCGTCGGCAAAGATACCTGCTATAGTCCACTCTCTATTGGTCATGATCTTATCCGTGTAGTAATTCTTCTGCGCTTCGTAGCTGGTGAGCTGCTCTTCGTCATCAGTGGAGACTCGGCAGTATGCGGCTACGCGGAGTTGGCGCTTTGATGCCCGCACAGCTTCGGGCTTGGGCGGGATAAATATAACAGTTGGCGTTTTATCTTTCATAGCACTTCCTCCGAACTTATGGTCTGTCCATTCTTCAAGATCACTTGTGTAGAGAGTTTATTTACGATCACCTTATCAACTACCTTTGTAAGTAGGTCTGCCTCAAGCGCAGTCAATGGTTCACACTTGGATATGATCCTTTGCAGTCGCGCAGTCTCATACTCGCTATTATCTATCGCGGAGTACTGCGCAGCTGCCATTTGAAATATGAGCTGCTTTGCTCTAACCTCATCTATTGGCTGTATTAGAAGCAAGTCATCAAACTCCTGTTGTAACTCAAGTGTCTCAGTTGCGTCTGGCACAGTTTCTTGTTCTTTTATTAAACCCTGATCATGAATCAGTGCGTTTATAATACCAAGCACATCTGCCTCGGTCCGTACTGCGGGACGCTTATCGCTCAATTTATAGAGCAGCCTCTGAGCTTCTGACCGTGTGTCTGTCTGGATTTTGGATGACCGTATGCTTTCAGCCGCCTCGAACTCCTCGCAGAGTAAAATTTGAGGATAGACATCTGTTCCCACATAACGTCTATCCCCCAAGATCCTTGCTATCATATTTTTGTTCCAAGCCTTATCCCCATCATAGGAAACCTGCTGCTTCAGCAGATTCAACTTTATATCGTTGAATGATGCGCCGCCTAAGTATGCCCGGAAGATGTATCTCACGATATCTGCCTCAGAATCATTAACGGTTATCCGCCCGCCGTATATCTGATACCCGAACGGCTGCCGCCTGATGCTCATCATCGCACCGCCCTTCTAATAGTCTCTCTGAACTCAAGACCATTTTTCAGTCTGAATCTCAGGTGAGTATTATCTTCAACTATGATCTTATTAATGAGTTCGTCGAACAGTTCCGCATCGAATTCCTCAAGGAAGTCCGGGATATCACGGATAACCTCTATGATCTGCTTTGTCTGAGATAATGTGTCATCCGTCTTTGATTCCAGCAGACGCTCTTTCGCAAGCTTCAGCTTGCGAAGCTGTTCAGCCAGCGCATTGGTCTTGGATATGAAAATGTCAGGATCAACGAGCCCCTGCTGTTTCAGTACGGCTAACATTTGATTCTGACTTAGAATATCGGATATTCTCTTGTTTAACTCTATTACATCCGGACTCCATAACATTCGGTGATTTGTCATCTCATATAGATTGCCTAAAACCCGCTGCAGTATTTCTGGGGCGTGTTTCAGTTTGTAGCAGAGGCGAAGGAACGCTTCCTCGATTTCTGCTTCTGGAATTTGAGATACCCTGCATAAGCCGGTATTTTCTGCATGGGTCCTGCATAGCCAATATTTTACGTTCTTATTCGTCATTGAACGAAACGACGCGCCGCAATTACCACACAATAATTTTTTGCTGAATATGCTTGGGTGTTGCACTGGCGTTTCGGAGAGTGTCCTTTGCTCTCGCAAGCTCTGTACAGCCATATATTCTTCGTGTGACACTATTGGAGGATGCGTGTTTTTTGCGTAGTATTGCGGGATTTCACCGTTATTTCTCTTGTGCTCACGAGGAAGTACATTTGTCTGGTAAGTTTTCTGCCATATTGAATCTCCGGTATATCTCTCATTAGAGAGTATATAAAGTATAGCGCTGCTATTCCACGGCTTATGCTGACGATTAAATATCCCCCGTCGGTTTAGATTTTGAGCTATGGTAACTCTACCCGAGCCGGATAGGTACATATCATATATCTTGCGCACAACGTCCGCTTCCTCTGGCTCAATAGTTATCTTGCCGTCCTTAAGCACATAGCCGAAGGGTATGGACGCGGGGATGTATGTTCCCATCTGCATCCGCTTCTGGTAACTCCAGCGCATATTCTTCGAGATAGACTCGCTCTCAGCTTGTGCCAGCGAGGCGAACACGGCTGTGAGCATCTCGCCGGAGACCTTGCCGGTGTCGATGCCCTCTTTCTCAAAGTACACGCTTACGCCGCGAGCTTTCAGAGAACGCACCGTTTCAAGACACTCTGTGGTGTTACGCGCAAATCTGGATATGGACTTCACGAGTATCCTGTCAATCAGCCCACGCTCACAGTCGCGGAGCATGCGTTTGAAGTCATCGCGCTTTTCTATCGAAGTGCCTGTGATGCCCTCATCAGCGTAGATATCTACAAGCTGCCAGTTATCCTTGCCGGATATGAGTTCTGTGTAGTATCGGTTCTGTGCAGCAAAGGAGTTTAGCTGTTCGTCAGATGATGAACTGACGCGGGCGTAGGCTGCGACTCTCAGCCGTATATCCTGCGGCTGTTCTGTTGCCGCTATCGTTATGACTCTCGCGGTGTTTTCCTGTGCCATGCGCCGGTTCACCTCCCTCTGCAGCAACACACAATACCACAACACCTTTCACAAAGCTACTGAAATATCAAGAAAATGTGCAAGATAATAAGTAAGTTCCCTCCGGCTGCACTAACTATCCCCTGCGGCCTGATGCGCAAGAAAGTACGCAAGATAATAAGCAAGATGTTGCTATTTCACACAGCTTGAGGTATAATGAAATAGGTATTTTTAATTGGGAGGCTTGCTATGAAAATGTATTCTCCGCCGTTTTCCATAACAAATGAAATGGTTTCTCTCATATCCGAGATTTCGGACAAGCTCGGTCGAATCAGCAATTATAAAGAATTTGAGAGCAAGCCGCATCTCAGACGGAACAACAGGATCAAGTCTATACACTCATCGCTCGCAATAGAGGCAAACTCTCTTTCGATGGATGAGGTAAGAGCCGTCGTAAACGGCAAAACCGTGATAGGCCCGCAAAAAGAGATTCAAGAAGTCAAGAATGCCTATGCTGCGTATGAGCAGATAGGCAGCTTTGACCCGTATTCGGTTGAAGAGCTGAAGCGCTTGCATGGACTCTTCACGAAATATACTGTCGATGAATCAGGCGCATTCCGCCGCGGTGAGGAAGGTGTGTTTGACGGAGACAGATGCATTTTTATGGCACCTCCGGCGCACCTCGTACCGCAGCTTATGGACGATCTGTTCGGTTGGATGGCTCGTGAAAAAGATTCCGTGCATCCGCTTATCCTATCTTCTGTATTCCATTATGAATTTGTGTTTATTCATCCCTTCGCCGATGGCAACGGCAGAATGGCTCGCCTTTGGCAGACCGCGCTCCTCACTCAGTGGAAGCAGGTTTTTCAGTATCTGCCTATAGAAAGCCACATATACAAATTTCAGACCGAGTATTATAACGCTATATCCGCATGCCATGTTGCCGGTAATTCCGACGCATTCATCGTGTTTATGCTCACCATGATAAACAGTACCTTAGATGAGGTTCTGCAGCAAACTGCATCCTCAACTTCCGGCATGAGTGAGCAGGTAAAACGTCTGCTCAATGTGATGGAGTACGGCGAAGCATATACAGCCAAGTGCATTATGGAGCTCTTAGGTCTGAAATCCAAAGAGGCACTCAGAAAGAACTATTTGAACCCTGCTATAGAAGACGGGTTCGTGATCATGAGCGAGCCGGACAAGCCGACAAGCCGTAATCAGACATATATAAAGCAGGAGCCGTAATTTTCAGACAGAAATAATAAGCGTCGCGCCGGTTTGTTTGGCAACACGGGAAAGTATCTTTTCAGCTTCCTTCTGGGTTATCAGCCCGTTGTTTCGCAGCTCTCTGAGGATCGTTGCTGTTACCCACAGGTCTATATCTACTGTCATATTGAACCTCCATATAATTCGAGCCGAGCGGATGCCCGGCTCTTTGCCTATTCACTTGCTCTCTCGCAGAAAACGAGAAGTCTCTGCCGACCGCCGGTGTTCGGCGGATGGCAGGTCAGGAGAGTCACAAGGTCGCGTCCCTCCTGTATCTTTATCGCGTCAACATCGTCCGGCGAGATGACCTGTATATCTACTACCTCATACTTCATCAGCGTCCAGATGTTATCTATGTACACGAGATCTCCGATCTGAAGCTCGTCGAGGTTCAGAAAATACGGATATCCGTTCCATCCGCGATGACCCGCGATCACCGCGTTTGTATTGACGCCGCCGATGGGGACGCTTGTCTGTCCCAGCACTGCCGCGCCGTTTGCCATGTTCTCATCATTCGCGCCGAGGTACAGCGGCAGAGTTACTTCAAGCTTCGGGATGTAGATTATCCCGAATGTCTCATCCTGCAAGCCGTACTGCGTTAAGATGAATGCGGGCTGCTCGTATGCTGCCGCATTTGTGAGCGCTATCTGTTTTCCCTCATACAGCCAAGTGTTGTATTGCTCTATCTGCTCGCGGAGCTGCGCATACGGCGTTGCTTCAGGCTCTGCATCTTTTACAGACTGTATCTGCTCCAACTGCTGAATGAAGCTGTCGTTGGCTTCGTCCACCTGCTTCTGTCGAGAGGCACGCTCCATGAGCGGCTTGAAGATAACAAAGAGTCCAACTGTGGCAAGGAGTGCCATAAGAATAAGAAGGATTATTTTAGCCCTTTTCATGCAGACCTCGCTTTCTCCGCCTTGGACGTATGCGGTTTATCTCATAGACTATGCCGATGGCAGCTATGCAGATAACGCCAAGCCCTATGCCCTTGAAATACTCCTGCTGCCACGTAGACTGTGTGACACCCTCGCGCTCATTCCTCTCAGCCTTGAGATTTTCTACATATTCAGCCTGATCATTGCGAATGCGTGTCCCGCGTACCATGAGCCGGTGAGTGTTGACGCCGTATGGTGTGCAGGTCACCAGCGTACAGACATCGTGCTCCGGCAGGATCACGAGCTTGGAAGTGTCCTCCGGGAGCACAGTGTTTATCTCCAGCACCATGTATGCCATAGTCTCATCAAGCGTGTGAACATAGAACGTATCGCCGCACTCCAGTTTATCTAAATCCGAGAACAGACGCTGTCCGGCAAGCCCTGAGTGCGCTGTCAGCACAGCGTGGGAAGTTTCCCCGCCGACCGGCAGGGAGCTTCCGAGCAGATGCCCGACGCCCCGGTCAAGGCTGTCGTCTCCCGTGCCGTGGTAGATTGGCAGGTTTACGTCTATCTTCGGAATCTCGACGTACCCCATTATCCCGTCGCCGCGGATATTCAGCAGGTTCTCATAGTTTTCAGCGGCAGATTTGAGCGCTTCTTCCGAGAATGAGAGGTTATCTGCGACGCCTGGGATCAGCGTCCGGTTATACGCCAAAGCCGCCTCCTTTGCCTTTTGCAGTTCTGTATCATCCATATTGCTGACAGCCTTCTCATATCTGGTCTGAACTATAGACTGGTACTTGACGGCGGTGAAATTACTTATGACAGGGTACAGGCAGAAGAGCAGAGCAATAATTAATATTGTTAGTCCTAATATAATCTTTGTTTTTCTGCTCATACGCGAAAGCGGGAAGCAGGTTTCTTAGCCTGCCTCCCTGACCTTTACTTATTTGTTTCTTTCTTCTTGTCTCTGAACGCGAAGTATATAACAACAACTGCGACAGCCACAAGACTCAGGCCAATAGCCGGGAACATCCAGTTGCCGTAACCGCCGGTCTTGGGGAGGTCAAAGCCCTTGGTGTTCACGACAGTCAAAGGTACAAACGCGTTCGCCGAGCCGTTGTCCGAACCGAGCGAGACCTGCTTGTTGTCCACCTTTGCCGATGCGGTCAGGAGCTTGTGTTCCAGATGCTTCTGCGGCATATTGTGGAACAGCCCCTCTTCAACATCTGCGTAACGGGGATCGTTCTGGATGAGGCCGAGGACATCGGAGCTGTAAACATCACATACCGTGCTGCTTTCGCCGACGCTTATTACAAGACCTATGCCATTCTTGAGAAGAGTATATGCTCCGTCTGTCTTGAGCTCGGTTATGGTGTATGCATCATCCTCAATACCGTAGATGAGCATACGTCCGTCAGAACGAGGAGTGAAGCGTGTGGCCTTGGATTTGTCATCAGTGCTGCCGGTCACGTAGTAAGCCTTCGCGCTCTCGTCATACTTGGCGACTACGTAGTACTCGTCCGCATCGTTCTGGAGGCAGAACTCGACCTTGCTGAGATCTCCCTTGCCATCAGAGAACTTCTTTGTGAGGTCAAGCCCGAACACGTACACATGGCAGTCATCGACGAGAGTGTCGTAATAGCTGCTGTTCGCGCGCTTCCACGTGAGGACGACGTCGTTGGTGTTGCCCCTGTCGCCGTAGTTTGCGGACTTATCCATCTGGGCAGAGTATGTAATGCGGAGAGTACAGTCGGAGTACCCGGAGTTGACCATTGAAGCATCGGCGTATACGGCTTTGCTCGTGTTGATCTCGGAAAGGCCGGTGTCTGTCATTGTGATGCTCATAACGTATCCATCATCGTTGGTCGTATAGCTGACATTGAACTTACCGTCAGACTCAGTCCACGTAGCTATCTTGTCCGTGCAGTTTGCATCCTTGAAAAACTCAAGCGTGACGCCGTTCTGGAGATACGGGATGCCTTTCTCCGCGGTATCTATGAAGCTGTAATCCGTGAGATACGAAGCTGCCGAGGTGATGGACGGGAGCGTAGATATGATCTGGTACTCAAGTGTATCGCCGACAGAGGCAGTCGCGGTATGTGCAAAGCCGTCCGTGATGTCCGCGCTGCCGTTATTCTTGCCGCTGCTGGACTTTGCTTCACGCACAGTCTTTTCAAGCGTCGGAATTCCGGTGAGGTTTTTGGGGTAAAGCGTCACATTATAGAGCCAGCTTGCTTTATCTGCGGTGCTGGTCATGGGCAGAGAGACGAGGAAGGGCGCGGTGGTCTCAGTGACCATTTCGGGGACGCGGGTCTCAACGAAGAGATACAGGCCAAGAGGCAGGTCTGAAACTGCACTGTGACCGTAGCCGTCAGTCTCCGTCATGGCAGTGCCGCCATTCTCACGGACGTAAGCTTCAAGCGCGTTCTTGACCGAGGTCGCATTATTCGTGAGCGCGTTCTTCAGCGCATCGATGAGCACATCCGACTGATACGCATATACATTGCCGTTGTCTGCGGCGGAATATCTATTTTCGGTTGTCAGCCCCAGCGCGGCGAGGAACTTATCTGTGGTGTCGTTGTGCTCAATGCCGTAGAGTGCCTGTGTATTACTTGTGTTGTTGTCCACATCGGTGTATGTGCAGATGTCCGCAATTTTCAGATAGCTGAACTCAACACCTTTGATGGCGTAGCCGTAGGATTCGCCGTTACCGGCGAGCTGGTTCACTATCTGCGTGTTGCCGAGGATGGACTCAACTCCGGCTTCATCACGGACACCGGTTGAAACGTATGAGCTGTTCCATACGCCGTCTTTCTCTGCCGAGGTGAGGTCATATTTATATATGTCCACCGAGCCTGTGCGGGCATAGTCTATGGTGGGCAGCGCCTCGTCTGACAGCGCGCTTGCCGAGATGGGGAAGCATAAAATCGCTGCGAGGGAGAGTATGAGTGCGAGAGCTTTTCTGAGTTTATTCATGTGTGCTTTTCTCCTTTTTGTCGTTAGATTTTGTGTCATGTGTAATCGTGAACGCATAGAGCACAGCGCCGAGGATGCAGAGCACGATAGGGATATACGCGAAGCCGCTGCCGCCTGTGTTCGGCAGGCGGTACATTGCGCCGTTGACTGCTGTGACGTAAAGGACGTAGCAGTAATTCTCGCCGTCTATGACTTCGCAGTCATCAGAGCTGAAAGACTTGTCCACCTTCACGGGAAGAGCGCCTGTGTACAAAGGCTCTGCCAGCAGAGTGCAGCCGTCAGGTGCTCTTGTCTCTGTGAGTTTATATATAATGGAACGGTCTGCCTTGAGACCGGAAAACGTAGCAGTGCCCGCACTGTTCACGGTGAGGCGGCCGTTATTCAGCACAGAGCTTGTGCAGCCTCCGGCTTCTATACTGTCAGAGGTGCGGCTGAACACCGGCTGCCACGAAACGCCGTTGTCTGTGGAGTATTCGAGCAAGTATTCAGCACCGGTGAGAATGCTGCCATCTGTACTCTCCTTCGTGACGGTTATGCTGCCGTCACGCTCAGGTTGGATGGCTGTGTTGTCTACCATGACCGTGATGGTTTTACCGTGCTCGGTAATGTCCAAGGGATAAACGGTGTCGTCCAAAGCATACCCCCGAGGCGCTTCGTACTCCTGATACGTGTAGCTGCCTTTCTTGAGGTTCTCAAAGGTTATCTGGCCATTCTCATCGGTATAGCCCTCTCCGACTATCTCACCAGAAGCATTGAACAACCTGAACCCGGCACCGGAGAGCGGCGTTTTAGTCTCGCCGTCCTGCTTGACGATGACAAGCTTTGCACGGAAGCGGCTGTTTGTCATCGTGACCTCGACCGTCTGGCCGCCGGACACCAGAGAGACCGAATAACGGGTGTTGTCTAAGACATACCCATCAAGTGTATTTATCTCTTCGTAGTAGTAATCCCCAAGAGGCATGTTCGTGAAGTATACATACCCGTCCTCGCCTGTTGTACCGTAAGCGACGGTCTCGCCTGCTGAGTTGTACAAAGCAAAGGTCACGCCGGGCATGGCAGCGCCGGTGTCGGCATCGACCTTACGTATGGCAAGTCCGGCAGTCTTAGGCAGCTCCGGCTCAGGCGTCACGACTTCAACGCTCGCATTCGCAACGTCTTTTTCAATGTCATAAGTGTAGGCGAGTATTCTCTGCTCGCCCCAGTTATCCGGATTGAAAAAGATAAGCGATGCGTCCGTCTGATTGTCTATGCCGGTGGCATTCAATGTGAATGCAGCGCCGCCATAGATTTTGGGGATACGTATCGTGAGCACGTCTCCGTCATTGCCTGTCCAGCCGTATACCTCGGCGTCTGACGGCAGACCGCTGCGGTCGAGCGTATAACCGCCTGTGCAGTTCACAAGGGTGACGGTAGTTGTGCCGACATAGTAATCGCCATCCTCTGTGAGCGTGATTGGCGAGAAACTGACCGAGTGGCTGTACGTCACCTGATACCGTGCATTCTCAAGGAGATACATGCACCACTGGAACAGGTACTCATAGCCGGATGCTCCACGGAAGAACTGAGAATATAACTGGAGGTTCATCCAAGCCGGAACGCCCTCCGCGCCGCGTTCTGCAAGCCAGAAGCGGATGGCATTGGCAGTGGCGTATCTCGCCTCATCTGCCGAGAAGCCACCGTCGTCGTTCGGATAGCCGTGCTCGAGGATGGATTGCAGACCGCGGATGGTAGTCTCATCGTAATACTGCCAGCCGCTCGTTGAGGAGTAGCCGCTGTTGTTGGGTGAGTTATAATTCGTCTGGAGACAGTAGGCGACCTGGCCGGTCTCGTTTATGTAGTGCGCGGGAGTGCCTATTGCCGTCCAGACGCCCTTGCTGCTGAAGGTCTGGAAGTACGACGCTGAGTTTACCGTACTGACCGTGACCCAGTCTGCAAAGGCTGAGATGGGCAAAATTGCGATAAAGATAAGGAGCATACAGAGCAGAGAAAATATGCGTCTGTGTACATAAGCGCTTTTTGTGACAGTGATGATCACGACCTCCTCCTTTTCCTCTGCCGCGCATCCGTGGCGGCTTTCATGAGCTTCTTCTGGTACTTGCCGCACTGCGGCGGTGCGCGGTACGGCGCTTTGCATTTGTGACGATTTTTCTTTCCCATGATGACCTCCTTCATATGCTCATATTCGGTTCTTCAGATTCATGCTGCTCAAAGGATGTATCCGGCAAAACTTCAAACTTGCCATTTGTAATGTTGAGGATTTCGGGTTGAGCAAAGAGCTGAGAATACTTCTCTATGTACTCCGGCGGCAGGGACGTGAAATCTTCTTCTCCGAGCCCGACGATCATAAAGTTACCGGCGATATAGTCATAGAGATTGCCTGACTCATCACGCAGTCCACGGTTGAATGGGAGCTGTTCGAGCTTTCCCTCTTCATTGCAGATGATTGCAACGGGGTCATCAAAGGGCGCAATCGATTCTATGTACCCGCCGACCACCTGCTGCAAAGACTTGAGATCAGCGCCGATAGTGGCCTGATACGGCGTTTTTCCCGGCTCGACCATGAGTACGATCAATGTGGATTTTTCATTTTCCATGTTTCCTCCTGATAATGCGGCAGCCGATGTATAACACCGGCTGCCATTGTTCTGAATTTTGACTTGTGTTTTTGCAAACCTGTATTCGACACTACTTCCCCAGGTCGGGCTGACTACTGAACCGCAGCTGGCGCTGCGCACGGGACTTTCACCCCTCCGAGGATCTCCCCGAGCTGCCCCCATTGCCTGAAAGCTGTGGCTGGACAGGAGTACCTGTGTGAATGCAGTCATGGCGCGCGGCTTGCCAAGGCCGCTTTTGAATGGACTGACTCGTTCGTCACCTTATGGCCGTCGATTGATGCGGTTTCCCGCACAGGTGAGTTCTGGCGCATCCTTCGTCTCGCTCGTGCATTCGCTGATGTTATTCAGTAGCCGGATATGACCGGTTGCCCCGGTGTTTGTCAAGGTACACCGAGGGGTGATAATTTATCCCCTCACTTCTTAAGCGAGTTCGTAGGGGGCTTGTAACAGGTTTTTTCAACTTTTTATAAAATTTTTTAATTTTGTAAGGATTTTTTGGACTTGGCGTTGTATTGTCATGTGACTTACACCCCGCTTTTCTGCAATAGTGCGCATTGAATAACCGTTGAAATACAAATCTGAGATCAACTCCTTTTCAGCTTGCGGCAGCATCTCAATAGCCCTGTGTAGCTTGCGGTAAATGAGGTTCGTTAATGCAAGTTCCTCAACACTCGGCTGTAAGAAATCGTATATCTGCTCCTCACCGGTAATCTCTCCATCTGCAAAGTCCTCATACTTCAATACATAGTTACGGGAATCTTTCTCGGCCAGCGTGCGTTCATGCCGCCTCATTTGGCGGTAAGCGTTATATACTTCTTCGGAAACACAGATTTTTTCACCGTTGATGGTTATGTAATAGTTGTCTGCCATTACGCAGATCCTCCTTATTCTGAATTTTGAAAAAGTCAAAATTCAGAACGGGAGGCGCTCGGATTATTTGGTATGTAAATTTAGCGTTGCAAATATGGACTAGAAAAGTACAGCAAAGAACATGTCGCGGTCTCCATAAGTGATTCGGCACCGGCTTCGTGCCCCGTATTGTGTTCTCCATAAGAGCGCCATTGTATATGAGCGAATTTACGTTAAAGAAGTGCAAAAAAATAAGACGCAGGTAAATTACCTGTACCTTATTGAGCAAATTATTTGATAACACCCATGCGGCGATAAGCGTCTATTATGTTCTGCGGGATACCCAGCTTTTGATGGAGTATTTTGTCTGTGTGTTGGCCAAATTGCTGCGGAAAAACGTAGCCTGCGTGGATGTGAACCGAAAACTATTGGCTGAACCATAGCATCGGCAGTTGCACCGTCAGGGTAGGCACGGTGATAAACATTCTCCGCTCTTCGCGGTAGAAGCCGCTGTTATATACCTGCTTTAAATCCCAGACAGGCACGTAAGAAAGTCTGCTTCACGCTGAATTCTCTAATGCAGTCGGCAAACGCTCTTATCTGCAGCCCGCTCAGATAACGATACAAATCAGCTCGTCGTTATGCGCCAAACGATGCACGTTATCGGTATACCGTGGCTTTTCAATAAGCTTCAACAGTTCAGCGTTTGGCAGCACAGACACTCCCTCGACGATTTACTGCCGCAGTTTAATACGAATTTACCGTCACAAGCCTGAAAACATAATGACGGTGCAACATGGGATCGATATTGCCCGTTCTGCCCTGCGCTTCGTCAGATGCTAATATGCGACTGCACGCGGGCGGCGTTGCCGATAATGCGGCATCGGTCAGGGCCACCGCAAGATATTGACCCTCTCCAATAAACTCCCGCTCATACAGCGCGGAGAGAATGCTGGCCTCAAGACTTACGCTTTACACGTAATCACATAAAAATAACCTGCCGCAATAGTTAGGAGCTTCAGTAATTGTCAGGTTACGAAGGTATGCGGATGGTCATTTGATATGTACGTTTAGTATAACCAATGTTTTACTCCCTGTACTAAGTCTTAGAGTATTCCCTTCAAGTGGGGCCATTGTGAACCGGGGCTAGGTGCAGTACATAGGTGCAGATGTACCCGCTGACACCCAACTACTAGAGAGCAGTCAATATAAATTAAAAAGGTTCCATCCGTTGTTTTTACAATATTCAAATCTATATACTTTTGTGTTGAATTATAAATCTACATATTATGGCATTAACCATTTGTATGTCCTTTTGTGTTGGATTATAAATCTACATTGTGCGTTGTATTTTGTCGAAGTAAGACTTCCTGAAAGAACATTTAAGCGAGCGGATAGCACAATTGTGTTTCCGCTCGCTTAACGGTTCCATGAGGAGGTTATGTTTAATAACTGTACCTACTCGTTAACTATATTGCTCGGAGAGATATATACTCGCTCTCTCCTGTATTCTTCGTGCTGCCGCCTCCGCAGTCGTCCCCCCGCCGAGATACGCATTAATTTCCTGCCATATTATGTTATACAGTGCACCGTCAAACTCATCAACACAGTCGGCCGCTTCGATTATCGCCTGCGCACGGCGCATCGTCGTTTCATCCGGCGGTGTTATTGCCGCAGTAGCACTGACAACCTGGCCATCTACCTGCCGCACCAGGCCGACGGCGGATGTTCCATCAAGTGCCTCGCACCATTTCACCATCATCGCGTCCAGCGCCCGCTGCGTCAATGGGACGCCCGGAACACTGCTTTGGAAACTGTCGTCGAGCATATATTTGAAAAACTGCCACACGCCGTCTTGCACATCCGAGCTGCTCGACATTCCAAGCCGCAGCAGCGGAGATACCGCAACTCCGCTGCCGTTCGTCGACGGGAAACCCACCGACTCAGAAATACCGCCGAACACCGCGTCCGAGTAGACCAGCCACTCTACGACATTGTCCATACCGCAGCAATAGAGATACTGGTCGCCGAAGTATATGTTTTCCCAATCGCCGGTCGTATCGTCCTTCTCTGCCGGGAGCCGGGCAATAAACTTCAGCATCCGCGCAAATTCCGGTGTGTTGAAGCTGCAGCTTGCATTGCTGCGGTCTATATACTCCGTGCCGGTGTAGGTGATGAGGCGCGACAGGAAGCGCTCACGCGTCATATTGCTGCCGAACATTTTTTCCACGCCCAGCCTGTCTGCCGCGTCGAGAAATTCGCTTACGCTCATATGCTTCGCTGAACCGAAGCGCTCCGCCGTTGTAAATACCGTTACGATCGAATACGACGGTACGAGCTGATACAGGTGCCCGTCATCTTCCAGTGCTGACGCGGCTCCCGAAACGAGGTCGTCGTAGCTTATCTCCGAGTCGTTATCGAACCACGGCTTCAGGTCGGCAAGAAGTCCTTTTGAGGCGTAATTTACCCCTGAAAGACTCCATAGGTCGTATATATCCGGCGCACTGCCTGCAGCTATGTCGGCATTCAGCCGGTTGTATCCGGCTGACTTGTCACCGCCGTTATTATAAGAGCTGTAATCTAGGATATCTATTCGATAGTCGGGGCTTGAATTATTAAAGTCCGTGACCGCACGGCGCAGGAGCTGATCACCGGCTGTATCATTTCCGGAGCAGGTCGCAAGAGTGATCACCTGAACGTCATCGTTTTTGCTGACTGTCCATATTGCCGGCTGCCCGTCAGTAGTTGCCGCGAAGAAGCGGCTTGCGCCGAGTTCTGTAAAGCCGACAACACTTGCGCCGCTTGAAAACAGATTGGCGTAAGCGTTCTTCGCGCCCGTCGTGTAATTGATATTATACAGAATGTTCGGATCAGACGCGTTCCAGCCGTATATTTCGGAGCCACTGCCGCCGAAACAGGCGGTGTAATTACCGTCGATCGTCCAGCTTTCCTTCTCGCTGTACGCTATTCTGTCCGAATCCTTCCGCACCACGCGCTGGATTTTTGTCGATGCGCCGTCGGACGAAACGATGAAAATATCGTCTCCGTCCCGGAATACATTTAGATTCCCAGAGTACGGGCCGAACGTTTCAATTACACCGGACGGCGTGGGGATATACACACTGTCAGCCGTCTCATATAGCTCTGAACCGGTGTCAAAGAGAAACAGTATGCTGAATATGTTCTGCCCGCTCAGTTCGGACGGAACCTCAAGCTCCGTGTAATTATACACGATGTCATCGAGCGGCTGCGTCCGGATGTTGTACCGGCGGTAGCTGCCGTCGCCCCGCTTCGTGATGACGTAGGCCATATCCCCGTAACTATCCATATTAACGACATTGTCGAGCCTGAGCCCTTCGACCTCGTGCAGTGTGCCGCTGTCATTATCAATACATATTATTTGATATTCGCCGTTAAACTCGGCACAGAGGACAATGCAGTCCCCCACATGGATGGCACTTCTCATAACCATGCCGTTTTGCGGCAAAGCTATGGGCTCGGCCGAGAACAGTCTGGCACCGCCATCGCCTGACAGCGTCTCGCCGACAGTGACTCCATCCGCGTACTTGTCTTTTCCACATCCGCACAGCGATATGGCAAGTATTACGACCAATGCCATGGCAGCAAGTCGTTTCAACATCTGCATTACCCTCCTTAATGATATGGTATATAATGCGGAGCTGCAATATATATTGCAGCTCCTTTGCATAAGTTCAAAGTTGATCAGTAGGGTTAGGTTGAAGTTGCAGATATGCACGCCCAAGTGCAATTTCCAATTATTCCATCCGTGTCAATAGCATAATAGGAAGAATAACCCCATTTGTGATTCCAATACTTCTGAAATGCAACTACCCCAGTATATGTACCAGAACCAAAAATACCATCCGCGCTACCTACGCTGCAACCAGCACCAGAATAAAGATAATTTATCTTGTTGAGTGCGATCTGTGCTACATATACGTCGCGATTGTATGTCGTGTTCCCCTGCCGAATAACTGTGCCATAAGTTACATTATATGTTACGCCGTTTACCTTTATGACCCAGTTCCCGTCATCATTCCGCTTGCTAGCATCGGGATAACCATCCGTGAGGGCAAATGCGTTTACCTGAAAAACACATACCACGAGAGTAAGAACCATCAGAATTGCCAAAAGACGTTTTTTCATTAAATAGAACCTCCCTTTTTTATTTCTATTACAACTCCCCTCACTGGCGCCTAGCGGGGAAGTAGTAATCGCGTTTTATTTGGTTTTCCAGTAGATCATAATTGTTTGGTTTGGCAAAGGGCTTATTATTGCTCGTTTTGAGGTGCTTTTTTCCCACTTTCATGTGGACGCTCAGGCTGATAGAAAGTCCCGCTACATATAGGAGGCCACCCATATCGAATTTCACCTATCATATCATTTACTATCTTCCTAACTGCTTTTTCTGCCTTCGTCAAAGTGCTCATCCTCTCTTTTGAATTTTTGAATAAGGACTGATACAACAGTCAACATGACCCCAAAGAAGCTATACGTGAGTATTGTTTTGTTTCCAAAGAATATTGCTGCGATTTGGACTATCAGAACAAATACAAGGACCAAGTTCTTCTTTTTCACATTGGCCCTGATCTCATTTGACGTAAAACGTAGCTGTTTTGGATATGCCGGCTGGATAACCGCTGCGCTTATAATAAGGACTACATCTATGATTATTACAACTAGAGTAGGTAATTGCATCACTGCTTTCCCCAAGAGCTTGCATGTTACAATTACTGCGGAAATACTGATAATTAAGCACTGAAAAGATGTCCTTGCATGCCATCCACCCATCCGTTGACGTAAAAGATAGCATGGCAATACAAACGCTATTGTCTCAAGCCAACAAGTAGATACTGCCGACCATACAATTAACAGTACCGCAAACACAGTCGTTCCTATCCGCGTTTCCATCGCATAAACGCACCAGCTACGATCCCCCTCTTTTATCCAATTCCTTTGGCAACATACTTCTGTAAGTTTCAATGCACATTGATGTATCATGTCCTTTACCTAACTGAATAATAGCACAGCAGAAAGACTAAATGTGAAAGTTGCCGTAAGATGGCGCTTTTCTGCTGTGAAAAAGGCATAACAAAAAGCAGTGAGCTTGAAGCTCACTGCTTTTTGTCAACCTGCGTCGAAAACGAGAACAGGTGAGTATCATCATAATATTTCAGGACGTAAAACGCGTCATGTTTGTCCAGAACCGAAACCACATTCTGTAATCCATATCCGTGCTCCATCTTGTTCTTCTTGGTCGTTATAATTTTGTTATCCTTTATTACCACAGGCTGAGTCGTTAGATTTTCTATGTACAGAAAAGATGCCTGTTCTTCGACCCTCATTTTAAGCAAAACATACCGTTTGCTTTCATCGGAGACTTTCTCGCATGCCTCAATCGCATTATCTATCAGATTAGATAGAACTATTATCAACTCATCGTCGGCAAGTGGAAACTTTGATAGATCATCCAGCTGCATCGTGAAACGAATTCCGCGGCTTTCCGCAATTGCGCTCTTTTGGCTCAATATCACATCCGCTGCTGTTCTATGAGTCTTTACTGTGGTGGTCCCCAGTGTACTGACATTCTGCAACCTCTCAATATAATGCAACATTTCACTTTGCGGAGCATTCGACTCAACAAAACCATGTAATGCGATAATAAGATTGTTGAAATCGTGTGTTTGCTTCCTCTGCTGCTCGTAAGCCTTCTTCCAAGCTTCTACGCTCTCCAACTCAGTTTTCATGCTCTGCCGCAAAATGACCGCATCACGAACGGTCTCCTGCTGACGTTCAATATAATTTAACACAAATACGGAGATTATATCCAGCACCAATAAAATCGCATTACACACCAGCAATTCGTGCGCAACTGATGGATAATCGTAAAAGATTTTCAAGAGAAACACAGACAGCAATAATGTGGCAAGCGGCAGATATAGAACTCTAAGCCAATCAAGTATATTTACTGTATTCCTCAAATAATGATGTTTTGTCCAGTTGTGAATCACAACAATTCCAAAGAGTTCCGCAATCTTTGCGCTGAATGACATCAAATAATATGCATATGGATCAGAGAAGAGATATTGCGCTTTACTCCCCATTGCCGCAGCCACAGCAGATATTATTGCGTTATCTCCAATGGTGATGTATGCAAGCCAGAACACCACCGGGAACAAACTCTTAACAATACTGACCTTGTAGCAATACACTATTAACACGAACGCCATGAGCAGTGCAGAAAAGTATTTCACATATTGGATTGTCCCGACAAAAAACAATATCAAGCAATGTATTACAGTAACTACGGTAAATGCAGCTACTTTTTTATACCAATTCCTACGCTGTTCAAATAAGCCGTCAGCTAAAACGTATAAAATTACACTTTCAAGAACGATTATTGCAGTATTCAGAACATTTGCAAGGAACTGGCTCATATATGCCGTCCTTTCCATTGAAGAAACGTTGTTTGAATATCTCGGTATGTTATCTCAGAGGTCTTGAGCGCCGCACCGCTATCTAGAAAGGCTTGATAATTACTGATTCTGCATATATGCGCCATGTTCGCAATAAAGCTTTTTTGCAGCCGAAGAAATCCTTTGCCGCGCAGCTTTTCTTCGTATTGCGTCAATCTCCCGGATGCTTTTATAGTCTCGAATCGGCTCATATGAAATACAACTTCGCGACCAGGGGTCCCTTCTAAGTAGAGAACATCCTTTAGCGGTATATCAACAAAGCCTGACTTTGTACGGACGCTTATCAGTTCCTCGGATTCGAGGAGTTTCCGTTGAACATCTTCCAAAACACATGGAAGTTCTTCGTCAAGCCGCTGTTTCAGTAAATATCTGAATGCGGCTACCCTATATCCTGCCGGAGCGTATTCTATATACGAGGTCACAAATACAATTATCAATTCTGGGTACTTGCCTCTCAATGCCTTCGCTGCGTCGAGCCCATTTATTTCTGGCATATCAATATCCAAAAATACGACCTGTACTCCGGACAGGTCAGCATTAAGTAAGGCTATTGAGGATGCAAAGACCTTGCACTCCAGCGTCCAATCCTTTTGAGCGCAAATTGTTTCAATATTGGTTTTAAGCTCAGTCGCTATTGTAATGTAGTCATCACAAATCGCAATTTTCATTGCTCCACACATCCTTAAGCTTCTAAGTGAAATTACCATAGTTCATATTTCTCCATTTGTCAAATTATAATTGTATCGTTTCTCAAAATTTAACCTAATCTCAACGCTCATGTGAATCATTAGCACAATTATTGGGGATAAATGTGCTAATGTCAAGAAAAATGTTTGTCATTACCACAAAGCGGGCGAGGCATATACTTGAAGATTTATGATTACAACGGGAAAAAGAATATCTGCGGTCAACGTGTATATGAAGCACGTACACGTGCACATATAACACAGTTCGACTTAGCTGCAAAGCTTCAGATTGCTGGAGTCAATATTGAGCGTGACTCTATAAGCAAGATTGAGAGCGGACGCCGTTTTGTTGCTGACTATGAAGTTGTAGTATTAGCTAAGCTTCTGAATGTGTCAATACTTTGGCTACTCGGCATTGATGAATAATTTGCGCTAAAAAACTCTTCTCACCGTGAGAAGAGTTTTTTTAGTACCATCTGGGTCTTGCCACTATGCTGAAAAAGCCGGTCATTTTTGTGATTACAACGTTATTGTAAGGGTGCCGTCAAGATTTATGCGCAAAATTGTTTGCAGGCTCCGGCTGAGTGAGGTCAGCCGGCCATAGAGGCGTCGTACAGAGCTGCCTCCAAGTGCTTCATGTTCATGTATTTCTTGTTGCCACACTGGGTGCCCGCCACATGGCGGAGCCGGGCGCAGACCAGCATCAGAGCGGAGTTGCCATCGGGGAATGTCCCCACCACACGGGTGCGCCGACGGATCTCACGGTTCAGCCGCTCGATCACATTGTTGGTACGGATGCGCGTCCAATGCTCGCTGGGAAAATCGCAGTAGGTCAGCGTCTCCTCAATGCCGTCCTCGACCTTCTTGGCAGCCTCCTTCAGTTTCATGGCGCGCAGCTCGGCGACCACGGCCTTCGCCTTCTCGCGGGACGCTTTCTTGCTCTCCTGGGCGTGGATCGCCTTGAGCATTTTTGCCACAATTTTGACCTTGGATTTGGGCACAACAGAGAAAACGTTGCGGTAGAAATGCACCGTGCAGCGCTGATATTTGGCGTCCGGGAACACCTCTCCCACGGCCTCCAGCATCCCCATGCACTTGTCGCAGACGATGAGCTTTACGCCATCCAAGCCGCGTCCGCAGAGCCACTGGAAGGAATTGACTCAGCTGGCCTTGTCCTCTTTCATGCCCTCGGCAGCGCCTAAAACCTCACGAAAACCATCCTCATTCACGGCGATTGCCACCAAAACGGCAACATTTTCGTACTCTCCGCCCCAGTTGCGGCGCAGGTAGATGCCGTCCACGTAGA
>OLPW01001083.1_pt1 | contig 29815 bp, 21 predicted proteins | sample 1672161 | NCBI WGS metagenome assembly OLPW01 (sample SAMEA3136654, study PRJEB25190) | human gut metagenome
ATCCCAGCCTGAGTATGGTGAAAAAACTTGCACAGGGATTAGGGATGCAATTAAAGCTGGAATTTGTTCCGATGCCAACAAAAAATTAAATGTAAAGAGTATGAGAATTATAAGTGCTGAAATATCAATTTTTAACCAGAATCTGTATTTCCAGAATCCGGATTATCTGGAAGGGTCGTATAGAGAAGAAAAATTGTTGGATTAAACGAAGCTGAAAAAGGTATATGGGCAAAAAAATGGGGGAACCGCTATGGATAATATACAGATTCTTCAGGAGTGCTACTCCAGAGTTACTTTAATTCCTGTTGTTGGCAGTGGACTATCCATTCCAATGGGGTTACCGAGCTGGCGGGAATTAATAGAAAAATCAGCTGATTATTTTTCCATATCAGATGAGAAAAAAGAATGTATCTGTAAATGTCTGGATCGTAATGAATATTTAGATGCTACAGATGTTATCCTGAAAGCTGGCGTATCTGATCAAATGCTTCGGGAATACATTGCAAAGAGCATGACCGAGGCGAAAGAAAATTCAAATTCAGTTGACAATAATTATCTGGATTTGGCTTTATTTTCAAAGATTCGTTACATGACCACAAACTATGATCAGTATATAAATGACTTTGCTGAGGCAAAAACTTTTTGCCTTGAAGATCTGGAAAATATGCAGATTAATCAGTTTGCTTATTCTGCTTATGATCATGTAGTAATTCCATTACATGGTGAGATAAGCAGACCTGAAAGCATTGTGTTGTCACGTGATTCCTATCAGAAACTTTATAATACCGATAGCTTTAAGTTTGAATTTGAGCATATGAGAACCCACTTTACATTTTTATTTATGGGGTTTTCATTTGAGGATAAATATATTCAGAAATTATTTGATAAGATTTTACATCACTACCAGGCGCAGCATTTTATTTTGTTTGATAAAAGTGAAGCAGATAAAAATACAGAAAAAATAGAGCGAATTAAAACCCAATATGGAATTGAGACTGTATTTTATGATGCGTCAAAAAAGGGACACATAGAAGGAATAAGGGATTGCCTTCAGGATATTTTTAAATTAAGAGATATAGATGTAAATAGTGCATCTGTAAAGGTACTGCCAGTCAATAAGAAATTTGATATGCAACTGTTTGAAAAGAAAATTATTGAGAAGGGAAAGCAGTTGATAAATAGCGAACAGGCAACCAAATTGTATAATCTTTATTATGCTGAGTACGAGAAGCAGGATTTTGCGTCAAAGTCAGTTGCTTTTAAAATAAATATTGTGTGCGGGCTTTTATGGTATTACGGAGTACTGCGTAAAGATGCTGAAGCGGTCAAATTGCTGGATAGTGTATATGAAGATAAGGAAATATATGCAAATAGAAATAAAATTTCTTTTATGCAGGGGCAACTGTATTGCAATTTACGGGAATTTGATAAAGGAATAGAAGTTCTTGAAAATAATGGCAGGAACGGAATTCTATCAGAATTACTGCTGGATATTATAAAAGTTTACAAACAATTTTTGCCGGATGCTAATCATATTAGTGGTCAGATTCCGGTTTATACAAAATCGCCAAGAAGTGATGAAGAAAATAAAAGATATCGTGAAGCATATCTTGGCTTAAAGAAAAAATATATTAATCCAGATACATATAATCTTTTAAACCTTAAAGATTATGAGGACAGGGAATCTGAGAGCGTAGCTTATTACTGGCTTGGGCTTGCATCAGGACAGCTTTTTCATGAACATAAAGAGGCCATAGAATATCTATTGCGTGCAAGTGAACTGGATGATTTAATGGTTATACATGAGGAATTGGCAAATAATTATTTCGAATTGGCGAGAACTGAGCTTCGCTATGAGAAAAATCCAAAAAAATATCAGATTGATGTGGAGTGTTTGTTTAAGGCGAAGATTCATTTTCAGTATATCATGAATTTTTCAGATGAAGAGGTTGTTCACAGTTTTGTTGAGAAAAGTGGTTTTGCCTATCTTCAGACTTTATACTGGTTGAAGGAATATATTACGTTTTATGATTTTTACAATAAATATGAAAAATATTTGCCGGATAAAGATTATATTTGGATGTTAAAAGCGGAAACGGATGCTGAATATCACCATATTGTGGGAAACGATTTGTTAAAAAAGCTGAATCCCAAAGATAGAAGCTATATTGAATATCGTTGTGTATATGGCAGAATTGAACTGTTTCACCATATTAATCCAGCTGAATATGTGCGCCTTTGCAATGCACTTATAATACATGCGCAAAAAGATTATCCAATTGAAGATAGACGTATATTTCAAATGATACTTGATGTCGCGATAACTGGAAAAAATGTTCAGTCTTATGAGGATTTAAGAAAGCAATATCCCCAGGAGTATTTTCAAGATGCTGAAAATATGGGATTTGTTGATGAATTATATGGTAATATGGAGGCTGCATATAAGAAATTTTCTAAAATGTTTGAGGAACATAAGGATTATGATGGTTCATTTAGAATCATGAAGGGTTTTTTGATTCGAAATAAAAAAAGAAAAGAATATAATCATTTGTATGATCAGCTTATGGCAGATCCGCCTGATATTTCATATGAACAGCCGCAGTTTTATGCAGATCGTGTGCGGGAAGAACTTTTGGATTGGAATGATAAGTTTAAAGCTATGGAGCTTTATACATTTTATTATGATCAGATCAAAGGAGATATGACACTGGCGAAAGAACTTGAGGAGGCTATTAAAATTAATATTGCGGATTATTCTGGTTATGAAGAGCGTATTGCATGGAATCGGTATATGCTTACAAAAGCACCTCAGTATGCAAAAATACAAATATACGATACCATTTTAAAGCTTTATGTGGCAAATATGAAATATAAAGAAGCTGTTGCTGTGGTGGAAGAAATGCAGCAATTAAAAATTCCATTTATGAGCAGGTTTAATCAATGCACTATGGTGTGTGCCAGACCGCAGAGAAGTTCTTTCTATGTTGGTTGGGGTGGGAAAATAAGAGCATCTTTTAGTTCGGATAAAAATTTTATTGCCGGTTTGCTTAATCGGGCGCATTTAAATTACTGGTATAGGATGCCAGGACTTAATGCGATTGGAATGGAAATTATCGTTCCTATGAGAACTATCATTTGCATTTTTAGAGAGAACCGTCAGAAGGAATTATTGGTAATTAAGAGAATCCACATCATGTACTCAGGAATAATTGGATTGCAGGATAGCTTGTGGAGAGAAGAAAGTTCATTCCTTAGAATGATTTTGCAATGGCTCGAAAAAGCAGATAATGTGGTCGTAGCAGCTCCTGACTTTATGTTTGCTTGTAAAGAAATGAAAGGGGACAATATGATAAATGATTGTGCAGAAGAAGTGCAGATTAATCTATATGCGAAAGAGCATCAAGATTATATATGTTTAAAATAGCCATAAAGCAGCCACGGTGGGTGCAGACCCCCTGAAGGGAGCCCCCCTGAAGGGACTGGACAAACGGGATGCGATAAGAAAGGATGAAATCCTGTCAGCAATTGTTAAGAGTGGACGGTCTTATGAGGAGATAATGAACTTCCTGAATGTGGAAGAAACTGAGAGAGAAATAAAGGAATAGACAAGGAATGCACCACAACTGCGGCTGTGGTGCGAGTTTTAGGCGGAAAATTTCTGGAGGTTCACATTGAGGGGAAAAAAGTATTGATCGGATAGTTTGGGGAACAATCCCCTTGCCCGCCGATTGCCTATGTAGTAAAATAAAGCTACAAGACAATTGACGGATTTTTTTCGTAAAGAAAACTTACTTAAGAATCGCCGGAAAGGAAAGCATTTAAAATGGATAAAATAGCAGTACTAATCCCCTGTTACAACGAGAGCAAAACCATAGAAAAGGTTGTAACAGATTTCAAGAAAGTATTGCCGGAAGCGGTAATATATGTATACGATAATAATTCCACTGACCATACAGATGAAATTGCCCGCAGAGCAGGTGCTGTAGTCAGATACGAATACCAGCAGGGCAAAGGAAATGTTATTCGCAGGATGTTTCGTGAAATTGATGCACAGTGCTATATTATGGCAGACGGAGATGACACTTATCCAGCAGAATTTGCCCCTTCAATGGTTGAGAAAGTATTAAATAAAAAAGTTGATATGGTAGTGGGAGATCGTCTGTCATCCACTTATTTTACAGAGAACAAGCGACCATTCCATAATTTTGGAAACAGTCTGGTGCGTAAATGCATTAACATTATGTTTAAAACTCAGATAAACGACATTATGACAGGCTATAGAGCGTTCAGCTACCAGTTTGTAAAGTCCTTCCCTGTATTATCCAAGGGGTTTGAGATTGAGACTGAAATGAGCATTCACGCAGTTGATAAGAACATGTATATCGAAAATGAAGTGATCGAGTACAGAGATCGTCCCGAAGGCAGCGAATCCAAACTGAATACATATTCAGATGGCTTCCGGGTACTGAAAACCATAGCCAGATTATACCGCAATTATAAGCCAATGGCGTTCTTCGGACTGGTGGCAGCAGTGCTTTTGATTCTTGGAATTGGATTCTTTATCCCGGTATTTGTAACCTTCCTTGAAACCGGACGTGTAGGAAAAATTCCCACTCTGATCGTATGTGGTTTTGCTGTTTTGGGAGCAATTCAGTCATTGTTTTCTGGACTGGTCCTGCAGACAATGGTCCAGAAGAACCGGCAGGATTTTGAAATGGAACTGCAGAGAATACAGGAGCAGTATAACAAATTGTGATGCACATCTTGCAGAAAGCCTTTTTCAAACACGCTCCAGCGGCGATATGTCTGCCTGGAGAAATAATAAAAAGTGGAAGCACAAAAAGGCTTCCACTTTTTATTATATGATCATTGTTATAGCCTGTACAACAACAAGGCTTTCAATCACCATCATAGTTTCCCATATTTTACAGCTACGGTTATGATCCACAGACACCATAGCTGTAGAGAACAGGGAAAACAGAGCTGGAGCAAGAGGAAGAAAATAACGTCCCTGAATGCCTTGTATATGATCACAATCCATTGTGGTATAACCGACCATCATGGAAAACATGATCAGCAGCAAAGATCCCAGACAGCTAAAGGCGATAAATGTCCGGTTTTTTCTGGTGAAAACCGGGGCGTCTTCTTTTACGTTTACAAGCAGTAAAAGAATGATCAGGAATACTATTAAAAGTGACCAGTTGATATTAATGTCCAGCCAGGATAACTTTCCGCCTAATAAGCCTCGAAGAATGGTGTCACTGCACTGGATGATAGTATTCCACAAAATGTAAATGGTCTGGAGTGGGTGCTGGAATACATATGAAATCGGGTAAATGGTATTTTCCGGATCCACAGAAATATCTGCGGCAAACATTGCAGAAAACATAGGCATAAATTTAATTAAAGTAACTGCAATTAAAAGGACAGCTCCCGCGCAGATACATAAAGGAACGATCCAGCGCATCTTTTTATGCTTGTGAGGATGGGGCACATGGGAAAAACTCATGAGCAGTAATAACAAAAGTGGAAGGTAAACCCCGCCTTTCACAATTGCAATGAACAGTGCCAGAAATCCAAGAGCGATCAGATAACCTTTTTTTCGCTTTGGATTATGTAAACTGTAAAAACACAGTGCTGTAAACAAAAAGATGAACCCGTTTATCACAGAATCATAGGAAGCAGAAGCTGCCTGCTGCAGTGTGATAGGTAAAAGTCCAAGTGCGCCCAGAAGATTTTTTCCAAATGGTGCAATGCAAATGGCAAAATAGACCAGAAGGATAAATACCACAAGACTGCAGATCCTTGCCAGCTGGAAAGTAAGCATGGGGGAAAGATGCAGCAGCCGTCCAATACTAAGTCCTACCGCAGCTGGAACATAAACGACTGCCGGAACCAGATTTGATGTGCTTACATAGGAAATCTCGATCAGATCCGTATCCGAAGCAAACTCAAAGCTGTGAAACAGAAGCTGGTAGTAGGAGTTCGTCTCCAGTCCATTGCTCAACATATCGCTTAACTGAGCGTCACAACGGCGTTTATATATGGTGCTGCCTGGGGTTGCTGTATTTTTTACAAACAGCATTTTGTTAGAAAGGCTGTAAGCTGCATCAAAATGCGTTGGTTCATCCGGAACTCCGTGAACGGTAACCAGGCATTGGAAAATCAGTCCCAGAAATAAAGCAACAGGAATATAAAATTTCTGCACAGTCATCTGGCGGATAATGATCAGATAAAATGTCATTATTATAAATAAAAGCAAGATAACACACAGCACAATATAAAAATAAAGCATGAAACTATTGTCGCCGTAAGTGAAGGAATAAATAATATTTGTATGACTGTTTGTATCGCTGTTAAACTCCTGAACCAGGGCCTGTTTTTCATTTGATGTAAAAGAAAGAACTGTTTTGTCCCCATTTATTAATTCCAGCTTTAACTGTAAATGCGCGTTTTCAGAGGCACTTACTGGCTGGGGCAGTTCGCAGGTCAGTTCTTTCTTTTTTGTTGCGCGGAAAACAGAAAGCGTGTGTTCTGCCTGATAATAAATTTCTCCGGAATCTGCATTTGTCAGGGTGATGAAAAGGCGGGCATCGGAATTTTTATTTTTTGCAGTGCCCTCAAGTGTAAACATCTTTAACTCAGGAACTGTACAGGTAAACGTCTCTGTAAGAACGGGAGAATCCGAGGACAAGGTTATGGTACCTGTAGGTTTATGAGTTGTCATCATAACATATTCAATGGGCTGATGAAGGTTAAAACGGAACTGGGCTTTATACATAAGAAGACATACACCGCTGATAGAGAGAAGAATGATAAAAAGCGAGAGAATATGTCCTGGTATTTTCTTTTCTTTATTCATATATAGAATCTCCTGTGTAAAAAAATATTTGTGAAATATGCTCTGCTATTCACACAAAAATAAAATTTCATGTTAAAATATTATAACGAATCGGAAATAAATATGCAATGATTTATAAGAAAAGAGAGGGATAAATGAAGAAACGGAAGCGCTTACTGGTTATACTTTCAACATTTGCCATGGCTGCTCAGCCCCTGTGCGTTGCCGCAGAAATGCAGGATGCAGAAGGCTTTGGTGCAGTAGAAGAAATATGGGCTGACGAGGAGAATGAGGAGGAATTTGCTGCAGCTCCTGAAGTGGAAAATGAGGATTTAAATGGCTTTCAGGCTGAAATTTCCACAGAGGAAAATGACAGGATTGAGGCAGAAGAATCTGGTGAGATCATCTCCGGTGCTATTGCTGGAGATTCCGTTGACAGCGGCATCAGCCTTTTTTCCCTGGACTATTACACGGACAGCTATGGTGCTCAGCTGGATGGAAATGCAAAGGCCTTGTATGATCTTCTGGTGCAGAATTATGTGGTGGATTACAGCCAGTATCTGGAAAGTGTTGATTTTCCTTTTGAATTTCCTGATACCATTACATTTGAAGCAGTTGTTGAGGATGGCAGTTTTCAGAGAAAAGGAGAAAGCTATGAACAGGCTACCGATGATGTGAAAACAGCCATTCAGGCAGCTTCAGATGCTTTTTCCTATGATTATCCACAGGCATTCTGGTTCAGGGGCAGCAACTATGGATACCGGGTCAGTTGTGTTCGGGATGGGTCCTCTTCTACCGGATACAGAGGAACCTTTAAGAATTTCACCTTTAAACCGGCGAACAGGGAAATCAGTGAGAATGCCCATACTCGAATGGGGGATTTTATGGATGGTGTTCAGAGTGCTGTTGCAGAGCTGAAGGAGCAGACTGTGGGCATGGATATGGAGCAGAAAATAAAGCGGATTCATGATTATATCTGTCAGAGAGTTACTTACCGGAACGATAATACTTTGTGGGTGCATTCTGCTGCCTCATTGTTTCTGGATGCAGATCCTGCATTTGTCTGCGAAGGCTATGCGAAATCTATGAAAATTTTCTGCTATTATATGGGAATAAATTGTGCCTGTGTCAGCGGAACAGCCAGGGGAACTTCTTCAGGAACTCCTGGAGCGCACATGTGGAATTATGTACAGATGGATGATGGAAACTGGTATCTGGTGGATGCCACATGGGATGATGTGGGAACCCCGCCATCTTCACGGTATTTGCTGGTGGGGCGGTCTACAAAGGGACAATATATTACCATTGGTGAGGAGCGTGTGGAGTATACCAGTTTTTCTACTACTTCAGCAGAAACGGCTGGTCCTGTGTTTATTTTGCCGGTTCTGGCAGAAGAGAGTTATGCAGATAATAAGGGGAAAAATGAGCCCGCAGTTACAGTTGTGCCTACAGTGACACCAACTGCGGCGGTAAGTGCGGGACCGACCCCGACCGTAAGCGTGAAACCAGCGCCAACCGTAAGTGTGGCTCCGACTCCGACTGCAAGTGCGGAACCGACCCCGACCGTAAGCGTGAAACCGGCGCCAACCGTAAGTGCGGGACCGACCCCGACCGTAAGCGTGAAACCGGCGCCAACCGTAAGTGTGGCTCCGACCCCGACTGCAAGTGCGGAACCGGCACCGACTGTAAGCGTGAAACCGGCGCCAACGGCAAGTGCGAAAACGACACCCACCGCGAGTGTAGCCCCGATACCAACTGTAAGCGTGGCTCCAATACCGACTGCGACACCTATACCAACTACCACCATACTTACCTTACGGGTAAAACAAACCTACAAGTCAGGTGGTAAAATAAAGTCAGTCCGCACCACCAATAAAAAGATTGTCAAAGTGGATAAGAAGGGCAAAATCACTGGGAAAAAAGCTGGAAAAGCAACGGTAACCATCACTTATACCAACGGAAGCCGTAGGATTTTCCTGGTAAAAGTGCAGAAAGGTATTGTAAAAACAACTGCTGTTTCCGTAAATAAACGGAATATAATCCTTGCCAAAAAAGGAAAAAGCTTTCAGCTGAAAGTCACTCTCACACCAGTCACCAGCCAGCAAAAAGTAACTTATAAAAGTTCCAATTCCAAAGTAGCAGCAGTAAATTCAAAAGGAAAAATAGTTGCGAAAAAGAAAGGAACAGCTACAATTACAGTGAAGTCAGGAAACAAAAAAATTACCTGCAAAGTCAAAGTAAAGAAATAACCCCAAAATACTGTCAGAACCGAAACAAAATAAAGTTTTGGTTTTGACAGTATTTTTTTATTGACAAAGTCCAAAAATGTGATATACTTTGATAATCAAACTATTTTAAATTAAAAATAAGAACTACACAACATACCTGGAGGGTATTATGGTTGGAAAAATAAAGGGAACCGGTTCCTACAGGCCGGTTCAGCTGTGGGACAATGACAAACTGTCCCACATGATGGATACAAGTGATGAGTGGATTCGTGGGCGAACCGGAATCGGTCAAAGACATATTGCAAGCGGTGGAGAGACCGTTGCTTATATGGCAGCTCGTGCGGCTGAGGAAGCTCTTTCAGATGCAAGAATGCGACCGGAAGAGATTGATTTGCTCCTGGTGTCTACCATGTCATCTGAAAGGATCATGCCATGTGCTGCCTGTGAAGTGCAGAAACTGATCGGTGCAGTGAACGCAGCCTGCTTTGATCTGAACGGTGCATGTACAGGATTTCTGTTGGCGTTGAATACAGCCCAGGCCTATCTGGGACAGCAGATTTATCGCAGGGCATTGGTAATCGGTTCCGAAACTCTTTCCCATCTTACAAACTGGAAGGACAGAAGTACCTGCGTATTGTTTGGCGATGGTGCCGGTGCGGTGGTGCTGGAAGCGGAAGAAAATGCAGTCTATACCCAGGCTGTTCATTCTATTGGAAGCAGAGGCGAAGCCCTTACCTGTGTCAGCCGCAATCAGCAGCAATTTATAGAAAAAGACGCAGATATTTCTTCAACTTACATGCTGATGGATGGAAAAGAAGTATTCAAATTTGCAGTTTCCAAAGTTCCGGAAGTGATTACGGAGGTGCTGGAAAAAGCAGGAAAAACAAAAGAAGAAATCCGCTTTTACATGCTTCATCAGGCGAATAAAAGAATCGTTGCTTCCGTGTCAAAACACATGAACGAACCTTTGGAAAAGTATCCGATGAATATAGAAAATCTGGGAAATACATCCTCCGCAAGCATTCCGCTTCTTCTGGATGAGTGGAATAAAAAAGGCAGATTAAATTCAGGAGACTGGATTATCCTTTCAGGATTTGGCGGTGGACTTACCTATGGAGCCAGCCTGCTTCAGTGGTAAAAATGTGTATCAGGGCTTTGAAAAATAAAACTATAGCAGATAAAAAGGCTGCTTTGCCCTTGAAATCAGGTAATTCAGGCTGATAAATACAGGTTGTCAGAGCGTGTCTGGAAAATCATTTCCGCAATCTGAATGCCCTATTTTGCAGTATATTTTGCAGAATGCCTTTTTCAAACATACTTTGGTCATATAAAGTGAACAGCAACCACGTAAAGCTTTGAATCATAAAAAGTTGAAAAATGGATTTGAAAAATCTAAAAAACAAAATAAGGAGAACAAAAAATGTTAGAAAAAATCAAAGAAATCGCAGCAGACTCATTAGGAGCAGACGTAAGTACAATGACAGCAGAAACATCTTTCAAAGAAGATCTCGGAGCAGATTCTCTTGATCTTTTTGAGATGGTAATGGCACTGGAGGAAGAGTTTGAGGTAGAGATTCCTACTGAAGATCTTGAGAATATTAAGACCATCGGTGATGTGGAAAACTATCTTCAGAGCCGCCAGTAATTTGGAAATTTTGTATTCAGACTTTGGCAGTATACATAAATAATAAGCCGGAATGTCAGGAAATATAAGTTGTTTAAAGGATGATTCCGGCATGTATTTGCCATAGGCGGGCATGGTATAACGGAATTACAGAATGGAGAATTTCATGAAAACAGAAGTTACGGAATTACTTGGAATTGAATACCCGATCATCCAGGGAGGCATGGCCTGGGTGGCAGAATATCATCTGGCAGCAGCTGTTTCAGCAGCTGGCGGGTTGGGGCTGATTGGAGCTGCGAGCGCTCCTGCAGACTGGGTTCGACAGCAGGTACGGGAGGTGAAAAAACTGACCGATAAACCTTTTGGTGTGAATATTATGCTGATGAGTCCATATGCAGATGAGATTGCACAGGTAATTGTGGAAGAAAAAGTTCCAGTGGTTACAACCGGTGCAGGAAACCCTGAGAAATACATGAAAATGTGGAAAGAAGCAGGAGTAAAGATCATTCCGGTTATTGCTTCTGTGGCTCACGCAAAGAGAATGGAGCGATGCGGAGCGGATGCTGTAGTGGCAGAAGGATGCGAATCCGGCGGTCATATCGGTGAGACAACCACAATGGTTCTGGTGCCTCAGGTCGTAGATGCAGTGAACATTCCGGTTATTGCAGCTGGTGGAATCGCAGACGGAAGAGGTATTGCAGCAGCTTTCATGCTTGGTGCAAAAGCCGTTCAGATGGGAACACATTTTGTGGCAACCACAGAGTGCTGGGCACATCAGAATTACAAAGATATGATACTGAAAGCAAAGGATATTGATACAAAGGTAACCGGTCGCTCTACAGGTCATCCGGTACGTGCTCTCCGCAATCAGATGACAAAAGAATACTTGAAAAAAGAGGCAGAAGGAGTTCCGTTTGAGGAACTGGAGCAGATGACGCTTGGCAGCCTGCGCCGTGCTGTTGTAGACGGAGATGTGAAAATGGGAAGCGTTATGGCTGGTCAGAGTGCAGGACTTGTGAAGGAGCAGATGAGCTGTCAGGAACTGATCAGAAAGTTGGTAAAAGAGACGGATGCGTTGTTGAAAGGAACTGGAATTTATGAGTAAGATCGCATTTCTTTTCCCTGGACAGGGAGCACAGAAGGCTGGAATGGGACAGGATTTTTATGAAAAGTATCCCTCTGCCAGACAGGTTTTTGACCAGGCAAGTCAATGGCTTTCTCTGGATATGAAAGCTCTTTGCTTTGAAAAAAATGACAGATTAAACCTTACAGAATATACGCAGGCAGCACTGGTAACCACCTGTCTTGCAATGGAAAAAGTGGTGGAGGAGTGTGGGCTTCATCCGGATATAACTGCCGGATTAAGCCTTGGAGAGTACTGTGCCATTGCTGTTTCAGGTGGAATGAGTATGAAAGATGCCATAGTAACTGTGCGAAAAAGAGGAATCCTTATGGAACACGCAGTGCCGGCAGGAGAAGGCTCTATGGCAGCTGTTATAGGTCTTGATGCAGATAAGATCCAGAACGCAATTGCAGGAACAAAGGCTGAAATTGCCAATTACAACTGCCCTGGACAGATTGTTATCACAGGACCAAAACCTGCTGTAGAAGAAGCTTCTGTGAAGCTGAAAGAAGCCGGTGCAAGACGTGTACTTTCCCTTGCAGTAAGTGGCCCTTTTCATTCCTCTTTGCTTCAAAATGCAGGAAAAGAACTGGAAAAAGAACTGTCAAAAGTGGAATTTTCCGGTCTGAAGATTCCTTATGTGACCAATGTGACCGCCCAGTATGTGACAGACATCAGCGAGACAAAAAATCTTCTTGCAAGGCAGATTTCTTCCTCTGTTCTCTGGCAGCAGAGTGTGGAAAAGATGATTCAGGAGGGTGTGGATACTTTCGTAGAAATTGGTCCCGGAAAGACTTTGGCTGGTTTTATGAAGAAAATAGCGCCGGAAATGAAGACCTATAATATTCAGAATGTGGAAGATCTTGAACAGATTTCAGATCTTATACACAGTAGAAAATAAGATCAAAAACAGTTAATTAAAATAATACAGGTATTATCAGAAGCAGCCGATACGGAGAAATTCAGAAGTGGTTAACAAAGGAAAAGTTAATGTTTGTCGTGCTGGAAAAATATGATATTCACCTGACTTTACAGGAGTAAAACAAGGAATGAATGCAGAAAAAAAGATTGCAGTTGTAACAGGTGCTTCCCGTGGAATCGGAAGAGCGATTGCTCTTGAGCTTGCTGCTAAGGGAGCATTTGTAGTTATAAATTATAATGGTTCAAAAGAAAAAGCAGAGGCAGTGAAAGTAGAAATTATTGCTGCTGGAGGTTCGGCTGAAACCAGTCAGTGCAACGTATCCGACTTTGATGCCTGCGGCGCTTTTATTAAAGAAACAGTAAAAAAGTATGGACAGATAGATATCTTGGTGAATAACGCAGGAATTACAAAAGACGGGCTTCTGATGGCAATGAGTGAGGATGATTTCTGCAGGGTTATAGATACAAATCTTAAAGGAACTTTTAACTGCATTCGTCATGTGGCCAGACAGATGTTGAAGCAGAAAAGCGGACGCATTGTAAATATGGCATCCATTGTTGGCCTCGGCGGAAACCCCGGACAGGCTAATTATGCAGCCTCAAAAGCAGGTGTGATCGGTCTCACAAAGACTGCAGCAAAGGAACTTGCATCAAGAGGAATTACCGTAAATGCCGTTGCTCCTGGCTTTATCAGAACGGACATGACAGATGTACTTTCTGATAAGGTAAAAGAAGAAACCTTGAAGAATATTCCTATGGGAACTTATGGTGAACCGGAGGATGTAGCCAAGGCAGTAGCATTCCTGGCATCACCGGAAGCCAGATATATTACAGGGCAGGTTTTGTGCGTAGACGGAGGAATGTTATGAGTAAAAGACGTGTAGTGGTGACTGGACTTGGAGCAGTAACACCTGTGGGAAATAATGTGCAGGCCTTCTGGGAAAGTGTAAAAACAGGTAAGGTAGGAATTGGAGAAATTACCAGATTTGATACTGCAGATTTTAAGGTGAAGCTTGCGGCAGAAGTAAAAGATTTTAATGCAAAAGATTATATGGATTTCAAATCTGCCAAACGAATGGAACTGTTTTCCCAATATGCAGTGGCTGCAGCAAAGGAGGCTATGGCAGATGCAGGAATTGAAATGGGAAAAGAAGATCCTTTCCGTGTTGGAGTGATCGTGGGATCCGGAATTGGGAGCCTTCAGGCAATGGAATCTGCAGATCAGAGACTGATCCAGCGCGGACCATCCAAGGTTGACCCTCTTCTTGTTCCCAAAATGATCAGCAATATGGCCGCTGGAAACGTATCCATTGCTTTTGGTGCAAGGGGAAAATGCACCAACGTAGTGACTGCCTGTGCGTCTGGAACACATTGTATCGGAGATGCATTTCGTGCAATCCAGTATGGTGATGCAGAGGTTATGATCGCAGGGGGAACGGAAGGTGCGATCAGCCCGGTTGGTGTGGCTGGATTCACGAATCTGACTGCCCTTAGCACCAGTCAGGATCCATATCGTGCGTCCATTCCATTCGATAAAGAAAGAGGCGGTTTCGTAATTGGAGAAGGAGCCGGAGTTGTTGTTCTGGAGGAACTTGAGCATGCAAAAGCACGTGGTGCGAAGATCTATGCTGAGGTAGTGGGATATGGCGCAACTGCCGATGCCTACCACATTACGTCTCCGATTGAAGACGGCAGCGGAGCGGCACGTGCTATGATGGATGCCATGAAAGAAGCTGGTATACAGCCAGAAGAAATCGACTACATTAATGCGCACGGAACAGGTACACACCACAACGATCTTTTTGAAACAAGAGCCATTAAAGCAGCCCTTGGAGATGCGGCTAAGAAGGTAAAAATTAATTCTACCAAATCTATGATCGGACATCTTTTAGGAGCCGCCGGAGGTGTGGAAGCTGTTGTCTGTGTGAAGTCCATTGAGGAAGGTTTTATTCATCAGACTGTAGGCACAAAGGAGACAGAAGAAGAGTTGGATCTCGATTATTGTATCGGCGGACCAACACGGCAGGAAGTAAATTATGCTATGAGTAATTCTCTTGGATTTGGTGGACATAACGCAGTACTTTTAATGAAAAAATACAGGTAAAAGTGAGTAATATCAGTTTGCGAAGCCTGTAACTTTGAAGGTACTGAACAGCTACATTTAAAGTATGAATTGCTGCAGAAATTGCTGTAAATAAGGAGAAAAAATCATGGAATTTGAACAGATATTAAAGTTGGTTGACCATGTATCAGCTTCTCATCTGGAGTCTTTCTGCTATGAAAGTGATGGAGTGAAACTGACTTTAAATAATAAAATTGCACCTGTGATCATACCTGGAACCCTGCAAAATAACATGTTATCTGGTGCTGAAACAGGAGAAAAAGGTTTCGTATATGGAGAAAAATATAGCATTTCAGAACAGGCTCCAGATAGAAAAATAGCGGATAAAGAACTTTCTGCAAGTGAGAAAAAACAGGCTTCAGATACAGTGATTTCCAACGGAGAACCAACAGGAAATACTGTGAAATCTCCTCTGGTAGGAACATTCTATGCAGCTCCATCTGAGGATGCTCCTGCCTTTGTAAAAGTGGGAGATATAGTAAAAAAAGGACAGATTCTTGCTATTGTAGAAGCTATGAAACTGATGAACGATATTGAAAGCGATTTTGATGGAGAAGTTGCAGAAATTCTGGTTGAAAACGGTCAGCCTGTAGAGTATGGACAGCCGTTATTTGTAATCCGTTGATATAGAAAGAAGCTAAATTTTATAATATCCATGTTAAAAGGTCAGAATCCCTTTTGACACGCAGACCATTTTATCAAAAATAGGATAAATACATTTGTTTTTCAATGAAATAGGAGCAGATATGAATCACTTAAATATAAAACAAATTGAGGAAATCCTTCCTCATCGTCACCCGTTCCTTTTGGTTGACTACATCGAAGATTATGAACCGGGAGAATTTGCTGTTGGCTATAAATGTGTCACATTCCGGGAGGATTTTTTTAAAGGACATTTTCCCCAGGAGCCGGTAATGCCAGGCGTTCTGATCGTGGAGGCACTGGCACAGACAGGTGCGGTCGCGATTCTTTCCAAGCCTGAAAACAAAGGCAGGATTGCTTACTTTGGCGGCATTGATAAGTGCCGGTTTAAAGGGAAAGTTCAGCCTGGAGATAAGCTAAAACTGGAAATGAAAGTCATGAAACAGAAAGGGCCTATGGGTGTTGGAGAGGCTGTGGCAACTGTGGATGGAAAGGTTGTAGTGAAAGCGGAACTTACTTTTATGGTGGGCTAGATAAATATATATAACGATACTCGGAAGGGTGAAATTATGATCAGAAAGTTATTAATTGCCAATCGCGGAGAAATTGCCGTAAGGATCATCCGCGCCTGTCGGGAAATGGGAATAGAAGCAGTTGCAGTGTATTCTGAGGCAGACAAAGAAAGCCTGCATACGCAGCTTGCAGACGAAGCCATCTGTATTGGACCGGGACCTTCTGTTAAAAGTTATCTGAATATGGAAAGTATTATCAGTGCCGCTATAGTATCCGGTGCAGATGCAATACATCCTGGCTTTGGCTTCTTATCTGAAAATGCCAGATTTGCCCAGATTTGTGAGCAGTGCGGCATCACTTTTGTGGGACCTCCATCACAGGTAATCCAGAATCTGGGAAACAAACAGATTGCCAGAAATACCATGGAAGCAGCAGGAGTTCCAGTAATCCCCGGCACTACAAAAGCTATTCTGGATGTGGAAACAGGAGCAAGAGAGGCCAGTCAGATTGGCTATCCGGTCATCATAAAAGCAGCTCTTGGAGGCGGTGGAAAAGGTATGAGAACTGCCTTCTCTCCGGAGGACTTTGAACTGGCATTTCTTACAGCCCAGAAGGAATCTCAGATCGCATTTGGAGATGGAACCATGTATATCGAGCATTTTGTGGAACATCCCAGACATATTGAATTTCAGATCCTTGCAGACAGTCATGGAAATGTAGTACACCTTGGAGAAAGGGACTGTTCGATTCAGCGAAATCATCAGAAAATGATTGAAGAATCTCCTTCTATGGCAGTGTCAGAAGAGCTGCGGAAAGAGATGGGAATTGCAGCAGTAAAAGCGGCGAAAGCAGCACATTATGTAAATGCCGGAACCATTGAATTTCTCCTTGAAAAGACAGGGAAATTTTATTTTATGGAGATGAATACCCGTATTCAGGTTGAGCATCCTGTGACAGAATGGGTTACCGGTCTGGATCTGGTTAAGGAGCAGTTAAGGATTGCTTCCGGGGAAGCTCTGCCTTTTTCCCAGGAAGATATTCATATTCAGGGACATGCTATAGAATGTCGTATTAATGCCGAAAATCCATGGAAAAATTTTCGCCCGTCACCTGGAACAATCACGGATCTTCATCTTCCCGGAGGCCAGGGAATCCGGGTAGATACAGGAATTTACAATGGTTATCAGATTCCACCGTATTATGATTCCATGCTTGCAAAGCTGATCGTACACGGCAATAACCGTGAGGAAGCAATTGCAAAAATGAAAAGCGCTCTGGGAGAAATGATCATTCAGGGTGTTGATACAAATGTAGACTATCAGTTTGAAATTATGAACGATCCGGACTATCAGAAAGGTGTATTTGATATCGGCTTTCTGGAGAGTCATCAGATCGGAGGAGTGAAGGTAAATGAAGCTTAGATATGCCTTTAAACGTACAATTGCAAACAAATCTGCAGGTGCAGATAAAGAACTGAAACCAGAAGTGCCGGATGGTATGCTGAAGAAATGCAATGCCTGCAAGGCCGCTGTATTTGTAGATGAGGTGAAAAAGAATGCCTATATCTGTCCGCATTGCGGCAATTATTTCCGTGTTCATGCAAGGAGAAGAATCGAAATGCTGGCAGATGAAGGAACCTTTGAAGAGTGGGATAAGGTAATGCCAATAAGTAATCCTTTGTCCTATAAAGGGTACGAAGAGAAGGTAAAAAAGCTTCAGGAAAAGACAAACCTGGACGAAGCAATTGTCACAGGAAAGGCAAAAATAGGTGGAATATCTGTAGTGCTTGGAGTGTGTGACAGCCGTTTTCTCATGGCTAGTATGGGAGAAAATGTGGGAGAAAAAATTGCCAGAGCAGTGGAAAGGGCAACACAGGAACGTCTGCCTGTAGTGCTTTTTGCCTGCTCAGGAGGTGCCAGAATGCAGGAAGGAATTGTATCCCTGATGCAGATGGCAAAGACTTCCGCAGCTTTAAAAAGACACAGCGATTCCGGGCTTCTTTATATCAGTGTCCTTACGAATCCAACTACCGGTGGTGTGACAGCAAGCTTTGCCATGTTGGGAGATATTATCCTGGCAGAACCAGGTGCATTGATTGGTTTTGCAGGTCCCAGAGTGATAGAACAAACGATCCGGCAGAAGCTTCCTAAAGGATTTCAGAGTTCAGAATTTCTGTTGGAACATGGATTTATTGATCAGATTGCAGAACGAAAGAACATGAAAGAAACACTGGCCAGACTCTTGAAAATGCATTGTAAAAATGATTGTGCGGAAAGTCTGGAAGGACAGGAAAATGCAGAGAAGATTTCAGAAAAAAAATCTGATTCAGCTGACGGCATGTCTGTAAACAACAAATTAAATGTGGATTTTACGACGAAAATCACAGCAAAAAAATCTGCCTGGGAGCATGTTTCTCTTGCACGAAGCAAAGAACGCCCAACAGGAAAAGATTATCTTCCCTGGCTGTTTGATTACTTTATAGAGCTTCATGGAGATAGACTTTTTGGCGATGATCCGGCTCTGATTGGCGGTATTGCATACCTTGCAGGAAAGCCTGTAACGGTGATTGCCCAGGAAAAAGGAAATGGTACAAAAGAGAATATTGCCCATAATTTTGGCATGGTTTCTCCGGAAGGCTACCGAAAATCCCTGCGTCTTATGAAGCAGGCAGAAAAATTCCACAGACCAGTGATCTGCCTTGTGGATACACCCGGGGCGTTTTGTGGACTGGAGGCGGAAGAACGGGGCCAGGGAGAGGCAATTGCCCGAAATCTGTATGAGCTCTCCAGCCTTAAAGTTCCGGTGCTTTCTATTGTAATTGGAGAAGGTGGCAGCGGTGGGGCCCTTGCTCTTGCCGCAGGTGATCAGGTCTGGATGATGGAGAATTCCATTTATTCAATTCTTTCCCCAGAAGGCTTTGCATCTATTTTGTGGAAAGACAGCACACGGGCAAAGGAAGCCGCAGAAGTAATGAAGCTGACAGCCGCAGATCTGAAGGACCTTGGAATTATTGAGCAGGTAATCCCTGAGAATCAGCCTCTTACCAGAGAAAATATGGCAGATACCATGGAAGAGTTGAAAAACAGAATAGAAGAATTCCTGGAAACTTATCAGTTGCTTGATCCGGAAAAATTACTGAATAAGCGCTATAAGCGTTTTCGAAATTTGTAAAATTGTAGAAAAACATATCAAATTGTGATATACTTACCGTAAATATTTGCTTGAATGTTTTATAGAAAATAATGTTGTCACATTATAGGAGAGAAAAGAGTGGAGAACAGGGAAGTTATTAATGATGTACTGGTACATCTGTTTAACGAGATTATGGAGCTGGAAGAGCAGGCAATCATTACGGAAGAATATAAGGATATCACGAATAATGATATGCATATTATTGAAGCTGTAGGCCTTGGTGGGAACAAAATGTCCGACATTGCGGCCAAACTGAATATCACCGTAGGTTCCCTGACTACTTCCATGAACAGCCTTGTAAAAAAGGGATACGCCACAAGGGAGCGAAGTGAGCAGGATCGCCGTGTGGTATTTATCCATCTCACCCTGAAAGGAAGAAAGGCATATCATCACCATGCGGAATTTCACCGCAAAATGACAGATGCAGTGCTTGATGTACTGGACGAGAAGGAAGCGCTTGTCCTTGCCAAGGCCCTGGACAGTCTGACCCTTTTCTTCAGGCAGTATAAAGCATGATATGGGTAGAACCGGATTATTTTGACTGTGACGAAACTGAATTTCTCTTTTTCCTGAATTCCATGTTTTGATCTGGATAATGATTATGACGCATATAGTTTGACTATAAATCCAAGAGACAAATATCTGACTGCTGTAGCAGTATATTTTCTATTACGGTTACTGTTCACTCCGTTCACAGTAACACGCTTCGCGATGCACAGAAATCATGCATTCGCATGATTTCGCGCCGCAATTTGCACCAAGCCGTTGCTATTTTTATAAAAAAATGATACTATATCTTTATGTGAATGCTCTCTGTGAACACTTTTCCACAGGGAGCTTATTTTACCAGAAGAGGAGACACATCATGAACAATTACAGAATGGGAACAAAATGTGTTCAGGCCGGATATAAACCGGGAAATGGTGAACCAAGACAGATCCCGATCATTCAGTCAACAACATTCAAATACGACACCAGCGAGGATATGGGAAAACTTTTCGACCTTGAAGCTGAGGGTTATTTCTACTCCCGCCTTCAGAATCCTACCTGCGACCATGTTGCAGCCAAGATTGCTGCAATGGAGGGTGGAACTGCAGCTATGCTCACTTCTTCCGGACAGGCAGCCAATTTCATGGCTCTGTTCAATATCTGTGAGTGCGGAGACCACATTGTGGCTTCTTCTTCCATTTATGGCGGAACCTTCAACTTAATCTCTGTTACCATGGCCAAAATGGGTATCACCGCAACCTTTGTTTCCCCAGATGCTACTGAAGAAGAATTAAACGCAGCTTTCAAGCCAAATACCAAAGTTATGTTCGGCGAAACCATTGCGAATCCGGCACTTACCGTCCTGGATATTGAACTTTTTGCAAAAGTTGCTCACGAACATGGGGTTCCCCTTGTAGTCGATAACACCTTCCCTACACCAGTAAACTGCCGCCCCATCGAATGGGGTGCTGACATTGTTACTCACTCCACCACCAAATACATGGACGGACATGGTGCAGCATTAGGCGGTGCTATAATTGATGGCGGTCACTTTGACTGGATGGCGCACAAAGACCGATATCCAGGACTTTGCACGCCAGATGAGAGCTATCACGGAATTACATATGCTGAGAAATTTGGAAAAGAAGGCGCATTCATCACGAAATGTACCGCTCAGCTTATGCGTGATTTCGGTTCCATGCAGTCCCCGAACAGTGCTTTCATCCTGAATCTCGGACTGGAGTCCTTGCATGTACGCATGCCGAAGCATGTGGAGAATGGACAGGCTGTAGCAGAATTTCTGGAAAGCCATCCGAAGGTAGCTTACGTAAATTACCCTGGACTTCCATCTAATAAATACTATGACAGAGCGAAGAAATATCTGCCAAACGGCGGCTGCGGTGTTGTCTCCTTCGGTCTGAAGGGCGGCCGTGAAGCAGCTTCCACCTTTATGCAGAACTTAAAGCTTGGCGCAATTGAGACTCACGTAGCAGATGCAAGAACCTGCTGCCTGAACCCTGCCACCTCCACCCACAGACAGATGACAGACGAGCAGCTCATTGAAGCTGGCGTACCGGCAGAGCTGATCCGTATCAGTCTTGGTCTTGAGGATAAAGAGGATCTGATCGCGGATATTTCCAATGCGCTGGATGCAATTAAATAATTGCATGCTTTCCACAATAACGGATTGAAATTATAGAGTTTTACACTTTTTATAACTATTCCTACACATAAATCCCCATAACAGACCTTAAATTTGATCTGTTACGGGGATTTTTCTTTTCCTCACTAAAGCATATACCACGTCAATTATTTTCGATGGAGAACTGCCATGTTTTTTTTCCATATTATTGAACTTCGAATAAGCAATAACTTCTCCATCTCCATTTTTACATTTTTACATTTTTACAAATGCTATACCAGAATTTTTTATTGTAATTCCAGGACAGGTATGATACAATTTATCCGGTTAACGGAATGCAGTGCCAGGGGGAGCGCCCTTGTGCTGCGGTCAGAATTTGTGATGACGAAAACCAGATTGCGAGGGAGCCCGTAGGTCCGGGTTGAGAGGATCCCGTCAGGATCGACCGAAACCTGTTCACCTGTTTTTTTGCAGGTGGATTGTCAGCATCTGCTCGAAAGTCATTTTCGATACATGCTGGGAGGCATGTATTTTTATTTACATGAATAATGAGCCCTTCTCACCATGGCATATTTGAGAGTCCATTGCTGTAATCTCTATTCCCAGCTTTGCAGAAAAATTTTTTCAAACATTCTATAGTAAGAAATTGGGCAATTTTCTCGTTATAACCGACTTCCAGCAGAAATAAAGTTACTGCCCATTTTATTCGCAGCGATTCGCTTTGCGTCATATTTCAAATGCGCAGTAACACATTATATGATCAAACAAAAGCATGGAGGTATTTCACTATGAAGAAACACATTGTATCCGCACTTTCCCTGGCATTATGCCTGGGACTTACCGTTGGGAGCACTGTCACTGTTTTTGCAGAGGACACCAAAACCATTGATTCTCTGAAGATTGCATTTTCCCCATATGCAGATTCCGACACCATCACCACTGCTACAGAGCCGCTGGAAGATTTACTGAAGGAAACATTGCTCACCAAGGGGTATGACGTGGAGAACGTGGACATGACAGTAGGTACAAGCTACACCGCTGTTGGCCAGGCTTTAAGTGCAGGAAGCGCAGATATCGGATTTATTTCCGGCGGAAATTACGTACTTTTCTCTGATGACTGTGACGTTCTTCTTACCGCCCTTCGCTATGGAATCAACAAAGATTCTGATGATCCGAAAGATTGGAATGATGGTACAATCGAAGAAAACACCGATGAGATGTCTACCTATTACCGTTCTATTATTCTGGCAGGTCCAAGCGAAAAGGGACAGGCTTTACTGGAAAAGGTAAATAACGGCGAAGAGCTTACCTGGGATGATCTGAACGATGCTACCTGGGCTGTTATGGGACCAACTTCAGCTTCCGGTTATATTTATCCAAGCTTATGGCTGAACGAAAAATATGGAAAGGGAATCAGTGATCTGGCAAATGCGGTAGAATCTGATTCTTATACAACCTCTCTTGCACGTCTGGCTTCCGGACAGGCTGATGTGATGGTTTCTTATGGCCACATCCGTACCAAATACGCACCGGAATGGAAAGAGACCTTCGGAGGTACAGATGATATGGTAAATCAGACTGGTGTGATCGGAGTTACAGATAAGATTTACAATGATATGATTGCCTACAGCAAAACTTCTGAAGTTATGCAGGATGAAGATTTCCGCCAGGCGCTGGGAGATTCCTTTATTGAGATTGCGAATACGGACGAGGGAAAAGATATTATCAGCGTGTTCAGCCAGGTTGGATATGAATGGGGCGATGACTCCAATTACGATGGCGAACGAGAGGCGCAGGAGCTGCTGAAGTCTATGGAATAGACTTCAACTTTTCTGAATAGTTACAAAATATTTTAAACTGCCGGGGCAGATTATTTGCCTCGGCAGTAGTTTTAAACGAGGTCAATTTTATCTATGAATTTACAGATTCAGCATATCGCAAAAAAATTTCATAATGGCACAAAAGCCCTGGCAGATGTGGATTTCTCCGTCTCACAGGGGGAATTTGTCTCGGTGATCGGGCCTTCGGGGGCGGGGAAGACAACGCTCTTTCGCATTCTCAATGGAATGATGGAGTGCACTGGCGGACAGGTGCTTCTGGATGATAAGCGCTTTGATTCTCTAAAAGGAAGGAAAAAACGTGAACTGCAAAAATCCATCGCAACTATTTATCAGGACTTTTGTCTGGTGGAGAATTCTACCTGTCTGAAGAATGTGCTGACTGCCGGACTTCCGGATATGGGATTTTTCCAGGGCGTGTTTGGACTTTATGGAAAAACACGTAAAGAAGAAGCTCTGAAACTGCTGGATCGGGTTGGACTTCTGGAAAAGGCAGAGGAACCGATTAAGAATCTGTCTGGCGGACAAAAGCAAAGGGTGGCAATTGCAAGAGCACTTATGCGGCACCCGGCGATCCTGCTGGCAGATGAACCGGTGGCGTCTCTTGATCCAGTTACCGGGAGACAGATTCTAGAGTTGCTGAAGAGTATTCATGAGACTGATGGTGTCACCATTTTAATGAACAGCCATAATCTGGAATTCTCCCAGGAGTTCTCCGACCGACTTATTGGTCTGAAAGATGGCAAGGTTGTATTTGACGGTAAGACTGCTGATCTGACTGATTCTATCACTACACAAATTTATAACAAAAATGATACTCAGATAGAGAATAAGCGAGGTGTCGCTTATGAATGATAACAAAACAAGCAAAAATTCCATTGTGGCAAAATTTGCTGTTCCAATTTCTTTTCTGATTTTGTTTTTCCTTGCAGCAAATTTCACAGACTGTGACCTTGTAACTTTCTGGAAACGAAGGAACCACCTCACCGACCTGGTCGTGGATATGATCCCGCCAGATTTTTCTTATATTCAGAAGATCCTGCTACCGCTTTTTTACACCATTCAGATGTCTGTTACCGGAACGGTACTTGGCACCTTTTTTGCCCTTGTACTCTCGCCTTTTGGCGCTGCAAACTTAGGATTTCCAGCTGTAATACGACGGATACTTAGAATTGTAATCCAGATTCTCCGTTCTTTTCCAGCCTTGATTCTGGCGCTTACTGCTACCTTTCTTTTCGGGCTTGGAACCTTTGCAGGTACTTTTGCCATTACCTTGTACACCTTTGCCATTATGACAAAACTTACCTACGAGGATGCAAGTGCCGCCGATGTAAAAGCTTACCAGGCACTTCGGGCTATGGGTGTTTCAAAGTATGTAGCTTATATCCATGGAATTCTACCAGAGATCATTCCTGGATTTCTCACCAATGCACTTTACCTGTTGGAAACCAATGTACGGCACAGCTCCATTTTAGGATATGTGGGAGCTGGCGGTATCGGACTGCTTCTCAATGAGAAGATTTCCTGGTTGGAGTATGACAAAGTGGGGACCATTCTGCTGATGCTGTTTCTAACAGTGTGTGTGATTGAATATTTCAGTCGGTATCTGGCCGCCTTGATACGAAAAGAGCGCACAATAAAAAAAGAGCAGGCCAGACTGCTGCTTCTGTTTCTGGCTGCCCTGTTTCTGATCTGCACGTTTACCCTTTCCCTGCCGGATTTTTCCAGAACCAGTCCACAGACTTTGCGAAATATGTTTGCTGGCTTTCTGCAGCCAGACTGGAGCTTCTTTTTCTCGGCTGAAAAAGATGGGCTTGGGTATCTTTTACTGGAAACAGTGTGCATTGCTTTTATTGGAACGGTAATCGGAGCCATTGTATCTGCACCGCTGGCTTTTCTAAATACCAAACGTTTCGTACCTGCTCCTGTGTCCTTTCTTTTTAACCTGGTGATCATGGTAATCCGTTCGGTGCCTTTTCTGGTGTATGGACTGATTTTCATCCGGGTATCCGGGCCAGGAGCTTTCACAGGAGTGCTGACATTGGCCGTATGCAGTATCGGACTTCTCACCAAAAGATTTACAGAAGCACTAGATGCCCTGGACCCTCGTCCCTATCATGCGCTGCTGGCCATGGGGGTCCGTCCTCTTCCCGCCATCTGCCACAGTGTCCTGCCGCAGCTGAAGCCTGTTTTCACCTCTATCATCCTCTACCGGTTTGATGTAAACATCCGTGAAGCTTCCGTTCTCGGTCTGGTAGGCGCAGGCGGAATCGGAGCGCCCCTTATTTTTTCCATGAATCAATATGCCTGGGAAAAAGCTGGTGCAATCATGCTGGGATTGATTCTGTTTGTGTGGTTTATCGATATGGTATCTGAAAAAATCGGAGCTGGCAATTGATGGCCAGCTCCGATTTTCTGTCTTCTGGATCCTGTTTAAAAAATCTTTTAAACCTCGTCGTGAAATTTCCAAAGACTTTCAAGGGATCTTTTCATTCTGTTATTTTTCTAATTTTCTATAATTCTCAGCCTTATCGTACTCCTTATGCACGCCATCATCCTCGTACAAAGTATAACTGCTGCCTTCATATCCCAGCATAGTGAGTTTGGAAGTATCAATATCCTTCACACACTCCGCAGCCTCTGCAACCGGAATACACTTACCACTACGGATAAACAGAGGCACTTCATTTAAGGCAACCTCCACATAATGAACGCCCTTTTCCAGAATCTCCTCAGAAATGCTTCCGTCTGTCAGAAATTTCACAAACTTCATTTCTTCCGGAAGGTAAACATAACGCCCTCTTGCGTTCTGCTCGTAAACCGGTGCGATCATAATCTCATTTCCAAGGATCAGCTGGTCTTCCACCCGGATTGCCATCTTATCATCCGGATAAACAAAGCCAAGTGGTTTGAAATACATATCATCGTTTAAAGCGGCCTTCATGTATTCGCTGTACAGATACGGAACAAGGCGGTATCTCGTATTTACCACATTTCGGAAATCCTCAACATTCTCAAACTGATAGCACTCTTGCTCTCTTGTTCCGATTGCGGAATGGTTACGCATAAGCGGAGTAAATACCCCAAGTGCCATATGGCGAAGCACCAGGTCTCTTGTTGCATCCGCACCAAATCCACCAAGATCTGCTCCTGTGTAAAGGAATCCGCACATATTCAAAGACGGCAGCATTTTCAGGTTCAGAAGAATGTGTGACCACCAGGATTTATTGTCTCCCATCCAGATTCCGCCGTAACGGTGCATTCCAATATAGGAGGAACGGGAAAACATCAGGAAACGCTTCTCCGGATCAATGCGGTCGAATGCTTCGCCTGCTGCTCTTGTCATATTGTAGCCAAACAGGTTATGTACCTTGTCGTGACGGATCTTTTTGCCATCCACATTATGATAAAATCTGCGGTAATCTTCTGGGTTGTTTGCGAGTCCGTTTAGCTCGCCCTGCATTTTCCAAATGTGGATCTTACCTTCTTTATCCTGGTAAAACTCTCCGGCAAGTTTCTTCGCCTCTTCCATTCCCTCTGAGGAATAGAAAATAGCAGGCTCATTCATATCGTTCCAGAAGCCTTCAATCCCCTGTCTAATAAGGAAGCTGTATTTGTCTCCAAACCACTTTCTGGCATCCTTGTTCAGAAAATCCGGGAAATGAGTATCCCCCGGCCATACGGCTGCCACAAAATCACTTCCGTCCTCCCGCTGGCAGAAGTATCTTTTTTCCACACCTTCCTCGTAAACCTCATAGCCGCTTTCCACTTTTACACCAGCATCAATAATAGGGATCAGGCGTAGCTCCTGGTCTTTCATCTCTTTTACAAAATCCGGGAAATCAGGGAAATTCTCCGGATTCAACGTAAAGTCCTTGTAGGAATCCATATAATCAATATCCATGTAGATCATGTCCAGGGGAATGTGATTCTCACGGTATCCTGCTGCCACCTTGCGAAAATCCTCCTTGGTGGTATATCCCCATCTGCTCTGTCCGAAACCAAATGCAAATTTCGGGGGAATATAGCTGCGTCCGATCACATGGCGAAACTGCTTTACAATATCATAGGCAGATTCACCTTCAATCACATACACATTCAGATCTGCATCTGCGCATGTCACTTTCAGGGTGTCCATTCTGGTATATCCAATATCAAAGGTCAGTTCAGAAGGGTAGTCGAAAAACAGTCCAAATGTTGTCTTTCCGCTTACAATGATAAAGTTGTGGGCACCATACAAAGAACGCTTGTCTTCCGTATGGTTTGGATCATCGGTACAATTGCTGATATAGCAGTATCCTCTTTTATTGATGCCGCGGTTGGCTTCCCCAAGTCCATAAACAATATCATCCTCATCCATCACATATGTAAAATCAAAGCCCTTTTCCAGGCTGATTTTTCCATAAGGAAAAGCGCCATTCGCTGTTTCAATCTTCTCTGTTACTGCCTCCGTATCAAAAGGAGCTCCGTATCTGTATTTTCTGATCATAACAATCTTCCTCGTCTTTCAAAAAAGAGGCAAAAAATTTTGCCCCTTTAAGTCTGGTTATGCTGCTGTCCGTTTCTCGTCCAGTAACCTGTTTATTTATATAACACAAATGCCTCATAAGGTTTCAGCACGATTTTACCCTTAAATACTTTTCGGTCAAGGTTTGTAATCAGGCACTGGGAACCTTCAAATTCTGCAGGAACTTCAAATTCTGCAGACTGCTCACTGAAATTGCAGACTGTAAGAAGTCTTTCCTCATCCAGCTTTCTTGTATATGCGAAAATCTGATCATCCTCACGGCAAAGAGGTTCAAACTCACCGTACACAATAATATCTTTCTCCTTGCGAAGAGCGATCAGTTTCTGATAATAATGGAAAATGGAATCCAGATCATCCAACTGACTGGCTGCATTGATTTCTTTACAGTTTGGATTTATTTTAATCCACGGCTCCCCATCTGTAAAACCTGCTTTTTCTGAACCGTCCCACTGCATAGGTGTTCTTGCATTATCACGGCTTCTGAGCATCAGACATTTCATCATGTAATCCGGCTCCATCAGCCCTGCATCTGTCAGCTCTGTATAATACTGAATGCTCTCAATATCCTTATAATCTTCCAGCTTATGGAAATATGCGTTTGTCATGCCAAGCTCTTCTCCCTGGTATACATAAGGGGTTCCCTGCATCATATGAAGACAGGTTGCCAGCATTTTTGCAGAAGTCTCTCGGTATGCCGGATTGTCATTTCCAAATCTGGAAACGCTTCTTGGCTGATCATGATTTCCCAGGAAAAGACTGTTCCATGCTTTTCCCTGAAGTTCCTCCTGCCATTTGATCATCGTCTTTTTGAAAGCCTTAAAGTCATATCTGTCAGTGGTCCATTTGCCAAACTCCGCATGCGGGGAAGCATCTTCTACATGTTCAAACTGGAACACCATATTCAGCTCGCCACTGTCTTCCCCGGCATATTTCTGTGCCTCTTCAATGGTAACACCAGAAGTTTCCCCAACTGTCATGATATCATATTTAGACAATACCTCACGGTTCATTTCCTGTAAAAATTCATGGACCCGCGGACCGTGAACGCTGTATGGACCGAAATCTCCATACAGGCCGCTTTTCACTTCTCCATCCGGGAAAGCCTGATCCTTTGAAATCATACTGATCACATCCATACGGAAGCCGTCGATTCCCTTGTCACACCAGAATTTCATCATATCGTAAACTTCCTGGCGCACTTTCTCATTTTCCCAGTTCAGATCCGGCTGTTTTTTGGAAAAGCAGTGCAGATAGTACATGCCGGTACGTTCGTCAAATTCCCATGCGGAACCGCCGAAGCAGGCACCCCAGTTGTTCGGCTCTTTTCCATTCTTCGGGTCTTTCCAGATGTAGTAATCACGATAAGGGTTGTCTTTGGAACTGCGGCTTTCGATAAACCATGCATGCTCATCAGAGGTATGGTTAACGACAAGATCCATGACAATTTTGATATGATGACGGTGTGCCTCTGCAAGCAGACGGTCGAAATCTTCCATTGTACCGAAATCATCCATGATATCACGGTAATCGGAAATATCGTAGCCGTTGTCATCGTTCGGTGATTTGTAAACCGGAGAAAGCCAGATCACATCAATTCCGAGCGTCTCCAGATAATCAAGGTGCGCGGTGATACCATTCAGATCACCAATGCCGTCACCGTTGCTGTCCGCGAAGCTGCGTGGATAAATCTGATAAATAACGGCTTCTTTCCACCATGCTTTTTTTTCTTCTGCCATCGTTTTTTCCTCCTGTATGGTTGTTGTCATTTGAGCCGGAAAAGTGACCACAGGTAACACTATTCTGACTCTGAAATGTATTTTTTTCGGTTGATTTCGCAAAAAACTGACGGAATCATTTTGCTTTGTTATCTCCTACTATAACTGTGGCAGAAGAAAAAATCTACTGCTAATATGACAGAAACTTACGGTATTTTGACTTATTGAAAGCAGAATAAGAATTTCGCCGCGTCAAGTGCGCGGAGCACGAATGTCCGCTTTATGATGAAGCAGCTGTCAGAAAAGTATCTGCAAAAAAAACACCCCACACCTCTCAGGCCTGAGAGGAAGGGGTATTCATGTTTTTGGGATATTTTTTTATAATCCAGAAGAAGGT